>Ga0123519_10004297_pt1 | contig 23194 bp, 21 predicted proteins | sample YelNatPaOPRAMG02_FD_87396 | JGI IMG/M metagenome (GOLD analysis project Ga0123519, IMG submission 87396) | Hot spring microbial communities from Yellowstone National Park - Yellowstone National Park OP-RAMG-02 (version 2) | ecosystem: Environmental > Aquatic > Thermal springs > Hot (42-90C) ...
AAAAATAAATGAAAAATGCAACTCGAAACAGAATATAATATTATATTTTGTGTCAAGTAGCAACTGTTCAATCTGCAAGGAGCAGGGAGAAAAGATAAGTGCTGCGAAAGAAGGAACCAACACGAGAGTATATACTTTTGATATAGATATAGAATCTGAGCTTATTAATTCGTTACTTCAAAAATACAACATATCTAGGACGCCGAGTATAATAATAAATGATAAGAAGATTTATTCAGGACATGAAGAAGTTGTCACAACTGAAGAGATAAAATTGAAACTAGTGAGTTAAATGATATTGATAAGAGAAATTAAAAGCAAGGGAAAGATTCTAGTTACTGTCTGTGACCAAAATGCATTGGGAAAGAAATACAAGGATGATGTATATTGTTTAGATCTGATAAAATATAGGAAATTTTATGAAGGAAAACCTTTGAATCAGTTGAAGAAAGAAGAAGTTGAGCAGATGCTGAATAATGCATCATCTATAAGCGTGATAGGAAATGAATCTATTGAGTTCATCAAAAATCATGGATTTGATGTAACTAACAAAAAGATAATCGGCAGGGAAGAAAAAGTCACCCATATAAACATTTACAGAATATAAAACAGAAAAAGATTACAGGATAGAAATTTGGAGGTATAAAATAATTCTATTTTCAAGTTAATTTTATCAAGTTAATTTTTGATTTATAATAAAATTATATCAAACTGTTATTTTGATGCAGACACGATTTTTATAACGTCTCCGTTATTAAGAATGTGATCCTTTGAAATTCTAATCTTCTTTTTTGCATCAATTCCATAAAGAAAATTCTTTGCAAGATCGGTGTGTATCTTCTCTGCAAGCTGTATTGTAGTCGTTCCCTTTTTTATCAGAATTGCATCGGGAAGTACATTTCCGAAATTGTCTGTGAATTTATTCTCATCACTTACAGGATAAACAACTATTAGGTTCAGAAGATTGAAAACCGCATAGTCTAAAACCTGTTGCACACCTGTCCCATTATTCTCATTCATAACTTTCCTTATCTTTTCCAACGCTTCTTTTTGCTTGTCGTTTACATCCTTGATTATTTTAAAGTCTTTATCCCCTGGATAGTATTCAATTATGCCAGCCTTTGCAGCTTTTCTTAATGCAAGCTCTCCATCTGCATAAGTTCCGAAGATGGGCTTGTCTGGAAACTTCTCCTTAAGCTTTTTCAGGTTCTCCTTTGCTCCAGGATAATCTATTTTATTGGCTGCTATCACAATTGGGAAGCATTTGTCTTTTATTGCAAATGCAAAATCATGTATTTCACTTTCATTCCATAATATTCTTTCAGAAGACAAACCTAAATCCTGAATAATTTCTTCTATATCTTTTTTTGAGATGTTGAGACCTGTAAGTGTAGTTACAATAGCGTCTAAGTTCCTGTTTTGTATCTTTGGCCATGAACGTTTGATTATTCCCTCTATCCAAAATCCTATTTCCTGTGTAAGAAATTCTACTTCGCTCGCCGGGTCATTAAAGTCAGTAAAATTGCCTTCTAGATCTGTTTTGCCACTTACATCTACTATTTGAATTAGTGCATCTGCATTTCTTACAGAATCTAGAAATTTGTTTCCTAATCCTTTTCCTTGATGTGCACCTGGCACTAAACCAGCAAGATCAATTATATTTATTGGAACCTGTCTTTTTCCATCTTTGCAGATAGAATATTTTGGGTTACATTTTATTCCTAACTGTTTATCTGGACAATCAACAGTTACAGTAGTTACTCCTTTATTTGGCTCAATCGTAGTAAATGGTCTTGGAGATATTGGTACATCCACCATCGAAACAGCTGAAAAAAATGTAGATTTTCCTTTACTTGGCGCACCTGTTATTCCTATTAACATTGAACCACTATTGGATGATAAACTAAATTTAATATAGTGAGAAGATATAAAAATATAAACTTTCATATATAATTCATATACAATATTATAATGTAATGCACAAATCAAAAAAGGTGATGATATGGATCTAGGTTTTTCAATAATAATATTCTTGTTACAGATATTTATAGGAATATTATTTTCTGTACTTTCTATATACCTCGCACTAAGATTTTATGATAAAATGACTGAAGGAATAGATGAAATAAAGGAGTTAAAAAAAGGAAATCTAGCAGTAGCAATTATTTTATCATCATTAATATTATCAATAGGTACTGTAATCAGCCAAGGAGTATCGCAATTTGATAATGTACTTATAAAAGGCGTATCCTTACCTTTATTCATTATTTCATTTATATTAGCATTATTCCAGATGGCGGTTACTATACTTGTTGCAGTGATTGTTATATATGTTGCTATACGCGTTCTTGATGCAATGACTGTTGGAATTGATGAATTGCAGGAAATAAAAAGAGGTAATATTGCTGTTGCACTTGTTGTAGCAACTGTCATATACTTGGTTGCATTCGTGGTTTCTGGTGCACTTGGAGAAATGAATAATCTTTCGATATTCAGACCAGAAACAGTTGCTGCATTTTTAGGAATTCAGTAAATAGAATTTTCTTTTTCTTATTTTATTTCTTTGTTTTAATACATGTGTTGTTTTTTTTTTCGTTTGATTCTTGATTTTTCTATTTTACCTTGATTTGTATCCTATCGCCTGTACAGTTTATGATAAGGGATGGTCCTTTTGTAATCATAGAATTCTGCGCTAATTTACATGAGGTAGTATATTCTAAAGTGAAATTACCGGACGAAATGAATAGCGAATTATCCTGGCTGGTGATGTTGACTGGATCTAAGAAATAGACATTTATCTCTCTTACATTTTCCTGTCCAAGTATGCAGAGTACATTTATTGTGCTTGAAATATCACTTCCATATTTCCTCATCATTAATTCCTGAAAATAATTATCACTCCTTGTTTTAGTTTTTGAAAATTGAAAAAGAAATAAAGACAAGGCAGAAACAAATATTAAAAATATAAACAAAAATTCTAATGAAATCTGACCTTTAGAACTTAATATGGACTTCGGGCTAAAAAAGAAATACACAAAAGCACCTTATATTATTCCTTATCTATTATTTTGGGTGATAGAATAATATTATGTGCATGTTTGTGTTACTGGGTCGCAAATAGAATTTACACCATATTTTAAGCAATCCTGATCTGATACACATTGTCTTGTCATGGATTCTATTTGTCCAAATGTTTTGTCAGATGTATTTTCTATTGAACCTGCTGCTTTTGTTGCAGACTCTCTTATTTTAGATGCAACTAAAAAAACAACCCCAAGTAGGATTGCCAGTATGATGATTAATTCTATTGACAACTGGCCCTTCAATGCTTTATTTGAATTATGTACTCTTGTCATAAAATACATAACTAAATTATATTTATAAATCTAACTAAAAACATTAAAAACAATAAGTAAAAATAGTAAAAAGTAATTGCGGATAAAATTACAAATGTTTTATTCATTTCAGTCTTATAGAATCAAGATCCATTGGACATCTTGCTTCTATTCCAATTGCTTTAGATATTGAAGAAGCAAAATCCTCACACTTCTTTGATTCTCCATGGTTTGTCAAAATAAGAGATGGTTTTGGCTTCATAGATTTTATGTAGTTTAATAGCTGTCTCCTGTCACTATGGCCACTGAATCCTTCTGCTGTTTCCACTCTCAGATTCACTTTGATGGTTTCCAGCTTTCCATCCTCACCGACTATTGCAACTTCTTTGTCACCTTTTTGTATTTTTCTACCGAGTGAATAATTAGTATTAAAACCTACAAATATAATTGCATTCTTTGGATCATGAGCAAGTGCTTTGAAATATTCTACCGATGGACCACCTGTCATCATACCAGAAGGTGCTAGAATTACACATGGTTCTCCTTCTATTATCTCCTGCCTATTTCCTTTTGCAACTTCAAATATCGGTGATTCAAATGGATTCTTACTACTGAGAATCATTCTCTGCAGGCTGTCTTTTAAATAATCTGGATATACAGTATGAATTGCAGAAGCTTCGAGAATCATACCATCAATATAAACCTTGAAATTTACTTTGTCTGGGTTCTTTCTTGCAAAATCCTCGAAAACCAACATTATATCCTGGGCTCTTCCAACTGAGAACACAGGTATTAATACCTTTCCTCCTTTTGCAATTGTCTCTGTTGTTATCTTTATTACTTTTTCCTCAGCCTGTTGCCTTGGAGGATGAAAATCGTCCCTTCCTCCATATGTACTTTCTATTAATAGAGTTTCCACCCTTGGAAAGTTATTTACCGCTGGATTAAGAAGACGAGTATGACTGTATTTTAGATCCCCTGTATAAACAAAGTTATGCAAACCATCGCTTATATGTAGATGCACTATAGAACTTCCAAGGATATGCCCTGAATTATGAAGTGTTAACTTTATCTCTGGAGTTATATCCGTAACCTCACCAAAATCCCTTGGTATGCAGTGAAGTAATGCCTTTCTTACGTCCTTTTCTTCATAAAGAGGAGTTAACCCTTGTTTCTTCATGACCTTGATGTAATCGAATGTGAGTAAGGCCATTAGGTCCCTGCTTGGTGGTGTGCAGTAAACAGGACCTTCATAACCCATGGCAAAGAAATATGGTATAAAACCACAGTGGTCTAAATGACTATGTGAGAGAACTATCGCATTGATCTCATCAAAAGGAATATTTAATGTATTAACATATGGGTAAAAATCCTTTGCTGTGTCGGTAGCCTCAAATTTCAATCCTGCATCTAAAACAACCTTATCATTTGATGTTTCTAGAAATACACATGATCTTCCCACTTCTTTAAAACCACCAAGGGCTGTCATCTTTACCCAGGAGGTTTTTTCTACATGTGAAAATATTCTTTTGCCAGTTTTAAGCAAAAATTTCTTTCTTGCTTCAGCTTCTTTAAGTAAAGAAGTTCTTATATTCTTCACTACTTCAGATGAAATAGTTGGAGTTCTCAACACCTTTGGAGCCCATCCTGTTGTTTTGATTATTTCTTTTAGTGTTGTGCCACCTTTGCCAATAACCAACCCTGGTTTATATGCCTCTATCCAGACCTCATGAAACTCAGGACTAAAACGTATCTCATTTACTCCTGCATCTGGTTGTATTAACTTTATTATTTTTTCTTTTGCTTCTTCTGGAGGAAGAAGTAAATCTGAAGTTGCTCTTACGATTACTTTTTTCTTTAAAGCATTCGCTATATCTTTTATAGGGTTGTCGAAGGTATAAAATCGCTCAATGTTGTCAATATACAAAATTATATCTGGGCCTTCGACTTCGACTTTTGCTATCGAGCAACCAGTTGGAATAAAAGGCTCTATTTTTTTTATTAACTCTGGTAAAATGCTTTCCATTTGCCTCAACGTTTTTTAATTAAAATTTGTTTAATATTTAATAAAAAATGTAAATAGATCTGCCACACTAATTTTATTTAAAATAATAAAGATTAATTTAAAGCGACGAGAACAAAAATTTAAGCAATGATTATTTACTCTTTTTCCTTTAGTATGTTTTCCTTTAATTTTTCTTAAATATTTTTTATTAATTTCTTTTTATATTATTTTATTTCTTTCAATTATTTCTTTCTTTTCTCTTTAGATTTTTCTAATATTTTTTCAACCTCTTCTGGCTTGAATTTCTTTATTCCATCTTTTGTTATTGCAACAATGTCGATTCCACCACCAGAGGCAGTATCTCTTTTTTTAGCTGCATTTATTGCTCTAGCTACCATTGGAATCGCTTCCATTATAGATGTTTTTTCATATATATCATCTAAAACTGCCTGAGCTGAAAACCATCCACTTCCACCATATGCAGTATGATCTTTTACAGGGGTTATAGAACCTGATGGGTCAAGAGTGTATAGCTTTGGTGTTCCGTCTTTTTCCACTCCTCCCATAATAATTGCTACATAAAAAGGCATGAACTTGTATTGATATAGCAAGTTTTGAAGGAACGAAACTGCTGCATCAACAGTTATTGGTCTTCCTTCCCTTATTCTAAATAGTTTAAATTCTACAGAGAGAATTCTATCCAATGCATCTAAATCCCCGGCCATTCCAGCTGCGGCAAATGCTATGTGTTTTTCAGGTGTTCTTACCTTCTCTATATCCTCTGATATTACAACCATTCCACCTGCAGTTACTCTCTTTTCTGCTGCAATGATTATTCCATCTGTACATACCACACCCACTGTGGTTGTGCCTGTTTTAATAGTAGTATCCAAAAGACCACCTTACAATTAGCATAAATAGAAAATAAAGTCGCCTATAATATTATTAGAAAGGTAGTATATTTAAACTTAACGCTTGAACAAAAATAAGGAAAAGGTGCAGATATGGGAAAAACAATAAGAATAAATAACTATAAATTACTAACGACTGATAAAGAAAAAATGAAAGGATTGATGTTTTCCAAGAACGTGGAGACTAAGCTTGTTTTTTTATTTTCAGATGAAGTCAACCATCCGTTTCATTCTTTCTTCTGCCCTAAGTTTGATATCTTTTTTCTTAATTCTAAAAAAGAAATAATATATTTTGAATCAATTACAAAACCAAAAATAATAAAATGTAATGAAAAATATAGATATGTAGTTGAAACAGAATTCGGTTTTGCAAAGAAAAACAAATTAATGATTGGAGATAGGATTGAATGGGATTAGAAATAATTTAAAAAATAAGAAATAAGAGGAGTAACTCTTATTTGCTTTCCTTTCCTGCAGTTATTCTCAATGTTCCACCGATTTCTTTTATTGTTATATCTACATTTTTTGAATTTTCAAAGCATTTTCTTATCTGATCCAAAGAGTAGTTCTTTATAGCTGCAATATTTGCCTGAACTGCTTCTTCATAAATATCTTTTATTATATTTGACTCAAATTGTTTCTTAAATGAATCAATATTAATGTCAAAGTAAACTAATCTTAGAGGATATTCTTTTGTTTGATTCTTTCCTTCTTCAAGCTTTTGATAAAGCGATTTTGATAATTGTTTTTGTTTGATGAATTGGTTTACTCTTCTGAATTCTGCTTCTAATTCTGAAAGAAATGTATAAATATTATCATTATCTGAGGCAAAGATAAAAGAAGAATCACCTAGATAAGAAACGAATATCCTTTCATCAACTTCTAAAATTTTATCTTGAATCATCTGAGATATTAATCTCACTAGTTTATTTTTTTCCTTTTCCCCATAGATATCACTGTATTGATCTATTCCTTCTATCTCTAGTTTAATAAATTTGGCATGATTTTCATTAAGATAGAATCTAATGTTTTTGACTAACCTCTCTACGTCTGGAAGATCGACTAGAGGATCGAACATTGCTCCACTTTTCTGTAGAAATATATTAACTAAAGATCTTAGTTCCATTGGATCAAATGGTTTTTTAACATAATAATCAGCACCATATTGGATGCCAAAGAATCTATTAACGGTTGCATCTGCTGCTGATACTATTACTACTATTGTATTTCTAGTATCTGGACTGGATTTAACCTTCTTACATATTTCAAGACCATTCATACCTGGCAGCATTAAATCTAAAAGAATGAGATCTGGTTTAAATGTAATAATTTCTTTTAATGCCTCATCACCATCATAAACAGATCTTATTTCATATTTATCTTCGCCTAATGTTAACTTTATAAGATTATTAATATCTTTATCATCTTCTACTATTAAAATTTTTTTAGGTTTTGGATAATCTAAAACATACCAAAAGTCAAATTTACCTACGCTTCGCACTTCTAATTTTTCCTTATTTTTCAATCTTACTAATGCTCCTTTTACTTCTTCTTCTGTGACGTTTGAAAATTCATTTATAATCTCTTTTGTTTCTAAAGCTTTATCTCTTACTCTTAGAAATGAAAGAATATCTTGTTCTAATTTAAGATCATCTATCTCCATAATATCACTCGCATTCAAATATGAAAATTATATGCTACAAGCAGTAGTATATGTCTTGCATCTCAAGTTATATATCAATAGTAAAATAATTAAATCTTTATTATTAAAAATAATAATTATGACAGAGATGGAAAATAATAGAATAGATAATAACATAAAAATTAATGAAGGAGTACAACCAACTATACTTGAATTAGCTGAAGAAGAGCTGATCTTAGAAAAAGAAAATATAAAAAAAATCACTGATAATGAAAGTGATTCTAATAAATATAATTATCTCTCTGTATTACTTGAAAAAATTACAGATCCTGCAATAATAACAGATAAAAAGAAAATAATACAGGACGCTAATCCATCGTTTTGTAGACTTCTTAATTGTGAAAAAGAGAATATAGTAGGTATTAAATTAAACCATATTATGAAGAAAAATCGATTAGTCTTTAATGAGAATGTTAAAAATGTGAAAATTTCAGAGATACAAATCGAGAATAAGTATATCTATCTATTTACTGATCTTGATTATAAAGCAGAGATAGAAAGAAAAGAAGAAATCTCTTCGCTGATTGATGAAATCGAAGATATGGTAATAATTGTGAAAAAGAATGGAGAAATAATATATTTTAATCAAAATGCAAAAAATAATATTTTAGGTATAGAAAAAGGAAGAAACATAAAAGATTATCTGAAAATATCTAAATATAAACAAAAGATAAAGGAGTGTATAGAAAAAAATATCCCAGAAATAAGCGAAGGAATAATTGAAACAAATAATCTTCCTTTTTCAGTAAAAATTTTATCTAATAAGAATAAAGAAATTATTTTGATTATTAAAAATCAGACAGAAAAGATAAGATTGAATGAACAAATAAAAATAGCAAAGGAACAATATGAACAACTTGTAAATAACACAGCGGATATTATATGTATAATAGATAAAAAAGGTAACTTTAAATTTGCAAATAAACAATTCGAAAAACAATTAGGATATAAACTTAACTCTTCTCCTTCTTTATTCCAAATAATACATCCTGAGGAAGTTCCAAAATTTGTTCAGACATTGAACGAATGTGAGAAAACGAAAAAAGGCTTTCAAGAAAAGGAATTTAGAATTATAACCAATAGGAAAAAAACTCTTTACTTTGCAGTTAGTGCTCTTCCTTTAATACAGAATGGTGTTGTTAATGAGTTTAGCATGACTTTTAGAGATATAACTGCAAAAAAGAAAAAAGAAAATGAAAGCGCTGATGAAAGAGAAAGATTAAAGGCAGAATATAAGAAATTATCTGAAATGAATAGAATGAAAACTGAATTTGTTAGTATGGTATCACACGATCTTAAGACACCTTTAACAAATATACAAGGGTATGCTTCTTTGCTTAAAAATAAAATACTTGGTCCAAATACTGAAAAACAACAGGAAGCTGCAGAAATAATAGATAAAGAAGCAAAACATCTTGCTAAGTTGATAAATGATTTACTTGATCTATCTAAGATAGATTCTGGTGCAATGACATTACATAAGCGTCCATTTAAGCTTAAAGATTTAGAAGAGAAATGCTCATTAAAGAGTCTGGCAGAAAGAAAAGGTCTTAATTTGATTTGGAATACTCCCGATTCATTAGGTGAAGTTTATGGTGATCCTGAAAGAATAGCGCAAGTACTAACTAACTTAGTACACAATGCAATAAAATTCACAGACCATGGTTCAGTAACAATAAATGCTTTTCAAAAAGATAAAAATTACATTCAGGTAGATGTTATAGATACTGGACCAGGTATACCTAAAAAAGAACAAGAGTTAATTTTTGAAAGATTTCAAAGAAGTAGTATATCTAAACTATATAAAAAAGAAGGAAGTGGATTAGGACTTGCAATTGCAAGAGAAATAATGAGATTACATGATAGTGATATTACTGTAAAATCAGAAGTTGGCAAAGGAAGCACTTTTAGTATTCTGCTAAGAAAGGCACCTAAAAACAAGGAAGAAACAGACGAAATAAACAAATATATAGAAGAGATAGGAGAAGTAGAAAAAAATAAAGATAGTGAAAATATTGCAACAATAAGCGATAAAGAAAAAAATGATAAAGAGAATGATAAAGATAGTAACTTACTAAAAGATAATTTATTAAAAGAAAATTCCCAATAATTGCATAAAAAAGAATTATTGCTGATTTATTCTAATATTCTCATTTCTTTTTGATTTTGATTTTTTTGAATTTGTTTCTTTTTTTAATTTATTTGATTCACAATTTGGATTAAGACATTTTTGATACCTTTGTTTTCCTTTACTAATCCAGATTTTAGGAGAATTACATAACTCGCACTGGGCTGCATACGAAAATAGATAGGTTGAAGGAAGAGTAAATGTAATTTTACATTTAGGATAATTGCTACAACCAAGAAATTTGCTTCCTTTGTAGTTTATTACTTTTAGATATCCTCCACAAGAACATGGTGCAAACTTTTCTGACTCTTCTAATTTCAACTTAAGTTCTAAACCAATTTCTTTTTCATGCTTCAGTAATTCATTCACTATTTTAGTGACTATTTCTTTTGCATCTTGGAGTACTTTTTCCTTGCTAATTTCATTTTTTTGTATTTTTTCCATTTCTTCTTCTAGTTTTCTGGTGAGAGATGGATTAACTATCTCAGGTGAATATTTTTTGAAGATATCATAAACTATAAATCCTAATGGTGTTACATTCAATTGTTTACCTATTACATATCCTCTCTTATACAAGGTATCCAATACAATTGCTCTTGTTGTTTTAGTGCCGATATTTTCTTTTTCCATTAATTGAAGTATTGATGCAGGGGTATATCTTATGGGTGGTGAGGTTTCTTTTTCTTCTATATCAATTTTAGATATCTTAACTTCCTCTCCTTCTGTAAATACCATTTCTTCTGATTTTTCGTTTGTGTAAGGATAAAATTCAAGCCAACCTTTAGTTACTATTTCTGAAATCGATGTTTGATATATTTCGTTTGCATTCAATACCACTTTATTTTCTTTTATTTCCGCAGGATCTGCAAAACAAGCAAGAAACCTATGAACAATTAATTTGTATAACTTTTCTTCATCAGAAGAAATTTTATCAATCACTCCTGTCGGATAGAGTGCAGGATGTACATCTTCTTTTTTTCCTTCCCTCGGCTTAAATTTATTTAATGCTATCAATTTATTTGCAAGATCTGCAAATAAAGGTTGTGAAGAAAGTTTGTATATTATTTCTTTAACATTTATCTGAGGAGGAAGCTTCTGTGATGATGTTCTTGGATAACTTATCATTCCTTTTTCATATAATGATTGTGCAATCTCTTGTGTCTTAACAGGTATAAAACCATATATTCTATATGCTTCTGTTTGAAGAGTAGTGAAATCAAATGGAGGAGAAGGATACAATTTCTTGATAGATGAAGAAATTGAAATTTTACCTATCTTAGAAGTATTAATTTTGGTTTTTTCTACTTCTTCTTTAACTTTGAATGGATTTTTGATATGTAGAAACTTTTTCTTTTTGACTTCAACTGACAACTGCCAATATTTCTCTGGCTTGAAATTTTCTATTTCTCTTTCTCTTTTAACTAAAAAATGAAGCATTGGACCTTGAACTCTTCCAATAGAGAGTATTTTGTACCTTCCTGCTTCTCTTATTGCATTCATCACTACTCTACTTAAATTTATACCATAATACCAATCAATTGTATGTCTTACTTCACCAGCATATGCGTTATAAATGTCAAAGTCTAAAGTATTTTTAAACGAAGAATATAATTCCTCTTGTGTAACTGTTGAGAATTTCATTCTTTTAACTTTGTTTATTTGATTAAAATATTTTATTATATTATATCCTATAAGACTTCCTTCTATATCATAATCTGTAGCAATAATGATAAGGTTTGATTCGTTTATTAATTTCTCTATATTATCTAGATAATTTTTGGTATAATATGCAGAAGAACTTACCTTATACGCTGGCATCCATTCTAAATCAAAAATAGGTAGTTTTTGTGTTTTTTCTTTTAAAGTAAAAAGATGACCAACTGCAGGTGTAATAAAAATTGTTTCCCCTTGGTGATCTTCTTGACTTTTTAATTCATAATAAGAAACTTTTTTGTTATATTTTTTTATTAATATAGGAAAATCTTTCTTTAAGGCATATGCAATTTTTTGTGCTACAGATGGTTTTTCAGTAATAATTAAAATAGACATAATATTCACTTTTTTGAATTTAAAGAGATATTGTGATGATAAATATATACCAAAAGATATTAAAGTATTGATTATAGGTAAGATCAGAGAGGGGGTTTACTTCCAGTAATAAATAAGTTTTATATAGTTATTGTAACTAAAGTTACAATATGGAAATTTTATATGTTTTTCAGTTTAAAGAAAAGGATAAAAACAAACTAAATACAATTAAAAGAAGATTTTATTATAATCTCAGAAAAATAAATAAAACAAAAATATTCAATAAACACCAGATATTTCTTGTTAACGAAGATTCTGAAAAAAATATAGATAAAATATTAAATGAATATTTAGATTGGTTGTCATACTATAAAATAAAAATTAATAATATAAATTTCATAACAAAATAATAAATGCAATTTTAATAGAAAATAGTGGAAGAGATGGGTCTCTCATGTCTCTATTATACTTTTTATTTATCAAAATCATTTCACACTACTCTAAGATATGTTTCTTTTTTAACTCCATTAAGAATATATGAATAAGTTCTATAATGGACATATGCATTGATCTTAACAGGTATATCTCCTGGTGGTGTCATGTTATTAGACCAGATCGGTACGATTATAGTATATTCATCATTTTTATTCAAATATCCTACTCTAATTTCTTTAGTTTTATGTATTCCAGTTTGATCTAAAGCTAATCCATTACCTACTTCTATTGCAATAGAACATAAAACAGTTTCATCAGTAATATTTTTCAGTTTTATTTCAAGATCACATCTATCTATTTTGTGTGCAGATAATCTTACTGGATTAAAAGAGGTTTTAATTTCAAAAGGGATTTTTTTTGCTATTTTACTAACATCTTTTTTGCCAAATAAATCTAAAATTCCCATACTAACCACTTTTTTAATTTTATAATATTTTTTAATTATTTATTTATTGATTTAATCTATTCATTACTTTATTGTCCTTATATATTTATAATTTTTTCTTTTTTTTAATTTAAAACTTCTCTCGAAAATTGTTTTTCGAATAGATTTTTAAATATTATAGATAATAGTTATATAAAATACGAGGTGTTTTTAATGGGAAAAAGAATAGGAAATGAAAAAATTAAAAGAGAAGAAGGCTATCTTTACTACGTAGGTAAAGATGGATATGTGTGGAGAGCGCCGATGAAGGCGAACAAGAAAGGAAAGAAGGCAAAAGTAGGAACAGAGAAAATTGAGAAGAAACCAGGATATATGTACTATCTTGGAAAAGACGGTTACGTATACGAAGCAAAAATGAAGAACCAATAAATTTTTTATTTTTTTTATTTTCTTTTTTTTCTTTTTTTATATTTCTAAAATTTCTCTGACTTTCAAAAAATAAATTTATATTCTAATTTAGTTATCAAAAAATAATAATGGGGTCGCTGAGATTTGAACTCAGATCAACAGCTCCCAAAGCTGTCAGCATACCAGGTTAGCCCACGACCCCTCTAGACCTGTAGACATTTAACTTGTAGACATATATTATTATATATCAATATTTTAAATTATTACTTTTCTATTATATTTAACCAGTTATATTTACCAAAATCGCAAACTCAATTCACACTAAAGATTATTTCGAAGTGAGAAAATGTCAAACTTAAAACAAGTAATCGTTTTCAGAACAGATCTTAAAATAGGAAAAGGAAAATTAGCTGCGCACGCGGCTCATGCATCGCTAACTGGATATTTAAAAGTAATAAAGATTGATTCCAAATTAGTTTCTCAATGGCTGTCTACAGGACAAAAGAAAATAGTTTTAAAAGTTATGGATGAGAAAGAACTTCTATCTCTTTATGAAAAAATCAAGAGAGAAATTCCATCCGAATTAATAAGAGATGCAGGAATGACTCAGGTTGAGCCCGGTACTTTAATCTGTTTGGTAATTGGTCCATGGTATGAAGAGAAAATAGATAAATATATATCAGATCTAAAATTACTATAAATCTCACTTTTGTGCCATAACAGAATGTTTATAAACATTATTCAACAATATTAAAAGAGAGGCGATTTTATGAGCATGAGAATAAGCAAGCTTTATGGGATGGATATATTTTCCGATACAGGAAGATATATGGGAAAGGTATATGACATTATTGTCGATGTAGAAAAAGGAGAAGTAGTTAGGCTCACTCTAGAGAGCATACATGCAGCTTCAAGAGAAGAGGCGCAACGAATAATAAAAGAGAAAACCGTGCTTTATAAGAATGTAAGGTCTGTTGAAGATGTTGTAGTTGTTTCTAAAACAGCAGGAGTACCATATAGCTACTCATCTCCATCTTCACCAAAAGAAGAAGAGAGCACGAACCTTTCATTTTTAAAATAAATCTACTAAGTTAATCACTAAACAATAGTTAAATCCTTAAATCATTTAATATTTCAATTTTCTTTTCTTTCTTGTTTTTTGTTTCTTCTTATCTAGTTTTAGATATAAAAACTTCAAGGAAACCTTTTAAAATATAATCTACAAATTAATTTCATGTTTATCGCATTTGAAGGGATAAATGGTTCTGGCAAAACTAAACACGTACATGCATTTATAAGTGAATTAAAGAAAAGAGGAAAAAAGGTAAAACTATACGAATATCCAGATAAAAACGGTCCATTAGGTAGACCAATAAAAGCATTTCTTAATAAAGAAATCAATTTATCAACAGAGTCCCAATTTCTTCTTTTTTTAGCTGATATCTTAAAGGATCAAGAAGACATCAAAAAAGATTTAGAGAAAGGATACTGGGTTGTTGCAGATAGATATATCTTAACAACAATCGCTTTTCAAAAAATAAATTATTCTTCAGCAAAACAAATAATATCCTCTTTAAATATAATAAAGCCAGATCAAATAATCTTTCTTTCAGTATCACCAGAGATAGCTATTGAACGAATGAAAAGAAAGAAACGATATACGCGATTTGAAAGAGATGAAGAGTTTCTTGTCAAAGCAAACTTAAGATACAAAGAAATGATCGAAGACAAATATTTAGCTAAATGGTTACAAATAGATACTACTATTCCATTTGAAGATGCAAGACAAAAAATAATAAAAAGTATTTTACTCTAACAGAGAAGATCGACCAAGAATGCTACTAGAAACGAAAGATGACGAATAAAGAGATAAAAAGGTATATATTTCTTTTCTATCATATTATATTATCATATTAGTTATATTTTTAAAAAAAATTTTAATTCTCTTTTTGCGCTCCGATCGTCTAGTCCGGTCAAGGACACAGCCCTCTCAAGGCTGAAACTCGGGTTCAAATCCCGATCGGAGCATTCGTTTTTCCTTTTTAAGTGAAAATTAAAGAGATAAAAAAGACAACGTAACACAAAGAAAACGAATAAAAAATTAAAAATAAAAAACGAAATAAAAATAAAAAATAAAAATTAGCTGAACAACAACTTTAGATAAAATAACGGAGATGAGAATTTTTTCTTAGATTCTTCACTTATAATCATCTGCGTTATCTCTTTTCTGATTTCAGGGTTCTTTGCTGCTTTATCTATAACAAAATTAAGCAGAAATTCTATCTTTCCAAGCCTCTGCAGCAAGTAGCTCATCTCTAGCTCGCTCTTAAGTTCTCTCTTAATTTCTTCTTCATACTCTCCAAGAACTTTTCTTGTGTAAAGTTTAAGTCTCAAAGCTCTGCTTATGGTTCTGAATGCAAGCTTTCCGCTTAGCATTGCATTACCCATTCCTTCTCCAGAAAATGGATCAATTAACGAAGCAGCATCACCTATCAAAATCCATCCATCTCCTGCAATCTGTTTTCTTATTTTAGATCCAAGTGGAAGGTTCCATCCCTTAATCTCACTAATCAACCTCGCATTCTTGAATCTCTCTTTAAACATTGGATTTTCTTTGATTTCTTTTTCCATGAGTTCTTTGAGATTTATATTTCTCGCCTTTACATCTTTTGTAAGCATTCCCAACCCTACATTTGCAGTACCGTCCTCATATGGAAATATCCAGAAGTAACCTGGAATTGCTGTCTTTGTGAAATGAAGCTCTATTACATCCTTCATTCCTGTGACTCCATCATAATATCCTCTAACTGCAACGCAGTGGTGCGCAGGGTCAACCTCAAATACACCAACTTTCTGTGCTACTACAGACATTGCACCATCTGCACCAACTACTACATTTGCATATATTCTCTGTTCTTTTCCGTTTTTATCTACTCCCACAATACCTATAACTTGGTTTCCATCCTTGATCAGGTCTGTCACTGTAAATTCCTCTAGCGTGTCAACATACTTCTTTGCAGCTTTGAATAAAATATTGTCGAGAATCTCTCTTCTACAAACGAATCCATCTTGATTTTCAGTCCTTATCTCAAGAATAGTACCTTTTGGAGATGAGAAAATAACTCCATTATTGACTCCATGTGCATATTTTTTAATTTCTGGGAGAAGACCTAATTCTCTAAGAACAGAAATAGACTTTCCACTACATGCATCTCCACAAGTCTTATCTCTTGGAAACTTAGCTTTGTCTACAAGCAAAACTTTATATCCTTCTCTACCAAGGAAATTTGCACAAACAGAACCAGCAGGTCCCGCTCCAACTACTATTACGTCGTATTTGTTGTCAACAGCCATTTTTTCACCTTTGTTTTATTAAAATTAACTTTTTGTTAGATGTGCATAAGAAATTTTAAATGCAAAATTCAGAAAATAATAGGAAAGTATTTTGCAGCCTTGTTTATTAAATATTGTATATAAAGAAATATAAATATTGCTTTATTCTAAGAATCTTTCACGTTAGATAATATCTTCTTATTTTATGTTGAATAATTAGAGCTTACGCTGACCTTAAGTAAAAATAAATAAAAAGAATTAAGTTTGAGTAACAGACATGAAGTTTGTGAGAAAGGAGATTTAGTATTAGCTGGCTCGCAGATCGCGTTAGCTCTCTGCTTACACCACTAACCTATCAAACCCATCTGCTATGGGCTCTCACAGCTGACTAGTTTTGGGTAATCCTTCGACCTTAGATGCTTTCAGGTCTTATGATTTGGTGCGTGGCTGCCCGGCGATGCTTGTTACAACCGGTACACTAGAGGCACCCGTCCCCTGTTCCTCTCGTACTGTGGGGGCGCTCCCCTCAGTCAGCAGCACTCCTAGTAGATACTACCGTACTGTCTCGCGACGTACTGAACCCAACTCGTGTATCTCTTTAATGGATGAACAAACCAACCCTTGGGCGCTCCTACACGCCCAGGATGAGATAGGTCGACAGCGATGTACCAAGCCGCGGGGTCGATATGTACGCGACAGTCTAGTTAAACGAAGTCTAGGCTGTCACAGGGTACTCTCGCCCGCGACGAGCCTGTTACCCCCGAGGTAACTTGTCTGACAGACTGAGCCCTTAACAAAAGGATTTCAGTGTTCGTTAAGCCCGGCTTTCGCCTCTGCGTCCCACGCTTTTAAGAACGCAGTCAGCCCTGCATTTCTCTTTAACCGTCTTCACCCGACTTTCAGTGACTAAACGATGATTAGCGTCATACGCTGTTGACCTCTTCATTAAATGACAGTAGGAGTCTGTCTCAGAGGTTGTTCATAATATCATCCGCGCACCGTTCAGCCATTTCTGACCGGGTTGAGCAGAGCTTTGGGCGCCCTTATTTCCTTATTGAGGGCGTACTGCCCCAGCCAAACTATCCACCTGCCGCTGTCCCCTTTCGGGTAAGAAACACAAAAAGCGAAGAGTGGTGTTACACTTTCGCATCCGCCCCAGCCGCAACCAGGGTTTCTACGCTCCCACTTACGCTCTGCAACGCTTTCTGAATTCCAACAACAGGCTATAGTAAAGTTCTACGGGGTCTTCGTTTCCCACTAGGAGTCCTCCGCATATTCACGGAGCAGTGAGTTCACTAGGTCCCTTGTTGGGACAGTGGGAGAGTCGTTATGCCCTTCATGCAAGTCGCCAATTAAGCGACGAGGTATTACGCTACCTTAAGAGGATCAGAGTTATCCCCGCTCTTCGCCAGCCCTTACTCTCCTTGGACGGAGGATTCGGGTACTGGTAGTGAGCAGGCATCGGCAACCATACAAGACGTTTCCATTTTGCGGTTACCTGTGTTTTTGATAAACAGTCGCTCTCCCCTTGTTACTGAGACCTGCACATGCACCATAAGATACAAGCGCAGGCAATCCTTCTACCGAAGATACGGATCTAATTTGCCGAATTCCCTAACAAGGGTCCCCCTACCACGCCTAAGCTTTTTCAGCTAGCCACACTTGTACTAGTTCTAGGTACGATCATTATGGATCGGATAGGAACACTTTTCACGGGTCCCAGGTCTCAGCAGAACCCCCAAACGAGGGCCCATCACACCTTACACTACTTCTCCTCATAACGAGACTCCATAGTGCTGTAGTGCTTAGATAAGGTCTCCCTTACTCTGCCTAACCTCAGACGTCATGTTCCTATCTTGCGTTGCCGCATCTACCATAATGGCACTGGAATATTAACCAGTTTCCCCTTCGTCTCCTAGTAATTAGCTGGAGACTTAGGATCGGCTAACTCTTGGCTGACGAACGTTGCCAAGAAAACCGTGGGCTTTCGGCGTACAGGATTCTCACCTGTATTTGCTGCTACTAACTCCAGGATATTTATTGCAATACGCTCCATTGGAACTCACGTCCCAACTTCTCTGCGTACCGCACACCTCCCTACCGGATCACACCTTTTGGGTGTGCCCTTGGGTCTCAGCATCCAGTTTTAGTCCCGTACATTTTCGGCCTGTATATTTCTCCCAACAAAGTTGGTGTCGAACGGTCCGCTATTACGCGTTGCTTAGACGATGGCTGCTTCTAAGCCTACGTCCCGTCTGTCTTGAAATATACATTCCTTGTGGCTTCACACTTAACTGGAATTTAGGGGCTTTAACCCAAGACTCGTTCGTTCACGTCACGGCTCATCAGCTTACCCGATGAAACCCGACTCCCCACTTCTACGATGATTGTAGATTCGGAGTTTGACAAGAAAGCAGGCTCTTTCGAACCTATTCTTTCTAATCAGTGCTCTACCCCACAATCCATCTCCATGGGGGTCATCCTGAGGGATGCTTCGGGAGGAACCCGCTATCGCGGTGCTCGATTGGACTTTCACCCCTACACAGGAGTCACCAAAGCGGATATACCAGCACTTGTTGCGGTCCTCCACCAGTCGTTAGACTGGCTTCAACCTGCTCCAGTGTAGATCGCAACCGTTTCGGGTCAGATAATAGTGACTACACGCCCTTTCAGACGACATGCCTCGTTCAGCACTGCGCATGATCGCTTTCGCTTCGCCTTTCGGCTCGCCACTACTATCTACTCCCTGGATCTTGATTCGAGAAGTACGATATGACACTGGTCCAGAACCATCGTACAACAGCATTGCTGCTGCTTCCTTTTGGTTCCTTCGTCCCTTTCATGCCATATCAACCTGTGACCATTCAGTTTCAGGCACTTTTAACTCCCCTATTTGGGGTGCTTTTCAGCGTTCGCTCACGCTACTAATCCGCTATCGGTCTTGATTACCTGTTTAGAATTGGATGTTGTTCCACCCATCTTCGTACTGGATCACCAACCAGTACTACTCTTTTCATTGCCCTCCTTTGCATTTTGCTTACGAGGCTGTCACTCTCTATGGCGAGACATTCCAGTCTACTTCAGCTCCTGCAAAGGATGGTTGCAATGCCCACATCTACTGCACATTACTGTACAGCATTCGGTTTGTTCTCTCCGGCTTTCGCTCGCTGTTACTTACCGGATCCCAATTGGTTTCTCTTCCTGCGGCTACTAAGATGTTTCAATTCACCGCGTTCTTGCCTATCGCTAGGCACACGGAGATCGTCGGATCAACGCTTGCTTGCAGCTACCCGACGCTTTTCGCAGCTTGCCACGTCCGCATGGAAACCAAGCCTGGCCATCCCCTGAATGGCGTAGCTCTCACAAATTGGAGTTGTTTTAACAACTCACTGCTTCATGTCTGTTGCTCAAACCTATATTCGCATGATGCACGCATTACACATTTGTAACGCGCTGCACATATTGTGCATGGACTCGGCGTGATATCCGCGTCCCTTTAGCAAGGGAAACTACGTTTCGAACACGCAGCCTCCTCCTTGCAAAGGAGGCGCTCTACCATTGAGCTACGAGCCCATATAAACTCTAGATTACATTTACAACAGTCTGTGCTTGCTTGATGTGCTATAATTATCAAAAATTATAGAAATGGAATGACGTGCACACTTTCCAATCTAAAAATTGGAGGTGATCTATCCGCAGGTTCCCCTACGGATACCTTGTTACGACTTAGCCCCCCTCATAAAAGTCTGGCTCGAAACTACCAGTTTCCCAATAGTGCCTCACCAGATTCTCACTTGGGTGACTTGACGGGCGGTGTGTGCAAGGAGCAGGGACATATTCACCGCACGATTGTGACATGCGATTACTAGGCATTCCAGCTTCATGAGGGCGAGTTTCAGCCCTCAATCTGAACTGAGGATAAGTTTGGGGATTAGCTCCTCCTCTCGGAGTGGCAGCCCATTGTCTTATCCATTGTAGGCCACGTGTAGCCCGGAAGATTAGGGCCATACTGACCTACCGTCGACCTCCCCTTCCTCTATCTTAACGATAGCGGTCTCCTTAGAGTGCCTTCAATCCGGAGATTGAAGTAGCAACTAAGGACGAGGGTCTCGCTCGTTGCTGGACTTAACCAGACAGTTCACACCACGAGCTGACGATGGCCATGCAGCACCTCTCGGCTTGTCAGGTAAGATCTTTAGTCTGACCTTCATCCTGCCGTCGCTTCCGGTAATATTCCCGGCGTTGAATCCAATTAAACCGCAGCCTCCACGCCTTGTGGTGCTCCCCCGCCAATTCAGGAGAGTGAAGCAATAAGCATTTTCAATCTATTCAATTTTTCTCTGTTACGAGATCTAAGATGAGCGTAAAATTTTTGTATTGCATCTTTTCGTGTTATTCTTATCTGCCAAATCTGTCCAGTATATGTCAGATTCGTAGTTTTTATTCCTTGGGTCATTAGAAAGCCTTTGATAAATTCGAGAGTTTCTTTAGATTTTTGACTGAACGAAATATATTTTTGGGTTACATTATTGGGATCACGCGGCAATCCGCCGTCAGCATCCCAAAAACCACTTATATATTCCCATTTTTCATCTTCAGTTCCTTCTTTTACTATAGTTGGTGTTTCCCAAAATTTCTGCGGTTTTTTATATTCCGAATCTGCAATCATCTTCTCAATGACTGTTTTGTTGTTCAGTCTTAATAGATTGCCAGAAATCTTGGGTTCAACATTATAGTTTTCGGAAATTATTTTTGCAACTTCATAGAGCCAATCTCTATGTTTTTGGTAAATCCTAACTTCATAGTTTTTACCCCTTCTTACATCAAAATTTCCGTCTCGTAAGGCTCCCATTAGATAGAAAATGCTTTTATTTTTCATATCGCTTCACTCTATTCCTTTAAGTTTTAAGCTTGCGCTCGTACTCCCCAGGTGGCGGACTTAACGCTTACGCTACGGCACTGCCATAACCCGAAGTTACGGCAACACCTAGGTCCGCATCATTTACTGCTAGGGCTACACGGGTATCTAATCCGTTTCGTTCTCCTAGCCTTCGCACCTCACCGTCAGACATGTTTTAGCCAGACGCCTTCGCCGCTGGGGGTCCGTACAGGATTAACGGATTTTACCCCTACTCTGTACGTACCTCTGGCCTCCCCCATTCTCAAGCCTGCTAGTATTCTCTGCCCGCCCCTCGGTTAGGCCGAAGGATTTCACAGAGAACACAACAAGCCAGCTACGTGCGCTTTAAACCCAATATACGTGGGTACCACTCGGGCCGCCAGTATTACCGCGGCTTCCAGTTTAACAACGAAAAACGTGTAACGTTGTTAAAAGGCTGGCACTGGTCTTACCCGGCCCTTATTCCACCTGCTATTTACACAGGTGAAAAGGTTCTCCTTAGGAGAACCACTCAGAATCCCCTTGTCACGCTTTCGCGCATTGCAAAAGTTTCGCGCCTGCTGCATCCCGTAGGACTAGGGCCCTTGTCTCAGTGCCCTTCTGGGGGCTCCAACTCCCATTGCCCCTACCGATTATCGGTTTGGTGAGCCGTTACCTCGCCAACTGCCTAATCGGCCGCAGTCCCATCCTTAAGCCCGCTAGATACAATTCTCTAGCAGATTTAAACCAGGGGTCGTTCCAGATCCCCAGGCCTATAGGGTATTATCCTCACTTTCGCGAGGTTATCCCCTTCTTAAGGTTAGGTTGACTACGTGTTACTCAGCCGTACGCCACGACACCATAAGATGTCGTCGACTTGCATGGCTTAGTCGGATTCTGATAGCAGTACCCTCCAGCAGGATCAACTGGAAATGCTGCATTTCTACTACACAGTAATACTCCGAAGAGTAGCCAGCTCCTGTTGTAGTAAAAAATGCAGACTACGTATTGTACGGAGACATCAAGCTTACTCTTGCGAGTGAGCACAGAATGTCCTTGCTGTAATCTAGAGTATATCCAACCCGAATGTGCAGCTCGGGTTCTCATTATCAGAGACTATTAGCCATAGTGGAATTTCAATTCATTGCACGAAAAATAGTTCGAGCTCCTTTTTGCCGTACTATGGCGGTGAGATATATTATGTATTTAAGATTTATAAATCTTTCTTTTTTAAAAATTTCTACGACGAAAAGAGATACTGAAAAATTATATGATCAAGTTTTTAAGCAAATATTCATAACAACAATTTAAAAAAGTTCGTCATTATTTTATATTATGAAGCTGACGAAAGAATTGGCAGAACTGATAGGTTTCTGGAAGCTGAGAAGGACAAGAAGAGGAGTAGGAGTAATAGGAAACACTCAAGTGCAGGAGAAGTTCGTAAAGATGGTTCTTGATCTCAAATTAGTCTCTCCAGATAAGATTGTAACAGGTCCTCATGCAGTATGGTTTTCTCATATTAAAATAAAGAATTTCTTTGAGAAGGTTGCAAAGAATCAAGCTGAAATATTCGCAAAGCCAAATC
>Ga0123519_10004302_pt1 | contig 23173 bp, 25 predicted proteins | sample YelNatPaOPRAMG02_FD_87396 | JGI IMG/M metagenome (GOLD analysis project Ga0123519, IMG submission 87396) | Hot spring microbial communities from Yellowstone National Park - Yellowstone National Park OP-RAMG-02 (version 2) | ecosystem: Environmental > Aquatic > Thermal springs > Hot (42-90C) ...
ATAATTGCTATTAACACCTCTGTTAGACTAAACCCTTTCATTATCTCCAAAATTCGCGCTAATAATTTTTTATTGTTGATTAATAACCTAACCAACTAGGACAATCTTGACATGAAAAGGTTCCATTCTCATCTATCTTAAGGGTCTTATCTTGGGTCTCGCTATTACCAACTTTATTACGAGTAGCTTTGGCAACTGAAGTAGTGGCGTTGTCAATTTGTATTTGAAAAAATTTAGTATTTGCGGGAAAGGTTATATCCAAATTATCAGCGGAGTTGGAGTCAGCATAATATCCATATTGGGCTTTATATCTTAATTGGGCACTACGCAAAGCACTAAGCAGACTCGCTGCTTCTGCCCAACGCGCACGCTCTACTGCTCTTAAATAATTAGGTATAGCAAAAGTAGCAAATATACCAATAATTATTACTACTATCAATACTTCCATTAATGTAAAACCCTGTTTTTTCATCTTCCCTCCTTTTTTATCCTGTTTATTTATCTTTTTATTTAGAATTTAGATTTTTAATTTTTTAATCCATCCTACCTCCTTTCTTAAAAATTATTATACCATTTTATTTTTTCCTGTCAATTTTAATGTATCTGGGTAATTTGAAACAGAGGAAAAAATATGCCTGCCACCATAAGACCGATAATCCCTGCTAAAATCAAAAGAACTACCGGTTCAAATATCGCTTCGAAGCGCTGTATGTAGTTTTCAATATAATTCTGATAAAATTTACTTATGCGCTTAAACATAGAATACAGAGAGCCGGTTTCTTCACCAATACGCACCATCTGAATTACCATTGGTTCAAAAAAACCGCTTTTTCCCATCGGGATACTTAATCCTTTGCCTTCGCGCACCTCTTCTTTTATTTTAAAAATTATCTCGCTTACCACCAAGTTAGCGATATTGCGTTCGGTAATATCCAAAGCATAAAGCAGAGGAACCCCACTTTCCAAAAGAGTAGCCATACTGGATGAAAACCTTTCTATCACAATAGCGCGGGAAAAATCTTGGGTTAACCCAAAGGTAAGCAAAAATCTCTCCCATCTTTTTCTGCCTTTTTTTGTACTTAACGAATACCTAAAAATAAAGATAAAAATAACCAAAGATATTAACGCCGGCAAGAAATACCGGCGGGATATTTCACTAATAAAAACAAGAATTTGGGTAATAAGGGGCAATTTGATATTAAAAGATTTAAATAATTCCGTAAAAGTGGGTATAATTTTTACGGTAAGAAAAAAAAGCGCGAATATGCCTATTACAATTACAATAGTCGGATAAATAAGGGCGGTAATAATTTTTTGTTTAAATTCATTGGTTTTGTCCAGATAATCCTGCAAGCGCTGCAAAACCTCTGCTAAACTGCCTGATGCTTCTCCGCTTTCTATCAAATTAACCCATAGATCAGAAAAAACTCTTGGGTATTTAGCAAATGCCTCATGCAAAGTCAACCCGCTTTCCATATCCTGAATAATATTATCGATAATCTCTTGTAATCTGCGGCTGCTACACTGTTTGCTAATTATCTTTAAACTTTCTAAAATAGAAACTCCGCCTGACAAAAGACTTGATAACTGCTGGCAAAAAGTTATTATGTCTTTGCTGGTAATACGGTGATGTTGGCGAAAAAAACGGAATTCGCTCTCTGGCAAAGATTCGCTTGTGCTCAGAGATAAAATTTTTACCACCAGAAAATCCCTTGCCTGCAGTTTTTCTCTTAATTCTTCAACGCTAAGCGCTTCTTCTATCCCCTCTATTTTTTTGCCAGTTTTGTCTATGACAATATACGAAAACTTTGTCATTCTATCCCTACGCTAATCGTTAACGCCTCTTCCAGCGAAGTAATTCCTGCTTCTACTTTTTTCAACGCGCTCTGGAAAAAACTCTGCATCCCTTCTTGAGCGCAGGTTTCTTTTATCAGCTGATACGGCGCCTGTTGCGTAATTAATTCCCTTATTTTTTCAGAAACCACCATCACCTCTGCCACACATACCCTTCCTTTATAACCAATATAATTGCAACTGCTGCAACCTTTGGGCCGGTAAATAAGGTCAGCATTCAATTTTAATCCACCTAAATGCTGAGGACTGGGCTCATACGCTTCCTTGCATTCCGGGCAAAGTTTTCTTATAAGCCGCTGGGCAACTATCATTAAAAGAGAAGGGGTAATTATATAAGTAGGTATCCCGATATCTTTTAAACGGTTAATCGCTGAAGGAGCATTGTTGGTATGCAAAGTGCTTAATACTAAATGCCCGGTTAAAGCAGCGCGGATACAGATCTCTGCAGTTTCAGTATCCCTTATTTCTCCTACCAGTATAACATCGGGGTCTTGTCTTAAAAAACTGCGCAAAGCAGTAGCAAAAGTTAATCCAATCTCAGATTTTACCTGCACCTGATTTATCCCTTCCAAACGATACTCTACGGGATCTTCAATAGTAATGATATTTTTAGTAGGATGTTTTATCTCATTTAAAATCGCATAAAGCGTAGTGGTTTTTCCGCTTCCTGTTGGCCCGGTTAAAAGAATAAGTCCGTAAGGCATATTAATTGCTTTACGGATATGTTCCAACTGGTGCACTTCAAAACCTAACTGGTTTAAATCAAGAATTACATTCTTCCTATCCAAAATCCTTAAAACCACCTTTTCCCCATAAATGGTGGGGATAGTAGAGACTCTTATATCCACCACTCTATCCTCTATTTTTACCAAAAAACCTCCGTCTTGAGGCAGACGCTTTTCAGCGATATCTAATTTAGCCATAATTTTTATACGGGAAATGATTGGCAAATGCATATGCCGCGCCGGAGGAGGTATTTCATAGAGTTTGCCATCAATGCGGTACCTTAAAGAAATTTTGTCTTCGAATGGTTCAATATGGATATCCGAGGCGCGCTCATTGATCGCTTGCCGGATAATTAAATCGGTAATTTTTACCACCGGCGCTTCCTCTGCGCGCGCAATCAAAACGTCTAAATTTAGCTCTTCTCTGTCGCTGGAATACTCTATTAATTCTTCATCGGGTGCCGTATCATAACTAGATACCATCACATCTTTTAAGGTCTGCTTGCCATAAAAATCTTCGATTGCCTTAGTAATATCGGTTTTAGTGGCAATAACCGGATTAATTTCGCAACCGGTGATTTTCCTTAAATTATCAATAAGCACTAAATCTAAAGGGTCATACATTGCACAGGTTAAAGAATTTAATGTGCGTGAAAGGGGAAGCACCAAATTTTTAATCGCAAAGTCTTTGGTAACGAGTTTATCCAAATCTTGGTCTGCTGCTGGCTTAAGCATACCCGTGCCCAAAGAAAAATAAGGGACACCTAACTGTTTCCCCAGTGTGCTTACCACCACCTCTTCCTTTATTAATCCTGTTTTTACCAAAATCTCGCCTAACCTGCCGCCTTCCCTTCTTTGAATCTCTAATGCCTCTTTTAACTGTTCAGGCGTAATAAACCCTTCCTTTACAAGGATATCACCTAATTTTAAGTATTTTTCTTTAGGCATTATTTTGTTTCTAAATTATTTAAGAAACTATCAATTGCTTTGGCGCGCACTACCCCTTGGGAATTTAAAACCTGTTCGCGCTCTAAAAGGATATTCTGAGAAATCTTGCTTAACTCATTATCCTTTATAATATGGGGGGTAATAAAAACAAGCAGTTCTCTATCTTTATTTCTATTTATCCCGCGGTGCCGGAAAAGACTACCTAAAATAGGTATATCCCCTAAAATAGGAACTTTAGTGATTACCTGATTAAAATCCTGATGAATAAGGCCTCCTACAATGATTGTTTCGCCATCTTTGACCCTGACCAAGGTTTTAGTGGAACGTTCTTCCGGGTCAAAAACATTGGAAGCGATATTGCTTATTTTGGTGCTGGAAACTGAAGGAAAAAGAAACATCGTAATCTCGTTATTCTCGGTATTAATTTGCGGAATGATACTTAAAGAAACTCCTACCTCCATACGTTCATAATCAACAGTAACATCCCCGGTGTTTGCATCCTTGGTGCGCTTTTCGTTTACTGCTTCATTGCTGGTAATCTTTATCTCTGCTGGCTCATTATTTAAGGTTAATATCCGCGGCCGGGCAAGAGTACGCGTATCAGACTGCGCCTTAATCAAATCCAGCAGTATCTGATAAGGATTGGCAAAACTCATTGTGCCAAAGGAATCTGAAGTAGTATTTGAAGAAGATACTTTTTCTTTTGACAGCATATCAAAAAAAGGAAATCTGGTTGTGCGCACTGCTCCTTCAACAGTCATAGCAAGAACAGAAGGATAACTGGTAATATCCCCAAACTTTATGCCCATACGTTCCAACCGGTTCCTATCCACATCTAACATCTCCACTTCTAACATTACCTGCGGCACTGGCACGTCTAAACGAGCAATAATTTCTTCAAATAAAGGAAACTTCTCCGGCACATCGGTAATAATAAGACTGTTGGTCCGCCGGTCCTCTACAACGCGTCCTTCTTTAGAAAGCACCTGCTGAATCGCTTCTATAATCCCTGATTTTACAGCGCCTGTTCCTGTAGTAACAGAAGAAGTGGTATTTGTAACCCCAAGGGCGCTCTTTAAAGAAGAAGATGAAACGCAAGCGTATCTTAAAGGATAAATCCGGGTAATCGTTTCTATCCCGGAAAGACCGGATTCTTTAACTAAAAAAATCTTCTCTTTCTCGTTTAGTTCATAAATCAGGTTGTTCGCCTTAAAAAGCTTATCCATCGCTTCTTTTAAAGGAACCTTATCCAAATAAAGAGTAATCTTTTTATCCTGTATGTTTTCGGAAGCAATAAAATTTAATCCGGATTCCAAGGAGAACGCCTTAAGCACATCCTTAAGGCCCGCATCTTTGAAATCTAAGGAAATAAACGTCTCTTCTGGCTCGCCAGCAGCATAACCCGGTATTTTAATCCCTATAAATAATAAACTTATACATACCATCATTATCAAAACGATATTTTTTTTCATTCTTTTCCTCCTTCTTTATTTTTATATTCATAGATAGGAGTAGAAAGCCGGTATTCCTCCCCGTGGTAAAGTATGCTTACCCCCTCTTTCTCTATCCGGATTACTTTAACATCATTAAAGGTATCATTGATTTTTAAAACGTTGCCGTTGATGATTGCCAGAGGAAATTTTCCTTCTAAAATTACCCCTTCTAAATTTAAAGTTGGCAAAGAAGCAGTTGCTCTTTTTTCTTCTTTTCTATACATTTCTCCTTGCGATTCTATATTAAGGTAATCCTGAAAGGGGTCGCGCGATTCTTCAGGGGCAACAGAAACAAGATTTTGCTGAACTTCGGTTTTCTCGGCATTAGCGCAATTTACGCCTTTAAACACAAATAATACGTTAATTATAATCCCCAATATTGTATAAATCTTTATCTTCATCATCCCTGAAAACTAAATCTTACAATTAGAATTTCCACATTGAGTATTTTCTTTGCAGGAACTTCCGAAGATGCCGCGGATTTTATAGTAAGCCCCGCGACTTTGTAGCGTTCTTCATTTGTTTCTACGCTCTTAATGAATTTTACCAAGTCATGATAACTGTTTGCCGATAAATTGATACGCAAAGAAACCACCGTATAAAAACCCTTGTCTTCCTCTTGGGGCTTTATATTAATTATATTTAAATTTGCCTCCTTGGCTAATCCACTGATAGTGCGCATAACCTCGGAAGCATCTTTTTTATTGAAAATATCCTTTGTATCTTTATTCCTGTTTTCTAAATTAACCAACTCCTGGATTAAATTCATTTTTTCTTTTTCCTTAACCAATATTTTTTTGTATTCTTCATTTGCGCTATGTTGTAAAGAGTATAATTTAAAAGCGAAAATAATACTCGCAATAACTAATCCGATCTCTACGAGTAGTTTTTTGTCTTTTAAAATATCGCTAAAATTTTTATTCTCTAAATTGAATAACAAATTGCGTTACCTCCTTATCCATAACTTTTGCCCGTTCCACATTAACCAATTCGATATTTTTATAAATTTTAAATTCTTCTTGTCTTTTTACCTCCAAAACAAAATCATTTACCAGATTTATCTCTCTATTCATATCTTTTAGGTAAGCCATACCATACCAATATAAGTCTTTTTTATCCCCTTGGCTAAATCTTAAATCGGTTAACCAAAGCCCACGCGGAATAATTTTAGCAATGCTATTCAACTGTGGATACAAAAATGCATATTTATCAACTAATTTTTTTATCTCAATCAGATTACTCTCGTAAAGGATTTTTTGGCTTTTTAATTCTTCCAGCGTTTTATTTATAAATTTATTAGGAGTAATTTTTGACTGGGTATGGGCAATTTTATTTAAATCTTCTTTTATGGCTAAACGCGGATAAAATCCCAAGCCTAACCCCAAAAGTAATATAAAAATGCATAAAAGCACTGTCTTAAAAGAAGGCTTTAAATACTGCAAAGAAATCCCTTTGCTTATAATCTCGTTTTTCTCCAACGCCTCCATGAGATTAAAATTAAAAGGCACTTTTCTTTGGAAAAAAGGAGAAGTCGCAAAAGCTTTAAATATGCCCAATGAATACCTATCTGAGCGGGTTATATTTTCTGACAGAGGAATAAATTCCACATCCAGTTCTGTCTCTTGGTTTATTAAATCTACCAAATTCTTCTGCCGGCTTTCTCCCAAAACAAAAATTTTTTCAATCGGTTTAGAGGGGAATTTGCGGTGTGAATAATAATCCAAACATAACCGGAATTCGCTCTTTAACTTTTCTTCCAAAGATACTTTATCTGCTTCCTGCAGGTAGATATCGCGATTAAATAAGGGGAAAAAATTCTCCAGCACTATAAAATTTATCTCATCTTCTGTATCCATATTTAAAACCACCAAAGTGCCTTTTGTGGAAAAATGAAGTTTTTGGTGAAATTTTAATAAACTAAAACCTGCGTATTCTAAGGTTATTAACTGTAACCCCAACCCCTTTATCAAGGAGGTATAAAAATTAAGCACATCCCTTCTAATGCCTAAAAAAAGCACAATTACTTTTTTTAGGCTGGGTTGCCACTGGAATTGAAAATCAAAAATCATCTCCTCCAATTTAAAAGGAAGGTATTTTTTTACCTCAAAATTGCTTGCGGTAATAAGTTCATCTTTGGGAAGCATAGGCAGTTCAAAAGAACGCACTAAAATGTCTTTGCCTGACAGGGAAACATTGACCTCTTTTGTAGTTATATTATTTTTTCTTATAAACTCTTTTATTAAAGTGGTTATTTTAACTTCGGAGGGGACTTTATCTTCTAATTCCTGAGTTATATACTTATCGCGCGTAATGGTGTAAAAGGTAATTATTCTCCCTTTTTCAGAATAAACTATCTCTATTCCCTTAACCCCAAAATAAATTCCTAAATTCTCCTTCATTTAGGCATCCTTTTTTTCTTTGCTGACAATATTCATTTGCCTGCTCTTTAACCAAGTTTCAATTTCTTTTCTATCAAACCTCCAGACCCCACCTACTTTAAACCCGGAAATTTTTTTCTGATATAGCCAGTTATAGATAGTCTGCTTGCGGAGTCTTAAATAATCTGCTAATTCTTCAATATCCATTAATCTTTTCATCTTATTCTATTTAATTTTACTTATTTTTACAACAAGAATAATAAAGCATATTTTTTTTATTTTGTCAAGTATTTTTTTATTTTTTTTTATATAAACTTACTTACTCTTTTAAATTTTAAAAAAAATTTTTAAGACAAATGTAATCAAATTATAATGTATTTACTTAAATTATAATCTTTTATAAAGAGAAGAATTTTTTAGAGGTTTATTCAGGAAATTAATCAAAAAGGTCGTAGGTAACTCTGGCGCTTACTTTATCGCCATCTTTGATAACATCTATTTTTTTAATAAAAGGAGGAAAGTCAAATTGGGAACAAGTAGGATTAGTTTGATTACAAAAATTATAAGTATTATTGTCTTTCCATTGCCCCTGACGAAACTGGTCAAAGGCAAAGTTTATAGCTGACATTGCCGCATAATATGCCTGGGTGCGCGCAATTTGTTGGCGAACAAAAATAGCTTGGGAAGGAAAAATTATAATTAATAATCTCATCACTAAAAGTGCAAACAAAAATACCCATAATGCTAACATCAAAACAAATGCTTTATTTTTTTTTCTATTCCCCATATTTTCTTAAACTTACCTTATAATCATTGCCTGATTCTATTAAAATCACATGACCTTCTCTGGCTAACCAACCCAAACTCATCAAAATAAGATCGCGCGGCTTATCAAGATGGGAGACTATCTCGCTAAAGTTTACCTGACCGTGTTCATCCAAATAATGCCAAATTTCGCCTGCTACAATTCCTATCTCTGTAATCATTATGCCTCCTTTGTATAATTAAATTTTAATAAAAATTTTAAACCTGTCAATCCTTTTTTAAGCATTGCATTTAAACAGAATTCAAATGAAGTAAAAATTAATTATCATGAGTATTATAACAACCGCAACGCGGACAAACGCTTATCTTATGGCTACGGGTATCTATATAAATATGGGTGCATACCGAACAATGCCAGATAAAACGGGGGTCTATCTCTAAATGCCGGGAAAATGTCTTATTTTTAAACCCCAATAAGAAAAAAACAAAAATAAATAAACTCAAATAAAAACTCAATAATTCAAAAAAATCTACCCTTATCATTTTAACGCCTTAATTCTATTTTTATACTCTGGTAACTATCCGCAGGAAAGTATTCTTTTATCAACCAGAGACTCTCTTGAAGATGGCGCAAAACCAAAAGGTCAACCTCCAAATTACCTGACGATACCTTGCGTTTTAGGAAATTTTGCCTTAAGCCAGCAGAAAGATAAAACAAAAATTCTAAATTTACTTTCTGGCGGTCTTTAAAATAAAGTAAAAAACTATAAGGCAAATAAGGATAAAACATAAAAGAGGATGGTTCTTTTTCTAAAGAAAAAGGGATAAAAGGATAAACCTCTTTGGATAAACTGCTGAATCTAAAGTCGAAGTTTGATCGTTCCGGTACCAAAGCCCAAAACGCGTTTTCATAGCTACTGCGGTAAGGGGCAAATAACCGGGAATTTAGATATATTGGATTAGAGATAACTACCGGTGTATTTTTAAAGGAGGAAATTTCCTGCGCAGAAAATAAAGAACCCAAAAAGTATACATTAAATATATTTATATTCTTATCGTTAAAAGCAGGTTGAAAAAGAAAAATTCCCAAAAGATGGCCAAAAACAGATAAAGTTACGGCAAAATTAAATGTCTTTTTCATTTACGTTTTTTAGAGCTGGGTGGTAGCGATATTTATATGCGAAAAACCTATGTCCCTTAAAATATCCCAGACCTCCACTACCCGGCCTAAAACCGCACGCCGGTCTGCCTTAATTAATATAGGCGTATCCTTGGGTATGGTTTTAAGAAATTTTTTTAATTCTTGAAGAGAAACTACATTGTCATTAAGATAAAGAATATTTTCTGCGGAGATAGAAATTTGGATATTCTGGGTTTTGGTTATTTCTGAAGTAATCGCCTTGGGTAAATTAACCCGAATCCCTGTCTGGATAATAAAGGAAGAGGTAAGCATAAAGAAAATAAGCAATTGGAATACCATATCAATAAGCGGAGCGATATCAATCTGTTTTAAACCATGCTCTAATTCTATATGCCTTTTAAAGCGCATAATTTTTATTGAGTAAGGAAATTGAGCAATTCCGTGGATGCCTGTTCCATCTCTAAAATTAAATAGTTTATCCTATTGGCAAAATAATTATAAGCCACAAAAGTAGGTATCGCCACCACCAAACCAAACACAGTGGTAAGCAGAGCTTCCCAAATCCCTCCTGCTAAATCCGCAGCAGAAACCGGATTAAATGCCATAGTTTTTACCTGTATGGTATGAAAACACCTTACCATACCGGTAACTGTGCCTAAAAGTCCTAAAAGCGGAGAAACATGGGCAATGGTTGCCAGAATATTTAAGTTCTTTTCCAACTTAGGCACTTCATACAAAAATGCCTCCTCAATAGATTCTTTTATCTCCTCGCGCGTGCGGTCAAACTTTAAAATCCCTGCCTTTAGAATCCGACAAACTCCTACGTGATACTGATCGCATAAATTAAGCGCTCCACCTACATCTTTACGTTTTAATTTCTCCAAAAGTTTTTTTAAAAAATCCTGCACATCAATGCGATCTCTATGTAAAGAAATGAATTTATCTACTATAATCGCCAAAGCAAATACCGAACAAAAAAGAATAGGCCACATCACCGGACCGCCTTTTAAAAACAACTGCCACATATCTTCTCCTTTCTATTTTTATTGCAAGTTATTAAAAGAACTTAACTTCTCTTTAGCGTATTTTGCTTCGGGAGTATCCAAAAGCATTACCTTTTGGTATATATTTTTGGCGGAAGTTAAATCATTTTTATCTTCATAGAGTTGCGCTACCCTAAGCAAAGCCCGCGCCACCAAGGATTTATCCTGAGGGTAAAGGTAGCTTACCTTTAAATATTCTTCAATGGCGTTGTCGGTTTGGTGCTTCTCCTGAAAACATTCCGCAATTTTAAACTGAAAAAGCCCACCCTGTTTAGGAGAAGAGCTCGCCAAGGCTTTACGATAAAAAACAATGGCTTCATCTAAATTTCCCATCTCTTGGTAAGTCTGGGCGATTTTAGGATAAACCAAAGCAGAAAGATGGAAATATACTTTCATTACTTGCTTGTATGTCTCCAATGCCAAAGAATGGTTATTTTGTTTGCGGAATATATCCCCCAAAGCAATACTTGCCTGCCCTGCCAGATCCGGCTCACCTATCTGCTTTACTTTTTCAAAAAAACTTTCTGCTTTAGCATAATCATTTTCTTCGCTATAAATTGAACCTAAAGCATAATAAGCGTCAGCAATCAACGTACTTTGCGCGAAATTCTGGATTATATTTTCAAAATACCTTTTGGCTAAATCTAACTTGCCCATGCGCCAGTAATAAGAACCTAACCACCAAAGCACCTCCGCGCTGAGGTTAGATTCCGGATATTTCGTGCGCAGAAGATTAAAATTGGCAACCGCCTCCTCTTCTTTTCCCATCCGATAAAGGCAATCTGCAATCTCATATTCTGCCTTCTGTACAAAATCTTTATTGTCAGCGTATTCATGGGTTATCCTTTTAAAAATCTCCATTGCTTCAAGGAACCTTTCCAGATTATAGAGACTGCTGGCATAAAGATACATCGCCTCCGGCATACGCGGGCTATTTTTATAATTCTGGATAAAATCTTTCAGGATTTCCGCGCAGGACGAAAAATCTTCCTTTTGAAAATAAGCCAAAGCCAAGGCATAATTGCCTTCATCGCATAATTTCGAACGCGGGAAATTTGCGATAAGCCCCTTTAAAGCCAAAATAGCCGAATCATAATTATTCATTTTTAAAAAACATATACCCAGCTGATACTGGATATAATCGCTGTAAAGACTATCCGGATAAGATTTAAGTATCTCTTCATAACTTGAAATGGCTTTTTCATATTGGCCTACATCCTGATATGTATCCGCCGCCAAACAAAGACTGGCAATCTTTATTATTTTGTCAGAAGCGCTACGCGCGACTTTCTGAAATTCAGCAATCGCTTCTTTAAATTGGGCATTTTTCAGATATGCCCAGCCCAAATCGTAATAAAGTTTGTTTAACAATTCTTTGTCTAATTTTTCTAAATCAAGTTTCTTAAGCGCTTCATTAAAAACCGAAATTGCTTCTTGATAACGTGAAAGATTATACAGGGCTTCTGCCTTGCCTAAATACGCCTCAGCAAGATGTTCAGGGGAAGATTTCTCTAATAACTGCGTATACATCTTGAGCGCTTCATTAAATTTTTGGTTTTGGCTAAAGATGTATGCTTTGCCCAAAAGAAAAACCTCATAATCCTTGCTGTCCAAATCCTTCTCTTCTAACCGGTTAAATATCTCTTCTGCCTCTTTATATTTATTCATTTTTATATAACACCAGGCAAAGGCTAAATTTGCCTCAATAGCAATCCTTTTGTCTTGTGTCTGATTAAGCAGTTTCTGGTAAAGCTTTTGTGCGATTTCGAAGTTTCCCAAATAATACTCTGCCTCTGCCTGATAAAATAGAATATAACTTATATCTTTTATATCTTTAGAGGTAGCAGGATTATTTTTAAAATAATTCTCTATAAAATCCTTTAAGCCCTGATAATCTTTAAGGTTATAGAGGCAATCCATTATCTTTAATTGGGAAGAAGAAGCCAGTTCTGGTTTGGGATACTTCTCCAATACGGTTTTAAAATAATTCAAAGCCTGCGCATAATCTTTATTTTCATAAGCGCACCAGCCAAGGGAATAATACGCATCTGCCAAATAACTGGATTGAGGAAAAGATTCTACAAGTTGTTGATACAGGCGGGATGCCTGAAAAAAGTCATTATTGCGAAAACGCACTTCCGCCATCCAGTAAAGGACCGCATCTTTTATACGTTGGGCAGAATGGTCATTTAATAAAGTTTCCAGTTTTTTAACTGCTTCCAGATATTTTTTTTGCAGCAGATAGCACTGGGCAATATAAAGCCCAACCTCTGCCTTTTTTTCGCTATAAGGATAATTATTTAAAAAACGTTCATAGAGATTTAAGGCAACTTCGTAAAAACCGTCTTCCTGCGCTTTCTGGGCAACAAAGAGCGCTTCCTTTTCCTTGGGGTCCTGCTGTGCCTGTGCGCAGGTGATTAAAATTATGCCCAAAAATAATAAAACAATTATTCTAAAAAACCATTTTTTATAAAACATATTTATTATAATTTAGCACTATCCTGCTTTTTGTTCAATAACTTTCTTAAGCAGGCACCGGTATAAGAATCCTTACAAAGCATAATCTCCTCAGGGCTTCCTTCGGCAACTACATATCCGCCCTTTTCTCCTCCTTCTGGGCCAAGGTCAATGATATAGTCCGCGCATTTGATTACCTCCAGATTATGTTCTACCACAATTACTGTATTTGCGCGTTTTACTAAACTCTCCAATACCACAATAAGATTATGGATATCCGCAAAATGCAATCCCGTAGTTGGTTCGTCTAATATATATAATGTCCTTCCCGTCGGTAGTTTACTCAATTCCGCAGCCAATTTAATCCGCTGCGCTTCTCCTCCAGAAAGAGTGGTGGCAGACTGCCCCAATTGAATATAACCTAAACCTACCTCATGCATGGTATCCAAAATATTTTTTATCGCAGGAAAATTCTCAAAAAGCACCCTCGCTTCATTTACGGACATTTCCAAAATATCAGCAATGGATTTGCCTTTATATTTTACCTCTAATGTCTGGTCATTGAAGCGTCTGCCTTTACAAACCTCGCATCTTATATATACATCAGGCAAAAAATGCATTTCAATTTTCTTTATGCCATCTCCCTGACAGGCTTCACAGCGGCCGCCTTTTAAATTAAAACTGAAACGCGCAGGCTTGAAGCCCCGCAGCCGTGATTCGGGGAGGCGGCTGAATACTTCCCGAATAAACTTAAATACGCCGGTGTAGGTAGCAGGGTTTGAGCGGGGAGTGCGACCAATAGGAGACTGGTCCACTACAATCACTTTATCGATATATTCCAAACCTATAATTTTCTCAAAAGGAGCAGGTTTAAGTTTACTCTGATAAAACCGCTGGGATAAGGCGCGATAAAGGGTTTCGTCAATAAGGGTGGATTTCCCTGAACCGGAAACCCCGGTTACGCATATAAAAGTCCCTAAAGGAAATTTGACATCAATATTTTTTAAGTTATGGCCGCAGGCACCTTTAATCTCCAAGTATTTTTTATCTTTATACGAACGCCGTTGCGCAGGAACCGGAATACTAAGCTCACCATTTAAGTATTTGGCAGTAAGCGAAGTTTCACATCTAATTAGGTCCGGTAGTGTCCCTGAAAAAACCACCTCTCCACCTTCTTTACCTGCCTTAGGTCCTAAATCTACAATATAGTCAGCGCAGCGAATAGTGGCTTCGTCATGTTCTACCACGATTAAAGTATTGCCTAAATCTCTTAAGGATTTTAAGGTATTCAATAAACGCAGATTATCGCGTGGATGCAGACCAATGCTGGGTTCGTCTAAAATATACAGCACCCCTACCAGTTGCGAGCCTACCTGCGTAGCCAATCTTATCCTCTGCGCTTCTCCGCCGGAAAGCGTCTGCGATTTTCTATCCAAAGTCAAATAATCCAATCCCACATCTATACAGAACTCCAAACGTTGGCAAATCTCCTTTAGAATAGAAGAAGCGATAATTTTTTCCTTCTCATTAAGCAATAAATTATCAAAAAAATCTTTGGCTTGCCGAATACTCATCCGGGTAATATCCCAGATATTCTTATCCTTTATTTTTACACAAAGGGCTTCCTTTTTAAGACGCGCGCCTTTGCATACCGAACAAGGCACATCGGACATAAAACGGCTGATCTGGCTTTTAAAGTAATCGCTTTTGGTCTGCTGAAAAAGCCGTTCTAGATGCGGAATCACCCCTTCAAAACGTTTGCCCCAAATATACACATCTGCGCCGTAAAGAATCGCTTCCTTTGTTTCTTTTGGCAATTTTTTAAAAGGGGTATCCAAATCAAAACCTAACTCCTGGCTTAATTCCCTAATAAGACTGCGGTAATAAAGGACATAACCCCTGCCCCCTTTCTTCCATGGCTCAATCGCTCCTTCATTAATAGATTTATCCGTATCCGGAATCACCAATTCCGTGTCAAATTCCAATTTTGCTCCTAAACCATTGCAGGCAACACAAGCTCCATAAGGAGAATTAAAGGAAAAAAGGCGAGGCTCAATCTCGGGAATATCAATCCCGCATTTGGCACAGGCAAAATGCTCGCTAAAAACAATATCCTTTTCTTTAATCTCCGAAAAACTTACTATTACAATCCCTTTGCCTATTTTTAAAGCGGTTTCTACTGAATCAGTAATCCGCATTTTATATTGGGGGTCAACGCTTAACCGGTCGATAACTACCTCTATATTATGGGATTTATAGCGGCCAAGTGAATAATCCTGCCCTGATTCGTAAATCTTTCCATCAATCCTTAACCTTAAAAATCCTGCTTTTTCTACCTGTTTAAAAATATCCCGATATTCTCCTTTTTTGCCCCTTACTAACGGCGCCAAGATATGAATCTTTGTACCCAAAGGCAAAGAAAGAATCCTTTCTACTATCTCCTGAGCGCTTTGCTTTTCCACTAACCTGCCGCAGTGCGGGCAATAGGCAATTCCGATGCGCGCAAAAAGCAATCTTAAATAGTCATAAATTTCTGTCTGTGTTCCTACTGTGGAACGCGGATTAGTAGCGGCAGTTCTCTGTTCAATGGAAATTGAAGGCGATAAACCCGCGATATACTCTACATCGGGTTTTTGAAGTTGTTCCAGAAACTGACGGGCATAACTGGAAAGACTTTCTACATAACGGCGCTGGCCTTCGGCGTAAATTGTATCAAAAGCAAGCGAAGATTTTCCTGAACCGGACAAGCCTGTAATCACGATAATCTTATTGCGGGGAAGTTCAAGATTTATATTTTTAAGATTATGTTCTTTGGCGCCCCTGATTACAATAAAGTCATTTTTCATAACAGAATATTATAACAAAAAACCCCGCGCCTTTAAAAGCAAAAAATAAAAATTAGGCGCGGGGTAAATTTTTACTTTTTACCTGCCCGTTTCATCTTTGCGCAAGAGACATCGCCATCTTTATCAATAAAATAAAGATAGCCGGGCTTCTTCTCTATACCGCATTGCGCTACTTTCTGAGGGCTGCCTCCTTTCTTTTTCCCTCTTGCCATTTTAGCGCAGGAGACATCGCCTTTTTTGTCAATATAGTAGAGATAACCGGGTTTGCGCTTTAGCCCTAATTTCATCACTTTTTGTGCCATTATCTTTCACCTCCTTTCTTTATATTATTTATTACTTAACCTATGTACCAATCTTTGCATTTTGCAAAAATCCCCTTAAAGCCGCCAAAGCAGAAAGAACCGCCAAATAGCTGGTTTTAGGATTTCGGGGATGAATAGTGTTTTCACAACGTATAAAGATTCTGCCTGCTTGGGAAACTATCAAAAGTTCATGGGTATTTTTCTTAAGCACACCGGAAGCAATGATATTTACCTTTATCTTATCCGCATCGCATAATAAAGCCAAAGTAGCGCAGATATTTATATTTTGCGGAAAAAACTTTACCGCCTCATCGACCTTTCCTTTAAAAAGCAAAATCTCATTTTTAGTCTGGCAAAGATTGATTTTTTTTCTTAAAACATAAGGGACATTGATAAAGGCAGAAGGTGGCTTTTTGGTGGTAAGGACAACCTCTTTTATTTTATCCAAACTGCTTGCTTTTAAGCCATCCAATCCGCTGATAGCGCCAGAAGGAACCAGCAGATTAACCTTTTTTTTCTGCGCCATTTTTTTAAGTTCAGAAAATCTCCTCCATATCCCTGCCACGCTCATAACCAAAACATGCCTTTTAAGGTTAATAGCGCGGCAAGCAATCTCATAAGAAACACCGGCAGAAGCAGACTCAATAACCAAATCAGACAAAGCTATCAAGTCTTTTAAATTTAAAACCGCTAATTTTTCGTTTTTTAGTTTCTCGGCTAAAGCAAAACTTCTGTTTCTATCGATATCATAAATGGCATAAAGCTCTGCCTCATCTTTAAAATCCTTTACAATCCCCTCTGCCAAAGAAGCGCCAATCGCTCCACAACCCACAATTCCGATTTTCATTTTTTCAGCCATATCAATGGGGTTTTAATATGGTGTTATCGATTAAACGGCATTTGCCCAGCCAAACTGCCACTGCCAATAAAACCGGCTCTTTTATAATTTTTACCGGCAAAAGATTCTTTAAATCCACAATCTCTATGTAATCTATCCTGTCTACTTTAGGGGCAATGATTTTTTTTACCTCACTGCTTATCCTTAAACTATCTCTTACCTGTTCTTTCACCAACTTTTCTGCCTCTTTTAAAGCAGTATAAATAATGCTGGCGTTTTTTCTCTGTTGGGGATTAAGATAAACATTGCGCGAACTCATTGCTAAACCATCCTTTTCCCTTACAATTGGCATTACCTTTATTTTTAAAGGCAGGTTAAGGTCTTGGACCATCTTCTTGATAATAATCGCCTGCTGGGCATCCTTCCGGCCAAAATAAGCCACATCAGGCTGGACAACATTAAAAAGCTTATTTACCACCGTGGTAACTCCTTTAAAATGCCCGGGCCTAAATTTTCCGCACAACCTTTCGCTTAAATCACTGACCAAAACATAAGTTTTAAAATCCTTTCGGTACATCTGTTGAGTAGAAGGATAAAATATTACATCAGTTCCTGCATTTTGCGCTAAATCAATATCCCGTTTTAAATTACGGGGATACATTTTAAAATCTTCCTTGGGTCCAAATTGCAAGGGATTCACAAATATGCTTACCACCACCACATCGTTTTCTTCCCTTGCTTTCTTTATCAAGGAGAGATGCCCTGCGTGCAGATAACCCATCGTAGGCACAAAGCCGATGCGCTTTCCTTTAAGATGCATCTTTTGGGAAAACGTATACATTTTTTTAATACTGATGATTATTTTCATACCAACACAGATAAAGGTTTTAAAACGAATTCACGCGCAAACATCCGCGGATGGGGAACCTTAAGGCTTTTGTTGTTTATAATTTTATCGCCGTAAAGCAATATATCCAAATCAATAATCCGCGGGCCATTCCTTGCTCCTGAAACCCTCCCCATCTGCTTTTCAATTTTTTTAAGTTCATTTAAGAGTCTCAATGGCTTAAGCATAGTTTTAATTTTTACCACAGTATTTAAATATTTTCTTTGTCCTTTGGGACCGCCTTCAGGCATAGTTTCTATTATGGGCGCAACTTTTATTAACCAAGTGGATTTTATTTTTTTTATCTTCTCTAATGCCAAATTTATATTTTGCCTGCGCCTGCCCAGATTAGAACCAATGCCTAAATAAACTACCGCCATCTATAAAATTTTTTTAATCCGGCCAACCGCCTCTTTAATTCTTTCTTTATCAACGGTTAAAGCAAAACGGACATAACCTTCTCCGTATCTGCCAAAACCTACTCCCGGCGTAACCACAATATCTGCTTCATCCAATAAGAATTTGGCAAAACTTAAAGAATCTTTTTTTAGCGGAATCTTTAACCATAAGTAGAAAGTAGCCAAAGGCGGCTCCAATTGCCATCCCAATGATTTTAAACCCGCCACTAATATATCCCTTCTTTCCTGATATAACTGACGCATCTTTTCCAGACCATCATGCGGTCCTTCTAATGCTTTTACCCCTGCCCACTGAATCGCAGAAAAAATCCCTGAATCAATATGCGATTTTATTTTTGCCAAAGCGCAAATTAATTCGCTATTTCCGCAAGCCCAGCCTATCCGCCAACCCGTCATATTATAGGTTTTGGACAACGAATGAAATTCTATTCCTACTTTTTTTGCAGCGGGGATTTCCAGAAAACTACCTGCGCGATAATCTCCGTAAGAAATTTCCGAATAAGCCAGATCCGAAATTACGATAAGTCTATTTTTAAGCGCAAACTCTACTAACTCTGCATAAAACTCCTTATCCGCTACTGCGCTGGTAGGATTATTAGGATAATTAACAAAAATTACCTTTGCTTTTTTTAGAATAGAAGCAGGCACCTTGTTTAGGTCGGGCAAAAATTTATTCTTATCCAACAAAGGCAACGGATATACCTTACCGCCTGCCAGTATCGTCCCTCCCCGATAAGGAGGATAACAGGGGTCAGGAACCAAAGCATAATCCCCGGGATTTAAAAATGCCAAAGGAAAATGGCTAATCCCTTCTTTTGAACCGATCAAAGGCAAAATCTCTTTTTCCGAATCAAGGGTAACTTGAAATCTATTTTGATACCAACGCGCAATTGCTTGGCGCAACTGCGGTATACCCTGGTCCAAAGCATAGCGATGGTTAAGGGGATTATCCACTGCTTCTTTTAAGGCAGAAATAATATGCGCTGGAGTAGGTTTATCCGGATCACCAACGCCAAAATCAATAATATCTCTGCCTTCCATCCTTGCTTTTCTTTTTGCCTTATCAATCTCTACAAAAAGATAAGGGGGCAGACTTTGAATGCGTTTAGATAACCGAAACATCCCTTTACTCCTTTTGAAATTTAACTACTAAAATTAGTTTTTAATACCTCCTGCATAGAATACAAGCCTGCAGGTTTTCCCACAATCCATTTGGCTGCTTTTAAGGCTCCTTTGGCGAATACATCACGGGAATGCGCCTGATGTTTTATCTCAATCCGCTCTGCATTCCCGCAGAAAATAACTGTATGGTCACCCACAATATCTCCCAGACGTATGGCATGCACAGGGATATTTTTTTGGGTGACATCTGATAAAACCTGAGCAAATTTTTTAGCAGTGCCAGAAGGAGCGTCTTTTTTGGTTTTATGGTGCGCCTCAATAATCTCAATATCGTAATCCGCGCCCAGTCCTTTAGCCAACTCAGGCAAAAAGGAAAACAGCACATTTACCCCTACGGACATATTAGGAGAAAAAACAATGGGAATAAATTTGGCTGCTTCTTCTATTTTTTTTATCTGCGTTTCATTTAATCCGGTGGTGCCCAATACCAGCGCTTTCTTATGCTTTAACGCAAAATCCACATTAACCTCTGTGGCTTCAGGGACTGTAAAATCCACCAAAACATCAATTAAAAACATCCCATCCGGATTAGAAGAAACCTTAAGTTTGCCTATTTCTTTGCCAATCTGAGGCGTTCCTTTTTTCTCCAAAAGCATGGTTATCTCAAAATCGCGGTCTTGACTGGCTAATTCGTATATCCTTCGCCCCATCCTGCCGCAGGCACCGGCAATCCCCAGTTTAATCATCGCACCTTTTCTCCTTTTTGGTAAAAATTACTCGCTATTTATTTTAACAACCCGTAATCCCTTAATGCCTTTTTTAATTTTTCCAAATTTTCCGCAGACATTGCACACAGAGGAAGTCTTAATTCCGGACTGCACATTCCCAACAATCCCAACGTAGTTTTTACGGGTATGGGATTGGTTTCAATAAACATCGCCTTTATCAACGGCAATAACTTATAGTGTATTTCCTGCGCCTTAAGGATATCGCCTTTTTCAAAAGCGCTTACTAAATTCACCACTTCTTTGGGAACGATATTCGCTACTACAGAAATCACCCCGCATCCGCCGATTGATAAAATCGGTAAAGTCAAACTGTCATCGCCGGAGATAAGGAGAAAATTTTTCGTGCATAATGCTTTGACGCGCGACATCTGTTCCAGGTTTCCTGATGCCTCTTTTACGCCGATGATATTTTTAAAATCATTGGCTAACCTTGCCATCGTTTCCGGCTCAATATTTACACCTGTGCGCGAAGCGATATTATAAAGGATAAGGGGGATATCTACTGCTTGGGCAATGGCTTTAAAATGTTCATATAAACCTCTTTGGGTAGGCCGATTATAATAAGGAGCCACCAACAAGCAGGCATCTGCTTTTACTTTTTTCGCGTGTTTAGTCAAATTTATTGCTTCCTCTGTGGAATTTGAACCTGTGCCAGCAATTACCGGTACTCTTTTTTTTGCCTGTTCAATGGTAATTTCAATCACCCGTTCATGCTCCGAAAAAGACAAAGTTGCTGACTCACCGGTAGTTCCACAAGGCACAATCCCAGAAATGCCATTTTTAATCTGAAACTCAATCAATGCGCGCAGTTTCTCTTCATCCACTTTTCCATCCTTAAATGGCGTAACAATGGCTACAATCGCGCCTTTAAACATAATACACCCCCTGATAAACAACTTTTGCTTTTCCTTCTAACCATACATTTTTGAATTTATCCCCTTCTTTTTCAAAATAAACCTTTAATATCTCTTTGCTTTTAGTAAGAACTTTTATCTTGCGCGTTAAAACCCCGTAACGCAAAACAAACAAAACAGCTGAAGCAACTGCGCCGGTTCCGCAGGCAAAAGTTTCATCCTCTACTCCCCGCTCATAAGTCCTTATCCTGATTTTATCATCGCTTAATATCTCCACAAAATCCACATTTGTTCCTTGGGGTAAAAATTTCTTATGAAAACGGATTAACCTGCCCAAACCTACCACATCTATCCGGTCTAACCCCGCAGAAAACACTACTGTATGGGGAACTCCGGTATTGATAAAATGAACCTTTAATTTCTTCTGATTTAGGATAATGGGGATGTCTAATTTTATATCCCTAGGAGAAGTAAGTTTTATCTTTACATTACCTTTCTTTACCTCTGCTTCAATAATTCCTGCTTTGGTTTCAAGGGTTATTTTGCGAGAGGCAGCTGCTATATAACGGTGAACATACAAGGAAACGCAACGAGCGCCATTACCACACATCTGCGCTTCTGAGCCATCAGGATTGAAAATGCGCATCCTGATATCTGCAACTGGGGAATCTTCTAAAACCAATAATCCGTCTGCGCCAATCCCGTATTTCGGCGCGCACATTTTCTTTGCCAGCGCAGGCAATAAACGGTTTTTAAAAACGCGCTCTTTGGATAAAATCACCACAAAATCATTGCCCGAAGCCACCAATTTAAAAAAATTGATTTTCTTTATGCTCATCGGTTAAAAATAGAAGACACGATCTCCTTATCTATCAAATCGGTATAACTTTCCCTTTCTCTGATTAAATACGCCTTATCTTCTTTTACCAATACCTCTGCGGGTTTAAGTCGGGAATTATAATTGGAAGCCATGCTAAATCCATAAGCACCCGCAGACATAATAGCTAAAAAATCGCCTTCCTTGACCTTTTGCATAACCCGGTCTTTGGCAAAAAAATCTGCGCTTTCGCAAATCGGACCCACTATATCCACTTTTTCCTTTCCTTTTAAATCGCTTTTAAAAAGTGGCAATATCTGATGGTAAGCCCCATATAACGCAGGCCGGATTAAATCATTCATCCCTGCGTCCACAATTACAAATTTTTTCTTTGGGTTGTCTTTTATATAAAGCACGCGGGTTGCCAGAATTCCGGCATTACCTACAATAAACCTGCCCGGCTCAAGGATAATCTTAAGCCCGCTCTCTTCCAATAAAGGCAAAATTTTATCCGCAAACTCCTGAGCAGTCTGGGGCGTTTCTTTATTATAAACAATACCTAATCCGCCTCCGATATTAAGATAAGCCAGATTTATCCCTTTTCTCCTAAGTTGAAGGATAAAATTGACCATACGTTTAATTGCAAAAACATAAGGCGCGCTTTCGGTAATTTGCGAGCCGATATGGATATGCAAACCGCAGATATTTAAATGGGAAAACTTATCCTTCACAAGCAAAATTTTATATGCGCGCTTAAAATCTATACCGAATTTGTTGGTGATTTTGCCGGTGGTAATAAACCTATGAGTTTTGGGTTCAATATCCGGATTTATGCGCACTGCTACCTGCACCACTTTTTTTAATCTTTTGGCAATGCGGTTAATATTTATTAATTCTGCTTCTGATTCCACATTAAAAAAGAGTATGCCGTAGATTATTGCTTCTGTTATCTCTCGGTCGGTTTTTCCCACTGAAGCATATACAATCTTTTCCGCAGGACAGCCTGCTTTAATTGCCCGAAAAAGTTCTCCGCCAGAAACAATATCTAAACCTGCTCCATGTTTTACCAGAATTTTTAAAATCGCCAGATGGGAATTTGCCTTAACAGAATAACAGATTAACGGCTGGATTTTTAAAAAAGCGCGCTTTAATTTAAGGTAATGCTCAACGATGGTCTTATAACTATAGATATAAAGGGGCGTGCCAAAACGCTTTGCCAAGTCCAAAATTTTTACCTTCTCGCAATAAAGACAATTCCTCTGGTATTTAAACTCATGCATTTAAGTTTAATCGTAAATCCCTTTAATTAAAAGACATCTTTTTCTTTTCTCTGGCTTTCTCCAATTTCTCTAATCTTTCTACTTCTTTTATCTGTTCTTTTATTCCTGCTAAAAGCACTGCCACAAATCTTTGGTAATCTATATTTTTATAACCTTGGGAATCTGCGCTTACTAACTCAGGAAAGTATTTTTCTACTTCTTGGGCGATTAAGCCGAT
>Ga0123519_10004306_pt1 | contig 23159 bp, 19 predicted proteins | sample YelNatPaOPRAMG02_FD_87396 | JGI IMG/M metagenome (GOLD analysis project Ga0123519, IMG submission 87396) | Hot spring microbial communities from Yellowstone National Park - Yellowstone National Park OP-RAMG-02 (version 2) | ecosystem: Environmental > Aquatic > Thermal springs > Hot (42-90C) ...
CGCAAAGCCCTGAGGCGGGTCGATCTGGTAGAACGAGGCCTGCTCCAGGCGCACCTCGTAGGGGAAATTGTCCTCATCGTGCTTGTGCGGCGGAAAGCTGGCCCAGCGGCCCCCCTCGGCATAGGTCTCCCCCACCAACAGGCGGCTTGCGGGGAACTCTTCCCCTACCAGCGTGCAGGCCTGCCGCTCAAAGCCATCGGCCCCCTCCACCCGGCAGCGCGTCGGGTCGCGAGTGATCAGTCGAGGCAAGAAGTCCTCCCGGGCGGGCGCGGTGAAGAGCACCAGGTCGGCCGGCTTGATCCCCGTCACCGTGAACTTGCGATGGCGGGGCACATAGACCCCCATGGCCGGCTCGGCAAAGACGCTGACACGGTCGAGCGTCCAGCTCTGGCCGTCGATATCCACCTGGCACTCGCCACTCAGGATCACCAGCACCGCCTCGTGCCCCTGCAGGGCGCGCTGATAGGTTTCATCGCGCGGCACCCGCAGGACGCCCATCTCCAATCGCTCCAGCCCCCCCTGGCCGGGTCCGGCCATCTTCTGGTAGCCCGGCTGGGCCTCATAATGGTACAAATGCTGCAAGTCGCACCTCCACGGTCAGGCTTTCCCTCTCGGTGCCCCCTTGCCAGCATAATCCGGGCCACGCCCACGCTCCATTGTCGATGCATCCTGCATTCTAGCCAGATTGGGGCAACAGGCAACTCCTGGCGGCGGCTGGGGCCCTTCCGGAGAACTGTCGGCTGCCCCGCCCCGATCGGCAGGGGGTGTAGTGGGTTAACGCCGCCTGAGGCGGCGTTAACCCACTACACCCTACGAAAGGCCTGGTCCGGCCGCGTCGGCTCCGGCAAGACCACCCTGCTGCGCGCGCTGCTAGAGGCCTGCTGCCGGCGGATGCCGGCGAAATCCGCTGGAACGGATGTCTCGTCACCGACCCCGCTTCATTCTTCGTGCCGCCCCGCAGCGCCTATACCCCCCAGGTGCCGCTCCTCTTCAGTGAATCCATACGAGATAACATTCTCATGGGCCTGCCCGAGGACAGGGTCGACCTCCCCGCTGGTATCCGCCTGGCCGTGCTGGAGGCCGACTTGGCCGCGCTGAACAAAGGCCTTGATACAATGCTCGGCGCCAAGGGCGTGCGCATCTCTGGCGGCCAGCGCCAGCGCACGGCGGCCGCGCGCATGTTCGTGCGCGACGCCGAGCTGCTGGTGTTCGACGACCTCTCCAGCGCCCTCGACGTTGAAACCGAGCGCACCCTGTGGGAGCGCGTACGGGCAGGTCAGCGGGGAGCCTGCCTGGCCGTCTCCAATCGGCGGGCCGTGCTGCAGCGTGCAGATTACATCCTGGTGCTCAAAGATGGTAAAATGGTGGCGCAAGGGAAGCTCCCAGAGCTCCTCGCAACCTGTGAAGAGATGCAGCGCCTGTGGCATGGCGAAGCCCTGCGTTAGTGCTTGCGGATCCGGCCCTTTGCCGGGTGACCTGCTCCGCCTCTGACCGGCCGCAATCCGGAACAGGGATTTGGGGGGGTGGCGTGCGATATCATGGTGCTGCCGCCCTGCACCGCGGTGCAGGGCGGCAGCACCATGATATCGCACGCCACCCCCTGGATACGGCCGGGCCCATGCGGAGCAAGCTACCCGGCCTGAGCCCGGGCCGTAGACAGCTGCCAGGAAGGCTCTACCCGAACAACCAACGGAATCAGGAGGAAACCTCTCATGAAAGCTGCCGTCTATGAAGGAAAACACAACGTCGTCGTGCGCGACTGGCCCATGCCCGCGCTGCAGCCGGGGCACGTGCTGGTGGAGGTCAAGGCCTGCGGCGTCTGCGGCACCGACCGCCACATCTACGAGGGTGAATACTATGCCGAGCCGCCCGTCGTCATCGGGCACGAGTTCTCGGGCGCCGTGGTGGCCGTGGGCGAGGGAGTAACGGACCTCCAGCCGGGCGACCGGGTGGCCGTTGACCCCAATATCCAGTGCGGGACCTGCCGTGCCTGCCACCAGGGCAAAGTGCACCTTTGCAGCAATGCCTCGGCCATCGGCGTGAACTATGACGGCGGCTTTGCCGAGTATTGCGTGGCGCCCCGGCGGCAGATCTTCCCCTTCCCCGCCCACCTGGACTGGGCATCCGCCGCCATGGCCGAGCCTCTGGCCTGCTGCCTGCACGGCGCCGACCTGGCCGAGGTCCGCCCGGGGCAGACGGTCCTGGTCATCGGCGGCGGGGCCATCGGCCAGATCCACGCCCAGCTCGCGCGCCTGAGTGGCGCCAGCCGGGTGGTCGTGTCGGACCCGGTCGCCAGCCGCCGCACGCTGGCCCTGCAGCTCGGCGCTGATGCCGTGCTCGACCCCAAGGCCCTCAGCCTCGACGAGATGCGCTCCAGCCTCGACGGCGGCGCCGATGTGGTCATTGAGGCCGTGGGCTCGGTCGCCACGGCGGAGCAATCAGTCGCTCTTGCCGCTCCGGGCGCCACCGTCGTCTGGTTCGGCGTCGCGACCCCCGGCGCCCAGGCCCGCGTGGAGCCCTATGACCTCTTCCGGCGCGAGATCACCATCCGCGGCGCCTTTGTGAACCCCTTTACTCACAGCCGCTCACTGGCCCTGCTTGCCTCCGGCCGCGTGCAGGTAGCCCCCCTCATCACGCGCAAGGTGGCGTTGGACGACCTGCCCGCCATCCTCGCCGAGGGCCCGGGCGACGCCGTCAAGGTCATGATGGTGCGTGAATGACGCTCAGCGTCGTAGTGATGGGTTTAGTTCAGTGATGGGTTCAGTAAGGGGACCCGAGGCCGAAGCCATCGAGCCACGCGGCCGCATCACCGTGCATGACCTGGGCCTGTGGGATGACGCTCACATTGAGCCGCTCAGCAGGATTGTCCAGCTCTGCCGCAACGCGGGGGCCGCCATGGCCGTGCAGTTGGCGCACGCCGGCCGCAAAGCTTTCACCCCAGCCCAAGGCGTGGGCCCCCAACAACCGGTGGGGCCAAGCGCCATTCCCCAGGATGAGGGCTGGGTGGTGCCCGAAGCGCTGAGCGCAGAGGAGATTGGGACCATCATCAATGCCTTTCGCGCGGCTGCCCGCCGCGCTCTGGAGGCCGGCTTTGCCGCCGCCGAGATCCATGGCGCCCACGGCTACCTCCTGCACGAGTTCCTGTCGCCGCTCTCGAATCAGCGTGCTGATGAGTACGGGGGGTCGCTGGCCAACCGGGCGCGGCTGCTGCTGCAGGTGGTAGATGCGGTGCGCGCCCTCTGGCCGGCGGAAAGACCGCTGCTGGTGCGCCTCTCCGCCACCGATTGGGCGCCAGGTGGCCTCACCATCGAGGATACCGTGCAAGTGGCGCGCTGGCTCAAGGAGCACGGCGTGGACCTGGTAGATTGCTCTTCAGGCGGCCTGCTGCCCACGGCGCCGCCCAGCCTCGGCCCCGGATATCAGGTGCCCCTGGCCGAGCAGGTCCGCCGCGAGGCGGGCATCCCCACCATCGCCGTGGGTCTGATCAGCACACCGGAATTGGCCGCCGAGATCATACACAACGAGCGCGCCGATGCCGTGGCGCTGGGGCGCGAGCTGCTGCGCCATCCCTATTGGCCGCTACACGCCGCCCACGCCCTGCACGAGGAAATCGCCTGGCCCGAGCAGTACATCCGCGCCAGGCTCGGCTGATACTCTCAGTCGATCTCGATCCACCAGTCCTCGTTCTCCGAAACCGGCCAGCGCGGCGGGAAAAGGGCCCCCAGGAGGCCCAGCAAAGGCACATTGGCCTCCACCCCTGGCTGCGCCACCAGCTCGCGCGCGCCCAGGGTGCCCAGAAACAGCGGCGCCAGGAGCCGCGCGGGCAGGCGCAGCACGCCCTGCGTCACGCCATCCCGCGCCGTGCCCCGTACACCGTTCGCATCGATCTCCAGGCTGGCTGAGCCCTCGTCGGTATCGATGGCGATATTGCCCTGCCAGCCCGCATAGATTGAGGCGCTCAATCGTCGGCTCAGCGCAGGGGCCAGGGCCGTCAGGGCTGCCGACAGATCGACAACCCGCGCTTGATCTTCGTGTCCCCAATGGCTGCCCTGCGCTTGCGGGCCCACCAGGCGCGCCTTGCCCCCCGCTGCCAGAACTGCGCGCGCCACCGGATGCTCGGGCGCCAGGGGCAGGTAGACCTCCTCCAGCCCCTCCTCCTGTGCTTGCCGGCCAAGGGCTTGCAGCAGCGCCGCGGCCGCCTGTCCATCGGCCGCCGCCGCCTCGACCACACGCAGCTTGCGCCGCACAAAGCGCTGCTCCACTTTAGCGTAGGCCGTCAGCGACCGGTTGGCGCCCTCGATAACCAGAGCGCCCTTCCATTGCGACAGCCCGTGCCACACACCCGCCGTACGCTCCTCACTGCCTGCCAGAGGCCCATAGTTGGCGGCATAGAGCGCGCTCACTTCGCCAATGTCATCACGGGTAAACGGGCGCGCTCGCCCGTTGCTGGGGAGCGCCGTCGCCTGTACAGCCGGCAAGGTCACTGCGCTATGGTAGCGCACCGGCGCATAGCCCAGGCGGGCATAGAGGGTCACCGGGCCATGCAGGCTCGCCAGCGCAAAGGCCTCGCCGCGCAGAAAAGTCAGAGAGTCCTGGAGCAGGGCCGTAAAGAGCCCGCGCCCGCGGTATTCCGGGTGGGTGAGGATGTTCTCCACAAAACCCACATCCAGCGGCGCACCATCCACCAGCCAGCGGTCGTGGCGGAGCAGGACCGCACAGACAACCCTGCCGTCGAGCTCGATGTAACGCGTCAGCTCCGGCCGGTAACGCAGGTGCATCAGGCGCTCCTGGCAGTAGGCCACTTCCTCCGGGCCCTCGATCTCGCCGAAAAGGGCCATCACCCGCTCATAATCCGCCGGGCTCTCAGCAATTCGTACAGGCCACCCCTGCATCGCGCACCTCCTCCAAACATATCATAGCACGCCTCATGCCAGGCCTCGTGGCTCCCCAGATCGGAGCACGCGCTATACGCGTTGACTCGACTGTGCTCTGCATGTAGAATGGGTTTTAGAGCGGTTCTGTGAGATCGGTCTGGCTGACCCTCCGTTGCGCCGGCGGCCCTTATCACCACCCGCAACTGGAGGCCACACCCCAACGTAATCATCACAACAGGCTACTCATAGAAAACACCTCCTCGTGGTGTCAGCCAGCCGAGGGGGATAACCGGGCCGGCCGGATCAGATCCGTCACCGGCCCAACCCTTACAACAGGGGGTGAGGCATCTTGAGCACCAATCAAGCCAAGCAAACCGTGCGCATCGTCACCGACACCACTGCCAGCCTGCCATCTGGGTACGCTGCCGCCCATGACCTGCCTGTAGTCCCCCAGGTCATCATGTTCGGTGAGGAGAGTTATCTCGAGGACAGGGAGATCACCTATGCCGAATTTGTGCGCAGGCTCAAGGTCTCGGCGCAGCTCCCCAAGACAGCAGCCCCACCACCGGCCGAGTTTGTTGCAGCCTATCAGCGTGAGTTGGCCCGCGCGCAGACAATCCTCTCGATCCACCCAACTGCTGACGCCAGCGGCACCGTCCGCTCTGCCCTCGCGGCGCTGGATCAGGCGGAAGGGTTCGGCAAGGCCGATATCCGCGTCATCGATACCCGCACCATCGGTGGCGCCCTGGGCATGATCGTGATGGCCGCCGTCGAATGGGCCGAGAGTGGCCTGGGCGCCGACGAGATCCAGGCGCGCGTGCAGGATATGATAATCCGCAGCCGCACCTACTTTCTCATCAGCACGCTGGAATACCTGCAAAAGGGCGGCCGTATCGGCGGCGCCGCCGCCCTGGTGGGCAGCATCCTGCAGATCAAGCCGGTCCTCCACCTGACGGATGGGCACATCGAGGTCTTGGAGAAGGTGCGTTCACACCAACGCGCTTATGAGCGGCTCATTGGCCTGGTGCTGGAGCAATGCCCACGCACAGCCGGCGCGCGCCTGTGCGTGCAGCATGCCGACGCCCCCGATGAGGCCGAGCGCCTGGCGGCCACCCTGCGCGAGCAACTCGGCATCCAGGAGATTCCAGTCCTCTCCGTCGGCTCGGCCATCACCACCCATGCCGGGCCTGGCGTCTTGGCCGTCGCCTTTTTCGTCTAGGGTTCTGGGGATACATGGAGGGGGCCATGTGGGGCACAACGCGCTGTGCCCCACATGGCCCCCTCCATGTATCCCCAGAACCCTAGAGTTCCTTTTCGTAGACCCGGTGCACTTTGCGAAAGTCGAGCCCCAGGTCGCGCATGGCGAGCTGCATCTTGCTGTTATGTACACTCACCTGCACCAGCTCCGCATAATGAAAACGTCCCTCCATCACGCTCTTGTGCATCTCGCTGAAGAGGATGGCCGGCCCTCCCAACCCCTGATACTCCTTGAGGATGCCCGCGCCGTTGACATCGATCGTGCGCGTGCGCTTGAGCTCCAGCAGGAGGTCGATCCAGCCAAACGGGAAGAGCTTGCCTCGAGTGCGCCGCAGGGCAGCGGTGATATTGGGGTAGGCCAGCAAAAAGCCGACCGGTTGGTTATCCTTCATGATGATCTTGACCAGCTTAGGGTCAGCCACAGCCAGGATCTGCTCAGACAACAGCTTCATCTCGCCCTCGGTCAAGGGCACCTGGTCAAAATTCTCGCCCAGCGAGTTGTTATAGAGCTCGCGCAGGCTTGGGATAATGGCCCTGAGCTCATCCTTAGTCCGAAAGCGAGCGATGCGCAGGCCCCGCCGCTCCATCACCCGCGCCGAGAGCTCGTGGATCTTATCCGGGAACCGGTACGTGCGGGCATCGAGAAAGCCCGACACGTCGTCGTCGAACGGCTTGAACCCTGCCGCCTCCACCAGTTGCTCATAGTAGGGCGGATTGTAGGGAATGCCAGTCGCCGGCGGATATTCAAAGCCCTTCACCAGGAGCCCCAGGCCATCGAGGGCCGTGAACCCTTTAGGGCCCCACATCTTCTTCAGCCCGCGTCCGCGCGCCCAGGCGCAGGCCGCCTCGAATAGCCCCAGCGCCGCCTCACGGTTGTCCTCGCACTCGAAGAGGTAGAAAAAGCCGGTCTCGCTCTTGTGAAACTCGTTAAAGTTCCGGTTATCGATAGCCGCAATGCGCCCGACGGCCCGCTCGCCCTCCATGGCCAGGTAGAACGCGGCCTCGGAGTGTTCATAAAAAGGGTAGCGGCGCCGGTCCAGCACCAGCGCAGCATCGCTGGCCAGGGGCGGAACCCACTGTGGGGTATGGCGGTAGATGCGAAAGGGCAGATCCAGGAAAAGCCTGGTCTGCCTCCGGTTCGTGGGATCGATCTGGATGATTTCCATCGGTAGCCCTCCCATTGGGCAATACAGGGATTAAATGATTTCCAGTAAATACAGCGTCAGCCCGGTAGCCAGTGGCACGCTCAGGTTGTCGGTGCCGGCCGGTGAGAGCGCCTCGGCCACGGTGGCGATTGCCGCACCGACCACAGCGTACCCCAGGGCGCGAGGCACACCCAAGGGCACGCTAGATGGGCTGAGCGGCGAGCCGGGCAGCACAAGCAGCGTAAAGGCAATCCCCACCAGGCTAAAGACGGCCATGGCGGCGGAGCCCACCCAGGTGCGGTGCGCCCCAAAGACGGTATAGCCCGCGCGCCCCCAGCGCCGCCCCACGATGCTGGCCGCCGCATCGCCCAGGGTCATGGCCATGATCCCCGCCGTAGCCACCGGCGCCCAGTCGAGCGCGCCTCCCGTCCGCCAGAAAAGCAGATTGAGCAGCGTGATCGACAGGGCAAAGTACACAGTGCCCGGCGAGGAGGAGGCGCTATCGACCGCCTGGAAAACCTGCCGTCGGTAAAAGAGATAGTTCAGCCCGATGAAGGAGGCAAAGGGAATGAGCCCAATCGTCCAGTGCTCAAAGAGGGCGAGCTGCCCCCACACCCACAGCCCGGCCCCCACATGCACCATCTTGCGCGTGAAATCCTGCGGCCAATCTCGCCACTTGCGGATGGCCTCCGCCCCCAGCAGCAGGCCAAAGGCGCACACGTAGGAGATCGCCAGGGCAATCAGGTCGCGCTGAGACATAGGCTACCTCCGGTTCACTTGCTCACCTTGAACAGCTTGTTGCGGCCCCGTGTAGGGGGCTGCGCCAGGAACGACAGGTCGCGCTCGCGTCCCGAGTCCTGCCCGTTGGCCCACCACTGCACCCAGCGGCTGGGTGCATCCAGGTCATCGGCGCCATGCTCAGTAAGGCGGGGGCGCACTCGGCAGAGCACCGGCGTGTTCACCGCAGCGCCCGCCACCACGGCCTGCCCTTTGGAGAGGGCCGGCAATTCGCCCAACAGGTCGCGCCCCACGCTCTCCACACTCTCCGCCACCCGCGCCTGATCCACCGGGTTGACGATACGCAGGATGAACTGGGTCATGCATTGCGACAGCACATCCGCATCCAGGCGCCCCGGCCGCTGGCTGATCAGGCCCACTGCCACCCCGAACTTGCGCCCCTCGGAGAGGATGCGCTTGAGAATCTGCGAAGTGATCACATTGGCGGCCGCGGGGGCAAAGTTGTGCGCCTCCTCGATGAGGACAAAGGCCGGGTAGGGCAGATAGCTCTCACTGGCCTCGTCAACCCGCTTGCGCTCGGTATCCATGCGCGCCTGCCAGAGCCGGCGCAGTATAGTCGCCACCACCACCTGTTGCTCGCGCTCTTCCACATCGTTGAGCTGCAGCACAGTGCAGCGGCCCGGCCGGAAGAGCTGGCGCAGGGGCAGGCTGTCATAGTCATCAAAGATGGGTGATTTGAAAACGTTGTTAAAGCGCCACAACAGCGCACCGACGGTGGAATCTTCCTCGGCGTCGCCCTGAGCCTCATCGTCATCGAGATCCTCGTCGGCCTGCGGGTCGGTGACGGGCTTGCCTTTGGGCCCCGCGCGCAGCATGACCTCGAACTGGCCGCGCGTCCACTGGGAATGGTACCTGCGCTCCATGCTCCGGTACACCTGGCCGAGGTAATAATGCATCTTCTCGGAGAGGTCCCCCAGCAGATAGCGCAGGTCCCCGAGCTTGAGGGCGCAAAAGCGCACCTTGATATCGCCAGGGCGGACAATGTGGATCTCGGGCTGGTAGCCGTCAGCGGAGCGAAAGGCCGCCACCCGCTCCATCTGATCCAGGGTGTCATACTCGCCATGGGGGTCCACCACCAGCACGGCGGCGCGGTTGTGCGGGCCGAGCAGTTCCTCCAGCAGCACACCGGCCAGGTAGCTCTTGCCGGCGCCGGTCGAGGCGATGATGGCCAGGTGCGTGCTGGTGAGCGCCCCCGCATCGAGCACCACCGGCACCTGGCCCGCCGGCCGGCTGAGGAGCGAGCCGATGTGCGCCGCGCCCGTCTCGCCTACCCGGCGGCGGTTGAGGACCTCCGCCAGCATCCCATCATCGGCAATGTAGATGGGGCAGCCGGCGCGGGGGGGCAGGCGCGGGTTGACAAAATCATGCAGCGCAGGGTCATGGTAGCCCAGAATGGTCACCGTGATCTCAAACAGCTCAGGCTCCTGCGGCGCATAGCCGATCATGCTGGCTACCACCTCGGGAGCGACTTCGGGGTCGGCCAGGAAACCGTCGGGGAAGAGGCGCACGGGTCGGCGGCCGCTCACCCGCCCCAACACGCGCCTTGGCTTGCCGTCAACCACGGCCTCGTAATAGACAAACTCCCCCGCCTTGATCGATTGCTCGCGGTCAGGCGTGACAAAGGTAAACTCGTGCGCCGTCTCTCCGGGGCCCTTGGTGATGCCGATCGGATGGATTGCAGCCAAGATGATTGCCTCCTAGCCCAAGGGCTCGACCGCCGCCCGCCAGGCCACATTGCCCTTGAGCACCCGCAGTGGCTGGCAGGCCTCGGGGCAAAGGGTCTCCAGGCGCTCCAGGATGTTCAACAGCAGGTGGCGCGCCAGGGGGCTGCCGTGGGCGATCAGCACCGGCGCATAGCCGATGCGCACCCCGCCCAGGGCCGGGCCCCCCCATGAGCTGCCCGCAGATCGTGAGGTCCCCGGCACCCGCGCATCAGCGTGAAAAGCGCGCACCTCCTCGTCGGAGAGGCTCTCCACCACCGCGTCAATCTGCGCCGTCTGCGGCGGCACCCCGTGCAACACCAGCCCATCTGGCCCCCAGGCGCCAATGGCCACAATCCCCACCAGGGTGACTTTTTCGTTCAGGTAATCGGGTGAAAAGACGGCCAGGTCCTGCGTATTGGAGAGGCGCGGCCCCAGGGCGCCAAAATCGGGGTTCACCAGCACCGTGTTATAGATCAAGCCGATGATTGCCTGCCCTGGCCCGGCGACAACCCGCACAAAAGTGCCGAAGGCATAGTCCGCCGGCTGTGGCGCTTCAGCCACCTCACCAGCCTGGTGCACCTGGCAGACATAGTCAATATGGCTCGATGAACGGGCAATCTTGCCGATGCGCATCTCGTCGTCTCCCGTCCTTACCTTCTTCCCAGCTTGCTCCCTGCTTTGCGGCTAAAGTGCAGGGGCAGCCCCTCCTGTTCGGCAAAGCGCTGAAAGGCTGCATAAAAGCGCTCTCGGTCCTGCGCGCTGATGACGGCCACGGCGTCGGCGGTCTCGGCCCCATAGGGGTAGCCGTTGCCGACCACGCATTCGGCGCGCACGATATCCACCACTCGTTCCAATTCGCCCTCTTCCAGCACCCAGCGCGGCAGGTCGAGTCGGGCCGGGGCATTGCCGGCCGTGGTCTTGAGGTAAAGCAAAGCCACCTGATCGTAATACTTGGGCACACCAGCCGGCGGCTGCACGCCGTCCTCACGGGCGCAGAGCCAGGCAGCCGTGCGGTCTCCCCAATGCATCAAGGGGCGCAACAGGGCGCCATCCGAGAGCCCGCCCGCCGCAGCGCGCCCGTCCAGGGCCGCCAGCATCGCCGTCAAATCGGCGGCATAGCTGGTATCGACATAGCCCACCAGGGGCACCCGACTCTCCGCCGAAGCGGCCAAGAGGTCCATCACCGCACGCACATGCGCCTGCTGCCGCCCCGGCTGCATGTGCTGCGCAAAGGAAACGATCAGCGACCCGTCGAAGAAGCAGACGGGTTTGGGCTCCTGGCCGCGGTGTGCGCGCATCCAGGCGCTCAGGCGCTCGCACTCGCCCTGGAAGCGCCGCCAGTTGACCTCTGCATCGGGGAAATCGCCTTCGCCCTCGCCGGCCAGCTCCTGCGGCGCCAGGACCTCGAACGAGATGTCCTTGGTGTAGGGGCGCGCCGGGTCGTGGGGATTCTCGAACCAGCCGACCTGCACCGCGCCAATCGGGATGGAGAACTCGCGCGCCGGGGCGATCTGCGAGCCGTCTACGGCCAGCGTCGTCACGCCCAGCAGCACCCGCTGCGCCCAATCGCGGGCCTCCTCGTGGTTCTGCCAGCGCTCAGGAAAGCGGAAGATGCCATCCGGGGTGCGGCCATGCTCCGCCGTCGGGCGGGCGCCCGGCCAGGGGATATGCTGCAGTCGCGCCTCCAACTCGGCCCGCGAGAGCGCCATCGCCGCGCGCCAGGTCTGATGGGCATCGGCCAGGGCGCGGCGGTGCTCACCGTGATAGTTGCCAAAGAGCGCTTTCTTGGCCGCCAGGGCCTGGGCAACCTTGCGCGAATCGAGCATCAGGCCTCCAGCCGGACGCGGCTCGTGCCATCCTCTTTGCTCAGGCGCACCACATGGTCGGTGGCCCGCTCAAAAGTATCGTCGTGCGAAACCACAAAGAGCTGGGAAAAGCCCTTGATCCCCACGATCTGCCCGGCCAGGTTTTCGCGCCGGGTATCATCGAGGTTGGCCGTGGGCTCGTCGAAAAAGGCGACATCGATATCCGAGATCTCGCGCAGCAAGGCCAGGCGCACAGCCAGGGCAGCGGCCATCTCCTCACCCCCAGAGAGCTGCTGGAAGGAGCGCTCATAGCCCTTGTGCTCCAGCAGGATCTCGTAATCCTCGCTCCAGCGCAGGCGGCCTGTAGAGTCGCTGATAATATCGGCATAGATGCGGGCAGCCTGCTGCGAGATAACCTCCACCAGGGCGCGCGTCACCTGCGGTCCGGCCTCCTTGAGCAGCCTGCGCAGGTATTCCAGCAGCTGTACCAGCTCCTGCCATCCTTCCAGCTCCTGCCGGGCGCTCTGCAGGCGCTCTGCCGCCGTATGCAGTTCCTGGATGCGCTGCCGCGCCGTCTCAAGCCGGTTGCGCTGCATCTCAACCTGGGCCGCCAAGCCGCTGCGCTCCTCGCTGGCCTGCACAAAGGCCGCGGTCACGCGGTCAGCCTCCTCGCGTCGGTAACCGGCCTGGGCCACTGCCAGCTCCGCCGCCAGCGCCTCCCGCTCACGCTCCTCCTGCGCCAGGGCCGTTTCCAGCTCCTGCTGGCGGGCCTCGCGCGCTGCCAGTTCCGCTGCCTCGCGCTCATGCTGCAAATAGCGCTGGTGCGCCGGCTCCTTGGCCGCCAGCTCCGCCCGCACCGCCTCAATCTCGGCATCAAGGTGATCAAAGGCCTTCAGTGCGGCTTCCAACTCCACCTGGCGCGCCGCCAGCGCCTCTGCCTGCGCCCGCTCGCGCTCCACCTCGGCCGCCAGCGTCGCCTCCCGCGCCGCCTGCGCCAGGGCCAATTGCTCTTGCCCGCGCGGGTCGCCCAATTGGTCCAGCTGCTGCTGCAATGCCTGGGCACGCGCCCCCGCCTCTGCCAGGCGCTCCGCCTCTTGCTCCGCCTGGCGCACCAATGCCTCCTGGCGGGCGGCATCCGCCAGCAGCGCCTCGTGCTCTTGCGGGCGCGGCAGCCGGGTCAATGACGACTGCACCCCCCGCAAAGAGCGTTGCGCCGCCTGGGCCTGTGCAATGAGCCGCGCCAGCTCGGCGTGCAGCGCACTCAGGTCCTGTTCAGCCTGGCTCATCTGCGCCCGGTTGCGCTCCAGGAGCGCCGCACGCCGCTCGGCGGTCAGCTCGCTCTCACAGACGGGGCACTGGGGCGCTTCCACCGCGCCCAGCGCCTCACTCTGGGCGCGGAGATGCTCCAACAGGGCACCCCGGCGCGCCTCCTCATCGCGCTGGGCGCGCACCGCTTCTTCCAGATCTTCCAGCGCGTGCTCCAGAGCCGCCCGTTCTTCTTCCTGCCGCTGCCGCTCCGCCAGGCCTACCTCCACCTGTTGCAAGCGCTCCTGCAACTGCATCAGGCGACGGCGCTCACCCTCCAGCCGGGCACGTGCAACCTGCGCCTGCTCCGCGCGCGCCTGCTCCGCCAGCAGCTCCCGCTCCAGGGCCTCCTGCTCGCGGGCAGCGGGTGCCAGGCGCTGGGCCTCCTGCGCTGCTGCGCGGGCCGCGGCCAGGTCCCGTTCCAGGCTAGCCACCCGGCCTGCCTTGACCTGATACTCGGCCTGGCCGCTCAGCGCGGCCTGCCGGGCCCGGGCGCGGTCGGCCTCTCGCGCTTCCAACGCCCGACGGGCCTCTTGTGCGGCCAGGTAGGCGCGGTGACCCGGCTCGCATTCCGCCAGCGTCTGCCCCGCCCGGCGCGCCTGCTCCACCTGGCGCATGGCCTGCTGCAAAAGCTGCCTCAGCGCCCCCGCACGCTCGTCCAAGCGGGCCGACCGCTCGCTCAGCACACGGAGTCGGTCGCGCAGCAGCTCCAGCGCCTGCTTCTGTTCGCTCAAGTCGGCCAGGATGGGCTCCAGCTCACGCAGGCGCGCTTCCGCCTCCACGGCAGCGCGCACCAACTCCGCCGCCTCGGCCTCCAGCCCGGGCAGCTCCTGCACCTGCGCCTCCAGCCCGGCCATCTCGCGCCCCAGGTCTCCGATACGCTCATCGAGGGCATGGCGAGAATCGAGCAGATTGGTAAAGGCCTTGTTATACTCTTCCACGCGCAGCAGGGGATCAAAAACCGCACGCCGGTTGGAGGGCGTTTGCAAAAAAGCAGCCGTGAACAGCCCCTGCGGCACACCGACGGCATCGCGGTAGAGGGCTGCGAGGTCGGCCGTGTCATCCACTCCCAGTTGCTCCCTAAGCCAGCGTAGCACATCCTCGGCCTTGTCGACGATACGCTGCCCCATCTCTGGATCATAGATATAGTACTGGGCGTGGGCCCCGCACTTGCGCACCACCTGATACTCGCGCTCGTCGTTGGCCAACAGGGTCACCGTCACCGTGGCCGTCTTGGCGCCTTCGCGCACCCAATTGCTCATTTTGCGCGCCGGGGCCTCGTTGAAGAGGGCAAAGCCGATGGCCTCGATGAGGGTGCTCTTGCCGGCGCCGTTGGGGCCGCAGATGGCATTGATGCCACGGGAGAACGAGATCATCTCTCGCTCGTAGGACTTGACGTTTTCCAGCTCGAGAGTACGGATTTCCATGGCCTATTTGTCCATCCCCGCCAGGCGCGCCTGGGCATCACGCAGATAGTCGAGGATTTCAGCAGGGGATGCGCCCAGGGCGGCCTTTTGCTTGAGCGCAATAGCGACCTCGGCCCACTCGTCCGCATGCGCCCTGAAGCGCATATCGCGCCCAATCAACTCCGAGATCACCTGAGCCTCCAGCTCAGATCGAGTGGCGCCCCTCAGAGGGTTGACAGCCACGTCGATGGGCAGGGTATTGTTGTGCAGGCGCACCAGGAGCGGCGCAATCGCCCCTTTCACCATGCCCTCGATCTGGCCCAGGTCCAGCGCCATGCGGTCAAAAGCAAGTGAGCCCTCCAGTGAAAGGTCCGCCACGGGGGGCTCACTGAAATGCGCAGGCAGCTCGCACAGGCGGGCGCTGATGGCAGCATAGACGGCTTCGGGCGTATCGCAACCGTCCACACTCACCCGCAAGCGCACAAAGGGGCGCCGGGGTGAGGCGATAAGCTGCGCCTCGTGGGCCAGCGGGCTGTGCGTCGCCACGTCTACCAGGTAATAGCCGCGATCGGCCCACTCGGCCTCATCGATTGCCCACGTCTCGAGCGACCCGGGGTTATAGATCCAGTCATCGACCTGATAGGGCTTGTGGATGTGGCCAAGCCCCACATAGTTGATATGCTCGCGCAGTGGCTCCAGCGCCTGGCGGCTGACGGCGCCGTTGAAGCGCGGCAAAATACCCTCCAGCCCGGCATGGGTCAGCAGGATGCTGTAGGCCGGGCGCGGGCCGGGCAACTCCGAGAGCGCCTGCTGGAAAAGGGCCAGCGCCTTGTCGGTGGAGGCGCCGTAATACCGCAAGCCATAGACCCTCACGCCCCCCGGCAGGTCGATAAAGGCGCCGCCGCCCTCGGGCGCATAGGGGTCCAGGTAAAGCTTGCCGTCTTTAATGCGTGGGTCCAGCAGAGTGATGAGGCCGATACCGTCGAGGAATTCGAGCCAGGAATACTGATCGTGGTAATGGGCGCGCTCGTGGTTGCCCTCGACCGCAATGACCGGGATCCCCACATCATGGAGCTGCTGCAGCCCGGCCACGGCCTGGCGCATGGCCAGGGGATCCACCGTACGCTTCTCAAAGAGGTCGCCGGCCAGGAGGAAGAAATCCACCTTCTCCTGCACCGCGCGGTCCACCACGCGCAGAAAAGCGCGCGCAAAGTCATCAAAACGATCGGCAGAGTTGTATTGCTGGTACCCCAGGTGGATATCGGCCGTATGGAGAAAACGCACGCCTGCCTCCGTTGCGCTTGCGGTTGGATGGGTCTGGCAGAATTTGGATAGAGATTATACACCGGCAGGAGCGAAGGGGCAATCTCTACCCGACAGGGCCTTGGGCTTCTCCACCGTCAGGAGTCGGGCACGCTTTGTGCTGTGTAACGCACAGCCGATTATCACAGAAAGGCAGCGCCATGAACAGGGGAAATAGACAGGGCATCGCCCTGGCGCCCCCGTTGGAGAGCGCCGAGGACCTGGAGTACTATTTGCTGCGGCAGCGCTCGCCGGCGCTCTCCGCATTGAGCTTTCCGCCGGAAATGGTCCTGCCCAACTATGAGCTCTCGATTGCCAACCTGCCGGCGACCCTGGCCGCGATACTGGGTGCACAGTTGCCGGGCGCTGAGCCGCCGCTGCCGGCCGCGCTTTGGGCCGACCTGGCAGAGGGTGTGCAACGAGTCGTCTGGGTGCTTTTCGACGCCGTGGGCTGGTTTGCGTTGCGCAATCTGCTGGCGCAGGAGGGCGAAATGGGCCTGGCCGGCCTGGCCCACCGAGGCCGCCTGATGCCAATTACCTCGGTCTACCCCACCACCACGACCTCGGCCTTGACCACCTTGTGGACCGGCTACGCGCCCGCCCGGCACGGCCTGGTGGGGCACATGATGTACCTGCGCGAGTACGGTCTCATCGCCGACATGCTCATGCTCAGCCCCTCTGGCGCCGCCCAGCGCGACGAGCTCCCCGCCCGCGGCCTGGACCTGCAGACCTTCCTGCCTGTGCCCGGCCTGGCCGAAGCGGTCGCCCCACAGGGGGTCGTGACCTGCAGTCTGATCAATGTCGACCTGGCGCGCACCGGGTTCTCACGCCTCTGCTTCCGCGGCGTCGCCGAAACCGTCCGCTTTGTCGCCATCGGCGATTTATGCGTCCTACTCCGCCAAGCGCTGCGCGCGCATAAGCATGAGCGCCAACTCCTGGTCGCCTACTTGGCCGAGCCTGATAGCGTCGGCCATCTGCAGGGCGCCGAGACAGATGCCTGGGCCGCCAACATGCGCGCCCTGGACTGTGCATTGCAGCGCGAGTTCTTGGACGCCTTGACCCCTGAGGAACGCCGGGGCACGCTCGTAGTGATGACGGCTGACCATGGCCAGCTGCCGGGCAAAGGGAGTCCTGTGATCCTCAGCGGCCACCGCGAGCTGTGGGATGACATTCTCCTGCCCGCCACCGGCAGCCTGCGCGCCGCCTATCTCTATGCGCGCCAGGGCCGCCTGGAGGCCGCAGAGCGCTACCTGCACGAGCGCCTGGCGGAGCAGTTCTTCACCGTGCGCTCAATCGATGCCCTGCGGGCAGGGCTCCTGGGTCCCGGCGAGCCAGCCAGAGAAACCCCCTACCGCCTGGGCGACCTGGTGGTCACAGCCCGCGACAACTACTTGCTCGACTATCGCCAGCGCACTCACCTGCCACAGGGCCTGCACGCCGGGCTCGAGGCGGTCGAGACGCTGGTGCCGTTCCTGGTAGCGAGGCTGGATTGAGGCGTATTACGCCCCCATAGCAGCCCCGCGTATCACGCGACAGGCCTTACGAGAGCGCAGCCCCCTCCAGCGCCTCCCTCACCGCCGCTACAATCCCTTCCCGCGGCAGGAAGCTCTTTTCGCTCTCCCAGCGGAGCTTGGCCTCGACCGTCCCCGCCCCGATCGTGCGCGGGCTGATGGTGAGGCGCAAGGGCAGTCCGATGAGGTCGGCATCGTTAAACTTGACCCCTGCCGTCTCACTGCGGTCATCATAAAGCACACCGATGCCAGCCTGTTCCAGCTCATCATAGAGGGCCTCCGCGGCCGCTGAGGTCTCGGGCTTGTCGAGGCCCAGGCTCACCAGGTGCACCGGCAGCGGCGCCACAGCTGGCGGCCAGATGATGCCCTTCTCGTCGTGGTGCTGCTCCACAATGGCCGCCAGCAATCTGCCTGCGCCAATGCCGTAAGAACCCATCACCACCGGCTGCGGTTCACCAGCGGCATCCAGGAAGGTAGCTCCCACAGCGGCGCTGTAGCGCGTGCCCAGCTTGAAGAGGTGCCCAATCTCGATGCCCCGCGCTTCAGCCAACTCGGCGCCGCAGCGCGGGCAGGCCAGGCCAGCCCGCGCCTGCGCGATATCCGCCTCGTCATCAGCCTGAAAGTCGCGCGGATAGTTCACGTTGATATAGTGGTAGCCGGGCCGGTTGGCGCCCGCGACCAGGTTGGTGGCGCTGCGGGCCGAGGGGTCCACCACCACCCGGGCGCCCGTCACGCCAATGGGCGAGGCATAGCCCGGCACAATGCCCGTCCCCCGGAGGTCCTCCGCCGTGGCCGGCCGCAAAGCAGCGCCGCCCAGCAGGTTCGCGAGCTTGACCTCGTTCACCTGCAGATCGCCCCGAATGACGGCAAAGATCACCTGCCCCTCGGGTGTGGCATAGAGCACAGCTTTGAGCGTCTTGCTGGCAGGCACCCCCAGATAGGCGGCGACCGCCTCGATCGTCGAGGCCTCGGGGGTCGGCACGGCCTCCAGCGGGCGCGGCGCCTCAGCGGCCATCTGCTCCAGGCGAAAAGTCGCGCGCTCCACATTGGCGCTGTAGGCGCAGCCCTCACAGCGGATGAGCGTATCCTCCCCGATATCGGCCAGCACCATGAATTCGTGCGAGTCGGCGCCCCCCATCATGCCCGTGTCGGCCTCTACCGCCACATGGTCCAGGTGGCAGCGCTCAAAAATGCGCGTATAGGCCTCGTACATCCGCGGGTAGAACTCGTCGAGGCTGGCCGCATCAGCGTGGCAGCTATAGGCATCCTTCATCACAAACTCGCGCACTCGGATCAGCCCTCCGCGCGAGCGGGGCTCATCGCGGAATTTGGTCTGAATCTGATAGACCATAAAGGGCAACTGGCGATAGGAGGAGATTTCGGTCTTGAGCAAGTCTGCAATAACCTCTTCGTGCGTCATGGCGATGACCAGATCGTGACCGAAGCGATCCTGAAAACGCACCAGGGCCGGGCCGGGGGTAGGCGCCTGCCAGCGGCCTGTGGCTTGCCAGATCTCCGCCGGGTGCACAACGGGCATCAGGATCTCCTGCCCGCCAACAGCATCCATTTCCTCGCGCATGATCGTTTCCAGCCGATGCAACACCCGCCAGCCCAGGGGCAAATAGCTGTAGATTCCCGCGGCCAGTTGACGAATCATCCCGGCCCGCAGCAAAAGTTGATGGCTGACCAGTTCAGCCTCGGCCGGCACCTCGCGGAGCGTGCGGCCAAGGAGATGAGATAGACGCATGGCAGAGGCCTCCTCATAGCAGTATCCGGCGGATTCTCGCCAGTATACGCGCTCCAGAATGAGCATGCAAGCGCGAGTTGCTCATGCCACATCCATGCCTTGACAGGCGCGCCGCGCCTACCTATACTCACATCAGGATGCAGCGCCCGTGCCCGAGCCGCTGCGCATTTCTGCCGGGAGGTTGCCATGTCGGAGACGGATCAAGCCACCCTCATCGATGATTTCATCCATCGTCGGGTTTGGGCAGTGGTTGGCGTATCCAGCGATCCAGCCAAATACGGGAACCGGATATTCCGCAATCTGCGCGCAGCGGGCTATCAGGTCTATGGTGTGAATCCTCACACGCGCGAGGTCGACGGCCAGCCGATCTACCCCTCTCTGGAAGCCTTGCCGCAGCAGCCAGAGGTCGTGGATATGGTTGTGCCCCCAGCGGTGACCGAACAGGTGCTGCAAGATTGCGCCCGCCTGGGGCTCCGCCGCGTGTGGCTGCAACCGGGCTCCGAATCGGAGGCTGCGCTGCGCTTTTGCCAGGAACATGGCATCGCTGTCGTACACGATGCCTGCGCCATGGTCCAAAAGATTACCTGGCCGGCCGAATCTTGACTGTAAGGAGCGCTCATGGCATCTCAGGTATTGACTCAGGTGAACGACTCGAACCTGGACGCCGCTCTTTCCGATCCCTCCCCCATCATGGTCGAGTTCTATGCGCCTTGGTGCCCGCACTGCCGCCGCATGGCGCCCATTATCGACTCCCTGGCGCAGGAGTATGCAGGCCGGGTGCGTGTGGTGCAGATCAACGCTGAAAGCAACCCGGAATCGCTCCTTCGTTTTGGGGTACGTGGGGTGCCCACGATGATCTTTCTGGTCAACGGCCAGCCTGTAGACCGGCTGGTGGGTGAGGCGAACAAGGCGGCCCTCTCCGAGCATTTCGAGAGCGTGCTTGCTGCCCAGCCGCAGGCAGGTTGACTTTGAGCGACACTGTCACCAGCGAGCAGGCCCTGCGCCTGGCTGCCGAGATCGTGCTCTGCGATGAGGCCCTCACCGCCGACCTGGTCGATCCGGCGGCGAAGGCCCTGCTGCAGTGGGCGCACGCGGCAGCTGCCCGCGCCGCAGCGGCCTGCATTAGCTCCGGCCAGTCCGTGGGCCGCGACCAGATCATCGAGGCCGTGCACCCCGTGCGCGCGGTCGCCCGCGCTGTCAACGATCTGGTAGCCGCTCGCCACGACCTCACCGAGGACGAATTCCTGGCGGAGCTGCTCGCGCTTGTGGATTTGGCCGGGCATGTCGCACCTGCCAACTCTTCGCCAGTCGCCTGCGAAGACAATACGCCCTCCTCATTCTGATCAGTCCGAGAATAGCACCAGCGCCCTTGCGGGCGGTTGCCGGCTGGCCCGCTCCGCACAAGCCCGGCCCTGATCTGGAAGGGGTGTGGTAGGTCTGGGCGCCGCCTGTGGCGGCGCCCAGACCTACCACACCCTACAAAAGGCCTGTTCCGGCCGCATGCGGAGCATGGTGCCCGGAAGCCGAAGGCCATTTCCATCGTGCGTTGTGCCCCCAGGGCACGGCAAATTGTTGGGGCCCCTTGCCACTCATAAGGAGACTGCCCGATGGCCAGGAAACGAGCTCGCACCACCTCATCGAGTCGCTCGCTCACCCGCAGCCCGCTCTCGCTGCTGATTGTGCTGGCGGCCATCGTCATTATCGGCGCCATGGCGCTCGATGTGCCACACAACCTGTGGGCACAGCCAGGTCTGGCGGACCTCCGCGCCGCAGTTCTGGAATCGGTCGGACTGCAGGCCTCGGGCACGCCGCAGCCCACGGCCGCCCTCAGCCCCACGCCAAGGGTTGCCCACCCCACAGAGCAGGCGCCCACAGCCACCACAGCATCTGCCGCCACCCAGCCCCCCACAACCGGCCCCGCTGATTGGTATCAGGTCTACTTTACCACGCCCAAATACCCCGACAAAGCGGCCGATCACCACGACGGCATCGACGGCTACCTGGTACAGCTCATCGGCCAGGCGCAGCACACCATCGATGTGGCCGCCTACCAGGTAGACCTCGACACGGTGGCCCAGGCTTTGCTCGCCGCCAAGCAGCGCGGCGTGGCAGTGCGCCTGGTCACTGAAACCGATTACGTCAAGGAAAAGGCCATACAGCAGCTCAAGGCCGGGGGCGTGCCAGTCGTAGACGACCGGCGCGGCGGCCTGATGCACAACAAGTATGTGATCGTCGACGGTCAGTGGGTCTGGACCGGGTCCTGGAACCTGACGGTCGATTGCACCTACCGCAACAACAACAATGCGATCTTGATCCACTCCGCGGACCTGGCGCGCAACTATGAGACGAAATTCAAAGAGATGTTTGAGCAGCACCAGTTCGGCCCCAAGCGCCCATCTGACACGCCCTTGCCAGTGCTGACGATCGAAGGCACCCGCATCGAGAACTATTTCGCGCCCGAGGACCACGTGTCGGAGCACATCAAGACCGTCTTGGCTGGGGCGCAACACAAGATCGAGTTCCTGGCCTTTTCTTTCACCGACGATCAAATCGGCCAGACCCTGATCGATCGCGCCAGGGCCGGGGTAGCCGTTTCGGGGGTCATGGAGACGCGCGGCTCCGACACCCAGTACGCCGAGTATAATCCCCTGCGCCAGGCGGGGATCAATGTGCTGCTCGACGGCAACCCTTACACAATGCATCACAAGGTCTTCATCGTCGATGATGAGATCGTCGTCACGGGCTCATTCAACCCTACCAGCAATGCCGATCATGATAATGACGAGAACACGCTGATTATCTACAACCGCGACATCGCCCACCTGTATGATGAAGAGTTCCAGCGCGTGCAACAGCGCGCCCTGGAGGCACAAAAACCCTGATTGCGGAGACCACTGCATGCCTCAACACTATGATGTGATCATTGCCGGCACCGGTCCGGGCGGCGGTATGGCCGCCAACCTGCTGGGCCGCGCCGGCTGTAAGGTATTGGTGATCGAGCGCCAGCGGCTGCCCCGCTACCAGCCCTGCGCCGGCGGTATGCCCGCGAACGTCTTTGCCCAACTTCCTGCGGCGTGCGCCCAGGCCATCGAGCGCCGGGTCAGCCACGTGCGCTTTCAGCTCGGCCGCGAGCAGATAACCCACGAGTTGCACGGCGACCCGATCGTTATGGTGCGCCGCGAGCAGTTCGACTATTTGCTCACGACCCAGGCCCGGGCCGAGATCCATGACAACGAAGGGATAACCGGCGTGGAGCTGGGGCCGACAGGGATCCTTGTGCGCACGGCGCGCGGTGAGAGCTATCACGCCGATCACGTCATTGCTGCCGACGGCGCCTTTTCCACAGTCGCCCGCTCGGTCGGGCTGCGCCAAGGCTGCGAGGTCGGGCCGGCCATTGAGGCCGAGATCCCAGTGCCGCCGGCGATCTTGGAGCCGTACACCGACACATCTCTCTTTCTCTTCGGCACGGTACGTCAGGGCTACGTGTGGGTCTTTCCCAAGAGCGATTATGTCTCTTTCGGCATCGGCGCCTATCGGGGCACGGGCGATGGGCTGCGCACACGCCTGCAGCAGGCCGCCCAACAGCTTGGGCTCCCCACCACAGGCTGGCGGCCGCGCGGCCACGGTCTGCCGCTCTACCGCCGCGGTGAGCCCCTGCAGCGCGGCCACATACTCCTCGTGGGCGATGCCGCCGGGCTCATGGATCCCTTGAGCGGCGAGGGCATCCGCCACGCCCTGCACAGCGCCCGGCTGGCCAGTGAAGCCATCCTGGCCGGCGAGGAGGGCCTCGCCGCTTATACCCGGCGCGTCCACCAGCAGATCGGCAGCCACCTGCAAGCGGGGCTGTGGCTGGCGCGCCTTTTCTACGGCGCCACCCCCCTGTGCTTCCGCATCGGCGTGCGCAGCCCGGCAGTCGTCGATGCCATGTTTCGTATGCTCAACGGCGAGGTCACCTACCGCCAGTTACTGGCGCGGGTGCCAGGGTATCTTCTGAAGCGGTAATGACTCAGCCGCCATGAGGAGGTTGCATGGAGGAAGCGAGACTCTACGACAGACTCTCAGATAATCGGGTGCAGTGTCGGCTCTGCGCCCACCACTGCACCATTGCACTGGGCGGGCATGGGGTCTGTGGGGTACGGCAGAACCGGGAAGGCACACTCTATTCCCTGGTCTATGGGCAGTTGATTTCGCAAGCGGTGGACCCCATCGAAAAAAAGCCCCTGTTCCACTTCCACCCGGGGTCGCGTGCCCTGTCCATCGCCACCGTGGGCTGCAATCTGCGTTGCGCCTTTTGCCAGAACGCCGA
>Ga0123519_10004309_pt1 | contig 23154 bp, 24 predicted proteins | sample YelNatPaOPRAMG02_FD_87396 | JGI IMG/M metagenome (GOLD analysis project Ga0123519, IMG submission 87396) | Hot spring microbial communities from Yellowstone National Park - Yellowstone National Park OP-RAMG-02 (version 2) | ecosystem: Environmental > Aquatic > Thermal springs > Hot (42-90C) ...
CGCCCCGCACGAAATCCATCGATTTGGCCAACACCCGCCCGAAGATCGTCCACCCGAACCGCTCGTGGCACCTCAGCCGGCCGATTTCCGCGTGCGGTCGTCCGCTAACGACGGATTACGGCCTTCTAGCCGCTTTGAAAGACGTTTTCTCGGGCCGGACAACCGGCAGCTTAAGTGGGAGAATACTTCGTAAGCAAAGGGTGCGCTCATGGGCTATCGGGGAGTTGGGTTGCGGTGGCAGCGGCTGGAGCCGGTGCTGTGGTGCGTGCTGGCTGTGGGGTCCGTGTCGGCACAATTGGAGGGCCGCGGCCTACATCCGCGTCTGAGCAGGGATTCCTTTCAGTACCTCAGCGCGGCCGAGCAGCTTCGCTCCACCCGTCGGATCGCGACGCCGCTGATCCATTTCGAGACCGAACAGCGGCACGGCGCCGTTCCCGCACCTCTCACGTGGTTCCCCCCGGGCTACCCCGCCGCGATCGCCGCCGTATCCATGGCGGGAACCGGCTATGAAACGGCAGCCCTGCTGATATCGGCTGCGTGCTTCGTATTCGTCGCGGCAGGGCTGTGGCATCTTGTGCGGATGCTGGATCCATCGCCGTGGGCGGCCCGCGCCGCCCTGTTCTGCTGGATCACTAGCTGCTACGCCCTTACGTTCTCGATTTCGGCGCTGAGCGAGTCCATGTTCACCGCCCTTGGACTCGCGATGCTGCTGCTAGTGCTCCGGACGGACGGGAGCCGGGCAGGCGCGCGCAACACGCTGTTATGGGGCGCGGCGGCGGTTGTCGCCGGCGCATCTTACTGGGTGCGCTATGCGGGCCTGTTCTGGGCGGCGGCGTGCATGATGCTATGCCTCGCGCAGCTCGTTCTGCCCGGCCGGGCGAAGCGCGCGTGCGTGCGTTCGGGCGTGGCCGTTGCGGTACTGCTGGTTGTGTGTATCGCGCCACTGATGGTGAGGAACCATCTTCTGGCCGGCGATTTCAGAGGCGGAAACAACATTCCGGCGCCGTTGCATGCCGGGCAGGTCCTCGCTCAAGCTCAGCGCGCGTTATTCCACCTGGCGCTCGGAGATGCCTCCGCATCGCAATTGCGTATTCCTCTGCTGCTGCTGGCGGCCGGGATAGCGGGTTTCGGGGCGACGATAGCAGCGGCGCGCGCGGGCAAGCGGGGCGGCGTTCGCCGGGAACTGCTCTCCTGTGCTTCGTTGAAGTCCTATACGGGAATCGTGCTTGCCGCGTTGGTGATCTATGCCGCGGGTTTGGGCGCTACGTCCGCGCTCTCGATTGTCGATTACGGCCCGCGCATGCTCGTCCCCGCCATTCCGCTGCTGATCGCGGTTTTGGTGTGCGGGTTTGCCGTTTTTGCGCGGCTTGTGCCCGCCGGCGCCGGCGCGCGGCAAGCCGGCGCCGTGTTTCTAATGTGTGCGCTTGCGGGATACGCCGCGGCGAACGCCGTCTCGCACCGTTCTCTGGGGCCGGACGCGTACGATATGGCTGCCGCTGCGCTCGCGGCGCCTGATGAGACCGGCGCCAGCCTGGGACTCCGGCTAAGCCGGGAGCTCTCTGCCGGCGAAGTCATCGCCGCCACCAACGGCCAGGCCGCGGGCTATGTTTTGAAGCACCCCGCCATATCGCTGCTCGAGCGCCCGTACAGGCGGACGCCGTGGAGGGAATCCGAGGTGCGCGCGTACTTAGAGCGGTTCGGCGTGCGACGCCTGCTAATATTCAGAAATCCCGATGCGGATCCTGCGGTCCGGGAGTCGCCATTTCTGCGCGAGCTCGCCGCCGGCCGCGCTCCATCCTGGCTGCGGCCGGCCGGTTTCAATCGGAGCGTGTACTTGTACCACGTCGAAACCGGCCGGAACACGGAGTAACGTTTACTCGCCTACGCTGATGGTCTTCTCGAGCCGCAAATCGGCCGAAGAGGCGCCCACCATGAACTTGACCCGGCCGGCTTCGACCACCCAACCGTGCTGCGCTTCATCCCAGTACGCCAGATCGGACGCCTTCACGGGCATCTCCACCGTCTTCGTCTGGTTCGGCTCCAGCGTGATACGCTTGAAGCCCTTCAATTCCTTCTGTGCCCGTTCAACCTTCGAGTTCAGGTGCGAGATGTACAATTGCACCACTTCGTCGCCCTTGCGGCTGCCGGTGTTTTTCACGTCGACGCTGACCGTAAGCGATTCCGTCTTGCCCAGTTGGGGCCGGCTGAGCCGCAAATTGGAGTACTCGAAGGTGGTGTAGCTCAGGCCGTAGCCGAAAGGATACAGCGGCTCGCCTTTGAAGTACATATAGGTGCGTCCGTGGCGGATGTTGTAATCCATGAGCGGCGGCACCTGCTCGAGCGATTTCGGCCACGTCTGCACCAGGCGTCCTCCGGGATTGAAGTCGCCGAAAAGCGCGCCGGCGACGGCTGTACCCTCCTCCTGCGCGTTATGCGACATGTGCAGGATGGCGGGCACGTTCGCCTGGCTCCAGTTGATCGCGATGGGAAAACTCGCAAACAGGAACACTATGGTTTTCGGGTTTGCAGCGTAGATACGCTTTACGAACTCCTCCTGCCGCAGGTCGATAGACTTGCGATCGATGGCTTCCTTGCCGTCGCTCGGCTCCGGGCAGCGCGCCCATCCGGCGTCGCAGGTCGGGTGGTTGCCCACGAACACCACGGCGACGTCGGATTTTTTCGCCGCCTCAACGGCCTCCTCGATCGGCGCCGTTTTCGGAACGTAGTTGATCGCGACGCCGGCGCCTTCCAGCCTGGCGCGAATGCCTTCAACCGGCGTGATCGTGTAACCCGGAGTGCCGCTATACCAGTCCAGCGCTACCGTATTCGCCAGAGGTCCCAGCACCGCAATCGATTTCAGCGACGACTCATCGAGCGGCAGCGTGTTGTTTTCGTTCTTCAGCAGCACGACGGACTCCTGCGCCACGCGCCGCGCTATCTCGATGTGCTCGGGCTTTTTCCAGACCTGCTCGTCGCCCTTGATGCTCGCATAGGGGACCATCTCCGGCGGGTCCAGCAGGCCGAGTTTGATCATGACGCGGTACCGGCCCTTGAGCGCTTCGTCTATGTCCTTCTCCGCCAGCAGTCCCTGTTCGATGGCCTGTTTCGTGGCCGTGCGGTAGATTGCCGGTGATTCCAGAAACTCGCTGATGCCGGCTTTGATGGTTGCCGCCGCCGCTTCGGGCATGGTCTTGAAGTAGTGGTGCAGTTTCGGGTCCACCATGTTGCGGACCGCGCCCGCATCGGTGCAGATGAACCCGTCCATGCCCCACTCCTTCACCGCGATCTCTTTCAGAATGGGGTGCACCGTCATCGGGACGCCGTTCATCGCGTTGTAGGAGGCCATGAACGCGCGCGAACCGCCTTCGATGACGCCCATGCGGAACGGAACCGAATAATACTCCCGGAGCAGCCGTTCGTCGAAATCCGACGAAGACCCGCCGCGCGTGTCCTCGTTGCTGTTGGCGAGGAAATGTTTCATCAAGGCGGCGGTCAGGAAGTACTTCGGATCATCGCCTTGCAATCCCTTCACCATGGCCACCACCATCGTGCCGTTGAAGTACGGGTCTTCGCCGAAGCACTCCTCGGTGCGGCCCCAGCGCGGGTCGCGCCCCAGGTCGGCGTTCGGCGCAAAAATGACAAGCCCGCCGCGGTGGGTGCCCGGGCTCTGCGCTATGTACCTTGCCTCGTAGCCCTCGACGCCTCCGGCCAGGCGGATCAGGTCGGGGTCCCACGTCTCTCCCATCCCGATTTCCTGCGCGAACTGAGTCGTGGGAATCGGAAAGGGGCGACCCCAGCCGCCGGGCCCGCCGAGCGCCACGCCGTGCAGTCCTTCCGAGTTGCCGGTGGCCTTGATGCCCAGCCGTGGAACGTCCGGAGAGTGACCCAGCGCCGTTAGTTTCTCATCAAGGGTCATGAGAGAGACGATGTTGCTCACTCTCTCCTCGATGGAGAGACTGGGGTTCTGGAACGGGTACTGATATGCAGCCTGCGGCTGCGCGCAAATCGCCGGCGCCAGCGCGGCGGCGGCTGCCATGCATGGAAGGAACGCGGTTCGTGTTCTCATGGGCCGACACCCATGTTAGACCTGCGGCCGGGCGGGCGCCACCCGCGAGCGGCGCTACTTGCCGATGCAAAAGGTGGAGAAAATGCGGTTCAGGATGTCTTCCGCGGTTGTGGCCCCGGTGATCGCGTCCAAAGCCCGCAGCGCTCCATACAGCTCCACGAGCAACAGCTCATGATACATGTGCTCGCCGGCGGCGGCGCGGGCGCGAGTAACGGATGCGAGAGCTTCGCGCAGGTGCTGCTCGTGCCGGACGCTCGTGATGAAGCCAGTTTCGCGCTCCGGCGCGCCGGGCGCGATGGCTTCAAACAGCGCGCGGCGCAACTGGCCGATACCCTCGCCGGTCAGCGCGGAGACGCGAACGCAGCCGTCCGGCGGCTCGGCCGCGGGCGGCAGATCGCACTTATTGCCTGCGATAACGCAGCAACCTTGCCGCCGCGCGCGCTCCATCAGTGCGCGATCGTCATCCTCGAGCGGGCGCGAGAGGTCCAGCACTACCAGCGTCACGTCGGCATCGGCCATCGCTTCGTAGCTGCGCTCGACGCCGAGTCGCTCGACGGGGTCCGAGGTTTTCCGTATTCCCGCCGTGTCCAACAGCCGTACCGGAATGCCTTCGAGCGCGGCCGTTTCTGACACCACGTCGCGCGTGGTGCCCGGGATCTCGGTCACTATGGCCCGGTCGCGTTCGAGCAGGCGGTTGAACAGGCTGCTTTTTCCGGCGTTCGGAGGCCCTACGATGGCCAGCGCCACTCCGTCGTGCACCAGTTTGCCCCAGGCGAAACTCGCTATAAGACTCTCGATCGCCTCTGCGACCGGCTTCAGGCGGCCGGCTATCTCCTCGTCGCTCGCCACCGGCACATCGTCCTCCGCGAAGTCGATGCCGGCTTCGAGCAGCGATATCAGCTCGATGAGCTGCTCCTTCACCGGCGCGATGCGGCGCGAAACGGACCCGCCGGCCTGTCCTGCGGCAACACGCGCCTGGTAGAGTGTAGTGGCGTCGATGAGGTCGCGGATGGCCTCGGCCTGCGGCAGGTCGAGCCGCCCGTTCAGAAATGCGCGCAGCGTGAACTCGCCCGGTTCGGCCGGCCGCGCGCCGCAACGGCAGGCGCTCAGGACGGCGTGCCGCAGAACCACGGGCGAGCCGTGGCAGGCGATCTCGACGACGTCTTCGGCCGTGTACGAACGAGGGCTCTCGAAGAAGGTGACGACAACGCGGTCAATGGCGTCGCCCTCGGGGCCGGCCAGTTCGGCCATAAATGCGCGCCAGGGTTTCCAATCGTGGGGACGCTGAAAACGGAGGATACGCGAAGCCACATCGCGCGCCGCGCAGCCGGAGATGCGGACAACACCCAAGCCGCCGCGCCCGGGCGGGGTGGAGATGGCGACGATGGTGTCGTGCGGATTCAGCGCCGTCTGGAACGGGGGGCGGCTGCCGCGCGTGCCGCCTCCGGCTGCGCCGGCATTCCGGCGGGATAGATGACCACCTGCCGGTGCGGGCCGATTCCGGCGCTCTCGCTGCGTACGGCCGGAAAATCGCGCAGGGCGAGGTGGATGATGCGCCGCTCGCGGCTGTTCATGGGGTTGAAGCGGAAAGGCACTCCCGAGCGCTGCACTCTTTCGGCCGCCGTGACCGCGCTCAGGCGCAGCTCTTCGATGCGCAGCATACGGTAATCGTTGGCGTCGAAGCACAGCAGCGAATGGTCCTCGGGAGGTATTCGGAGCATCTCCATGGTCAGGTGCTCGAGCGCCAGCAGCAGCTCGGCCTTGTTCGATAGCAGCAGGTCCACGTCCTGGCCGGAGAAGCGCACCACGATGTCGGGGTTTTCGAAATCCGGATGGCGCGTCTCACCTTCGCGTATCTCGAACTTCAGCTTGAATCCCGCGCGGTCGAGAACGGTCCTCAGGAACGAATCGATGCGCGGCCCAACGTCGGCCTTGGTGTACTTCTTTTGGCTCACTTTTTACTCCCCGTTTTGCGTTTTTGCGGCGCAACGGCGGCCGGCGCCGGCGCCGGCTGCGCCTGCGGGACCGCCGGCACACCCATCATCTTGTTCATCGCGAACTGTATCGCGACGCCTACCAGATTGCTTGTGAACCAGTACAGCACCAGTCCGCTGGCCGCCTTCATGAACATAAACCCGAACACCAGCGGCATGAACATCATCATGCGCTGCTGCGATGCGTCGCCGCTCGGGTTAGGCGTCATCTTCTGCTGGGCGTACTGCGCGATAACCATGGCGATCGGCAGGATGTACAACGGGTCGAAGTGCGACAGGTCCTTGATCCACAGCCAGTTCGCGCCCCGCAGCTCGATGGCCACCGTGAGCACCGTGTAGAAGGCGATAAAGATGGGCATTTGCAGCAGCATGGGCAGACAACCGCCCACCGGGTTCACGCCGTGCCGCTTGTACAGCTCCATCAGCTCGGCGTTCTTCTCCTGGCTGCGCGGGTCGCGCATGCCAACGCCCTTGTACTTTTCGTTGATGGCCTTGATCTGCGGCGCCAGGTCCTGCATCTTCTTCATGGATCTGATGCTGGAAAGCCGCAGCGGCACCATCGCCAAGTTGATGATGATAGTGAAAACGATAATTGCCCAGCCGTAGTTGGGAATGAAGTTGTCGTGGATGTAGGAAAGGATCGTGAACAGCGGCTTGGCAAGCCATCCGAACCACGTGCCGAAATCGACGAGCTGCGGCAGGCGCGGATCGATGGTTCTCAGCAGTTTCACATCCTTCGGCCCCACGAACACCTGCATGTGCTGCTGCGCCGAGCCGCCCACGGCTACTCCGACGTGCGCTTCCGCATCCTTTCCAAGCGCGGTTGGGACATTATCGCTGAGGATGCGGACCGAAAGGCCGTCGCCGTTGCGCGGCAGGAATGCCGTCGCGAAGTAGGAGTCCTCCACGCCGGCAAACGAGTACTGGCCCTTGTAATCAACAGGGCCGTCCTTTGCCGCCTTTGCCGGCTCCTGCACGAGTTTCTGATCGCCCAGGTTGTAGTAGACGGCTTTCTGAAGGCCCGCGGCGTTCTGCACCGCGCTGTCGCCGAAGCCGCCCCGCCATGCCACCAGGTGTGGAAGGCCCTGGCCGTTTTCGGTTACCTCGGAGCTGAATGTCGACAGATAGCTATCCCTGGCGAATTGGAACGATTTGTGCGCCACGGTGTGGCCGTCCGAGTAGTCGAAAGTCACCGAGAGCCCCTGCGGGCCGGTATGCATCTCCCAGAGAACTGAGTTCAGATCGGCTGAGGGCTTCGCGCCGGGGAATACCAGCGAAAATGGATACGCCGATTTGGCCGAGCCCGCGGTGTTCACCAGATCCAGCGGCTTGTCGTTGTTATCTTTGTACTTTTTCAGTATCCAGCTATGCACCACGCCGCCGCGGTTCGACAGCGTAATCCTGTACAGGTCCGTGTCGATTACGCGCGTCTCCTCTGTTTGCGCCGAGGTCGGCGCCACAGGCGTGGCTGGAAGCGCATCGGGCGCCTTAGCCGCAGGGGTCATTGTCGCCCCGGCCGGATTCCGGACCCCTCCGGCGGGCGCCTGCCCGGGCTTCGCATGCTCAGTTGCAGCTGCGGCCGGCTGCGCCGGCGCAGGGGGCGCGAACATCCGGTAGAAGTACGGCGTCGCGAACAGTATCGCGCCCATGAGCAGGAATGCCAGCAGCATCCGCCGTTCGGAGTGCGGCTCCTGATCGTTCATCCTGTTGAGGCCGTTGTTGATATCAGCCATTCTCGTTCTTCAAGAGCGGAATTGTCACACTACGGGGTCGTACCCCCCCTCGTGGAAGGGGTGACACCGGAGCAGCCGGCGGACGCCCATCCACACACCCCGGCCTACGCCGTACTTGGCGACGGCATCGCCCATGTAGACGGAGCATGTGGGGTAGTACCGGCAGGCAGAGGGCAGCATCGGCGATATGAAAAGCTTATAGGCGCGGAGCAGCGCCAGAATTATTCTTTGCATCGCTGAAACAGACGGTCCACTTCGCGGGTGAGTTCGGCAAATGCGACACTCAGTGCTTTCCTGCGGGGATTGATTACGATGTGCCACTGCGGTCCGAGTTGATGCAAATGCCTCCGGACGGCCTCCCGAACCCGCCTTTTGATGCGGTTTCGGACAACCGCCCCGCCCAGCGCCCGCGGCGCTGTGAACCCAACCCTGGGGCCCCCGCCTTCAGGCACTCGCAGGCAGAAGGCGGCGAAGTACGGCCCCGGAATACGGATCCCCTCGTCGTAGACCTTGCGGAACTCCGACGGCTTAAGGATCCGGGCGCTTTTCGGAAATCGCAGATCGCTCAGATGCGGCCGGGCTATTTCGATTGACGTACCTGCCGCTCGTCGCTGACCGTCAGCTTCCAGCGGCCTTTGGCCCTGCGGCGCGCCAGTACCGCTCGGCCGTCCTTTGTTTTCATTCGCGTCCGGAACCCGTGCGTCTTCGCGCGGCGACGGTTGTTCGGCTGAAACGTGCGTTTTGGCATATTGCTGTCCGAGAGGAGCCGCTCGAGAGCACAGATGGAGCGTCGAGCGCACTGTCGTACGAATCTACATTATAGCAAGGTGTTTGCCAACCGTCCCGTTCAAGACCCTGTGTAAGATTGGACGCCCCGCCAATTCTGCCCGTTCCCTCCGCAACACGAAGAATCCGCGCATTTCAGTTGATTTCCCGCTGACGGGTAATCTGGCCGTTGAGGTTAGAATTAAATATATTTCATTTTTATAGCTCGCAAGCTGGCGCTTGGCGTTATGCCCGGAGTCGCGCCGGCGGGCGCCCAGATCCGGCTCACCGTTGAAGGCGCCGCCCGGCGGGCGCCCGCGGCAAGGGCGTCGCTGCCGGCGGCCGCGCAGCGCGCTCGGGCTGCCGAAGCCAGGCAGGGTCAGGCGGGCAACCCCGGCGATACTCGCGACCGGGGGCGTCCAACCCCGGCAATCTCCGGGTTGCGGTCTTGCCCCGAGGGATCGGAGCATTCCGGTTTGTGACTCAGATATTCGAGACAGGCGCAGGTGTGTCCGGCGCCAGCGGGCATCGCTGGGCCAGGGAGGAGCTCGATTGCGCCCCGGGCGCGAAGCGCTGCATTAACCCCGGGCGGCCGGAAGCTCTCCGGCGATTCATCGTTTATAATGAAAGAACTGCCAATCGCTGGTAGTGTGCCGTTTCCCTCCGGAAACCGTTTTACAGGCCCCGGACATGTTCGAGAATTTATCAGATAAGCTTCAGCGCGTTTTCAAGAACCTGCGCGGCGAAGGCAAGCTGACCGCCGCCAACATGGAGACCGCCCTGCGCGAGATCCGTGTCGCGCTGCTCGAAGCCGACGTCCACTTTCGGGTCGTAAAACAGCTCCTCGAGAACATCAAGGAAAAGGCCATGGGCGAAGAGGTGCTCACGGCACTGTCGCCCAGCCAGCAGGTGGTCAAGATCGTCCGCGACGAGATGGTCAAGATCCTGGGCAGCCACGCTTCCAAGCTGCGGTTCGCCAACGAGCCTCCCAGCGTGATCTTCATCGTCGGCCTGCAAGGTTCGGGCAAGACCACCACCACCGGCAAGCTCGCGCGCTGGCTGGGCAAGAACGGGCACAACCCGTACATGACCTCTGTGGACGTTTACCGTCCCGCCGCCCGCGAGCAGCTTGCTATCATCGCCCGCGATCTCAAGCTCCCCATCTGGACCGGCGACGGCACGCCCGTGCAGATTGCCCGCGACGCCCGCAAGGAGGCCGCCAACACCGGCCGCGACGTGCTGCTGGTGGACACCGCGGGCCGGCTCCACATCGACGAGGAGCTCATGACGGAGCTTCAGGAGCTCAAGGCGCAGCTTTCGCCCGTCGAGATTCTGTTCGTGGCGGACGCCATGACCGGCCAGGACGCGGTGCGTTCTGCCGACGAGTTCCACAAGCGGCTCGGCGTCACCGGCGTCATCCTCACGAAGATGGATGGCGACGCGCGAGGCGGCGCGGCGCTCTCGATTCGGACGGTTACCGGGCAGCCGCTGAAGTTCATCGGAACGGGCGAGAAGTTGGACGCCATCGAGCCGTTCCACCCGGACCGCGTCGTTTCGCGCATTCTCGGCATGGGCGACGTGCTTTCGATCATCGAAAAGGTCGAAGAGAACATCGACCAGAAGAAAGCCGTCGAGATGCAGCGGAAGCTCATTGAAAACGAGTTCACGCTCGAAGACTTCCGCGACCAGATACGGCAACTCCGCAAGCTGGGCCCGCTCGAATCGATTCTGTCGATGATGCCGCAGATAGGGCCATTCAAGGAGTTGAAGAACGTAAAGGTGGACGAGAAGGAGATCACGCGCGTGGTTGCGATCATCGACTCGATGACGCCTCGCGAACGCGAGAACCATATGCTGATCAACGGCTCGCGCCGCCGCCGGATCGCCAAGGGTAGCGGCACCACGGTGCAGGAAGTCAACCAGCTTCTGAAGCAGTACTCGCAGATGCGGAAAATGATGAAAGGCTTCAGCGGCGGACTCCTCGGCAGGAAGCTAGGCAAGATGAAGCTGCCCGACATCATGGGGCAGTTCCAGCGTTGATATTCACGGAGACGAAGAGCAGAAACGTATGTTGATGATTCGACTGGCGCGGTTTGGCGCGAAGAAGAAGCCCACCTACCGCGTTGTGGTTATCGATAAGGAGCGCGCGCGCGACAGCCGCGCCCTGGAAGTGGTTGGACATTACAACCCGGTGGCCAAGCCGGCGGCGGTGAACCTAAAGTACGACCGCATCCAGCATTGGGTGGCGCGCGGCGCCAAGCCGTCGGACACGGTTGCGCGGCTGTTGAAGTCGCACCCGGCGCCGGAAGCGCAGCCGGTGGCCTGATCGGCCGCTTCAGGCGCTTTACCTCCGTTATTTCTGTCGGATAGGGGCGGCTGTTGCCCGGGTCTGATACGCTAGTGAGAGGAGGCGCTGGGATGTCCGGGATGAAGGAACTCGTTGAAGACATCGCGAAAGCTCTGGTCGACATCCCCGACCAGGTTGCCGTGCGCGAAGTTGAGGGTGAACAGGTGACCGTTCTGGAACTGCGGGTAGCGCCGAGTGATCTGGGAAAAGTAATAGGCAAGCAAGGCCGGACGGCTCGCTCGATCCGGACGATTCTCGGCGCCGCCGGCATGAAGCTCAACCGCCGGTTCACGCTCGAGATACTGGAGTAGCTGTTTCTGGAGACCACGCGTGTCGAACCCGGCCGTGAGTGGGTCACGCTGGCCGTTCTAACCCGCGTATGGGGAAGGCGCGGCGAGGTGGCGGGCACGCCGCTCTGCGGCGGTCCGGAGCGGTTCGATGTGGTCCGGGAGGTCACGTTGTTTCCGGCCGCGGGCGGCGAGCCGCGAGCGGTCGAGATCGAATCGGTTTGGCAGCACCGCGGAGTGCTGATTTTCAAGTTTCGCGGCATCGATTCGATCTCCGATGCGGAAGCCGTGGAGCGTTGCGAAGTGCGCATACCGCTCGAGCAGCGCGCGGCCGCGCCCGAGGGCGAGTTCTTCCACTCGGAGCTGGTGGGCTGCGATGTGTTGGAGCGCGCCACCGGGGAACGTCTTGGCGTGGTGAAGGATTTGAAGGAATACGGCGGCCCGCCACTGCTTGAAGTCGAGCGCGGCGCGGACCGGGAGCCGCTGCTGGTGCCGTTTGCGCGGGCGATATGCGTTGATATCGACCCGGCGCGCCGGCGCATCGTGGTGGATTTGCCGGAAGGTTTGAAGGATTTGTGAAGTTCGAGGTGCTGACGATCTTCCCGGAGTTCTTCCGGGGGCCGTTCGAGCACGGCGTCGTCGCGCGCGCATGCGAGGCCGGCGTGCTCGATATCCGCGTCCACGATTTACGCAACTGGACGACGGACCGGCATCGTACCGTAGACGACCGTCCCTTCGGGGGCGGCGAGGGCATGCTGCTGAAGCCGGGGCCCATCTTCGAGGCCGTCGAGTCGATCTGGCCGGAGAAGACAACGCGGCAGAAAGTGGCGCTGCTCTCGGCGCAGGGCAGGCTGTTCGACCAGGCAACCGCGGAGCGTTATGCGGAGCTGGATGGGCTCCTGCTGATCTGCGGGCGGTACGAGGGCGTGGACGAGCGGGTGGCCGAGCATCTCGCCGACGAAGAGATTTCGATAGGCGATTACGTGCTGAGCGGCGGCGAACTGGCGGCTGCGGTCGTAGTCGATGCGGTAGCCCGCCTGTTGCCCGGCGTTTTGGGCAACGAGGAGTCGGCGCGGAACGAATCGTTCCGCGAAGGGGGCTTGTTGGATTGTCCGCAGTACACCCGGCCGGCGGATTTCCGCGGCTGGAAGGCGCCCGAGGTTCTCCTCAGCGGCCATCACGAGCAGATTCGGAGATGGCGCCGGGAGGCCGCGCTCGACAAGACGCGGCGGCTGCGGCCCGACCTGCTGGAGCGGACGGCGTCGGAAGGAATTGAAGGGCCGGCCTCACCGGTGCCGGCGGAGCGTGAGCGATGAACAACCAGCTTTTGACGAAGTATGTAGAGAGCAAGAAGCGCGGCGGGGTGCCGGAGTTCCGGCCGGGTGACACCGTCCGCGTCCACGTGAAGATCAAGGAAGGCGACAAAGAGCGCTTGCAGGCGTTTGAAGGAACCGTAATCGCCCGCCACAACAGCGGCATGGGCGAGACGGTCACGGTTCGCAAGACCAGCTTCGGCCACGGTGTTGAGCGTATTTTTCCGCTCAACGCACCGGTGATCGACCACATCGACGTGGTCCGCACAGGTAAGGTCCGCCGCGCCAAACTGTATTATCTGCGCGGCTTGCGCGGCAAGGCCGCCCGCCTCAAGGAACGCGAATAGCCAGGGTGGGTGAGCCGGCGCCGGTGGCGGGGCCGGCCGGAAGGGCGAATGCCGGGGAGGCGAAGTTTCCGATGCACCGGTACGCGCGAGCGCGAGGCCCGCGCGAAGGGCTACACGCTTGTGGCCGGTGCGGACGAGGCCGGACGCGGCTCGCTGTTCGGCCCGGTTTTCGCCGCCGCGGTGGTGTTGTCGCCGGACCGTCCGGTTCGCGGTCTCCGCGACAGTAAGGAGCTGCCGGCCGAGGCGCGGCGGGATCTATCCGCCGCGATCCGCGAAGCGGCTCTGGCGTGGGCCGTCGCCGCGGTGGATGCCTTTCTGATAGACGAGCTCAATATTTATCAGGCGTCCTGTCTTGCCATGAAACGCGCTATCGCGCAGCTCGAACCCCAGCCGGATTGTCTTCTGCTGGACGCCGTACGGTTGGATCTGCCGGTGGAACAGGTGCGCATAGTGCATGGCGACGCGCGTTGCCAAAGCATCGCCGCGGCGTCCATTCTGGCGAAGGTGGAGCGCGACCGCTGCATGTGCGAGTGGGACGAGGTCTACCCGCAGTACGGCCTCAGGCGCCACAAGGGATACACCACCGCCGAACACCTGCTCGCGCTTGAGCGCAACGGGCCGACGGCGCAGCACCGCTTCAGCTACGAACCGGTGCGGGCGGCGTGCCCGCGCGCGCTGCGCGCCGAAGCGGCCGGATTTTCGTGGATGCCTCCGCGGCGGTACTTGCCCGGAATCGAGCCCTCGCGCCTGCGGGCCAGATTCGGTTCGTTCCGGGCAGAGCGTGAACAAGCGTGGGACGATGTTGCGGACCCGCGGCTGGAGTCCGCTGGGGCCGGAACCGGAGGCGCCGTATGGGAGTGAATCCCGCGCCGGCCGAAGCCGTCGAGAGAAGGCGCGCCGGCTCCGGGCTGTTCCATAAGATCGCTTCCGTTCTGTTTATTTTTTTCTGCTTCGAGGTTGGCGCTTTTCTGGTTCTGTTCCCGTGGATGACGCAGTGGGATTCGAACTATTTTTCGAATCTCTTCCCGGGCTGGGAGACGCTGTGGTCGAGCGCGTACTTCCGCGGCGCGGTCAGCGGTCTGGGCATAATAAATATAGGCATTTCGTTTTCGGAGCTGTTCCGGCTCCGCCGCTTTTCACGCGGCACTGCCGGGCCGGAGGGCTCGAATGAGAGGTTTCGTGAGAGTGGGCGCACCCAATAATGCAGTTGCCGAGACCAAGACGCGCGAGCGCACGAGAGTATCCGACGCGCCGCGGAGCACCATAGCCGAGTGGACCGTAACCATCATCCTGCTGCTGTTCGGCACCACGACGCTGGTGCAGGCGTTCGTCATTCCGACGGGCTCGATGGAGGACACGCTGCTCGTCGGCGATCACCTTCTGGTGGACAAGCTCGCCTACGCGCCGCCGGGTCCGATAGCCGGCCACCTTCTGCCCTACGACGACATCAAGCGCGGCGATATCATCGTGTTCCGCTACCCGGAGGACATTTCCCAGACATTCGTCAAGCGCGTCATCGGCGTTCCCGGCGACCGCATCCGTATCTTCCACAAGCAGGTATACCGCAACGGCGTGCCGATCAGCGAACCGTACAAGTTCCACAAGACCGACTACTTCGTTCCGTACCGCGACGACTTTCCCGGCCAGCCCGACGCGCAGGTGCTCCCGGACGGTCTCAAGATGCTGTCCGAGAACGTCGTCAACGGCGAGGTCGTCGTGCCCCCCGGCCATTACTTTGCGATGGGCGACAACCGCGACTCATCGCTGGACAGCCGCTATTGGGGATTCGTGCCGCGGGAGAATATCATCGGCAAGCCGCTGATCATCTACTGGTCCTATGACGCCAGCACGGAAGCCCTGTCCGGCCCCACGCTGAGTCCCGACCACCTGCTCGACCTCGCCCAGAACTTCTTCACGAAGACCCGCTGGCGCCGGACGTTCAAGCTCGTGCGCGCCGACTGATACAATGTAAACCCGTAGTGAGCGTTCCAGCGAAAGAAGTAGTGAAACAGGATGAGCCGCGCTCCGGGCGCGGAACGCTGGCAGAGTGGGTTGGTCTGACGATCACGCTAATCTTCGGGGTAACCGTCCTGGTTCAGTCCTTCATCATCCCGACCGGCTCGATGGAAGACACCCTAATGCGAGGCGACCACCTGCTGGTGGACAAGATTTCTTATGCGCCGGCCGGCTTTATCGCATCACATCTGCTTCCATACAGAGACATCAACCGCGGCGATATCATCGTCTTCCGCTGGCCTGTCGACATTCGCGAGAACTACGTCAAGCGCGTCATCGGCATACCGGGCGACCGCATCCGCATCGTGAACAAGCAGGTGTACCTGAACGGCAAGCCGCTCCGGGAGCCGTACGTCTACTACAAGACGCCATACATCGACTCCTATCGCGACAACTTCCCCGGCCAGCCGAACGTCGCGCTCGCCGATCCCGCATACGCGATGCTGGAGCACAACGTCGTCAATGGCGAGCTGGTTGTGCCCCCGGGTAACTACTTTGCGATGGGGGACAACCGCGACCACTCGCTCGACAGCCGTTACTGGGGTTTCGTGCCGCGGGCGAACATCATCGGCAAACCGGTGCTGGTCTTCTGGTCCTACGATGCGCCCACCGATCAACTGGCCGACCCGAACATAGTCAACCTCGACCACATCGCCGATCTCACCCTCAACTTCTTCAGCAAGACGCGCTGGCGCCGCACCCTCATGCTGGTGCGGGGGTATCCGCTCCGCTAGACTAACGTTTCATGCGCTACCCGAACCGCTACGCGCTGATCATGGCCGGCGGCCGCGGCACGCGTTTCTGGCCGCGCAGCCGCAGGCGCCGCTCCAAGCAGGTGCTCCAGGTATTCGGAAAGAAATCCCTCATCCAGCAGACGGCCGAACGCATACGCCCGGTGGTTCCGCCCGAGCGCACCTGGGTGCTGACCAACCGCGATTTGCGGCCGGCGATCGTAGCCCAGTTGCCGGCCGTTCCCCAGCGGCAGATCATCGCCGAGCCCGCTCAGCGCAATACCGGGCCGTGCAACGCTCTGGGGGCCCATATCATCGCGGGAATCGACCCGGACGCCGTTGTCGGCGTGTTCCCGGCGGACCACGTCATCACGGACCGGCCGGCATTCACGCGGGTCGTGCAAGCTGCATACGCCGCAGCGGAGAGCAGCGGCAATCTCGTGGTGGTGGGCATACAGCCGCGGTGGGCGGACGACGGCTACGGATACATTGAGTTTCCCGAGGGTGTCCGCGCCGGCGCCCTCGAGCCTGTGCCGGTCCGCAGCTTTCGCGAGAAACCGGACAAGGAGACGGCCGAGAAATACGTCCGGGCCGGCAACTATTACTGGAACGCAGGAATGTTCTTCTGGCGGGCTTCAGTATTTCTCGAGGCCGTGCGCGAGTACGAGCCGCAAACGGCGACGCTGATAGCCTCGCTGCCGCCCGTGCGGAGCCGGGGGTTCGCCTCGATGTTGGCGAAGGTGTATCCCGCGGTGCGCGACATTTCCGTGGACTATGCCGTCTACGAGAAAGCAGGCAACGTTGCCGGCATCCCGGCGGGCGACCTGGGCTGGAGCGACGTGGGCACCTGGCGCTCGGTCTATGAGCTGCTTCCGCATGACGAGAACGGGAACGCGGTGCGCGGCGAGCTGGTCGGAATCGAGAGCAGCGGCAACTATGTGGATGCCGAACGGAAGCTGGTCGCGCTGGTGGGCGTTAACGACCTGGTAGTGGTGGACACGCCGGATGCGCTGCTCATCACGCGCCGCGACTGTGCGCAGAAGGTCGGGCAGGTGGTGAAGCGCCTTGAAGCGATGAAGCGGGGGGATTTGCTGTAGAGCGGCGCAGACCCGGCGCAGGAACGCGATACAGACTTGCGGTGCTCACCGGGAGGCCCGAGGATACGCGGGGCAGAGATTATGCAGACCAGCCGGCCGGGCCGGAACTCGCCATGCTGGTGCGGGAGCGGGAAGAAGTACAAGAAATGCCATCTCCGCGCCGACGAAGAGGCGGAAGCTGAACGAATGCGGCAGCCGATCCCACGCGCTCGAGAATACTGGGAGCTTTTCAGAAGCGTTCTACAGCCGCGTCAAGTGAGGTCGGATGAGATTCGCCCAAAGCAGCGCTGACCCGGCGGCAGCCCCTTTTGCCCGGAGCTGAGACCGGCCTACGAACTCTGTTCCGATTCCTCGCCATCCGCCTCAGGCGGGTTTTGAAGAGATTCCAGCAAGACACGCGCCTCCGCTTCTGCCTCACGTGCGACCAGGATTTTGCAGGCGCATTTCCATAACGGGGTTTGCCCGATGCCTGGTGCTCCAACAACGCCGTCGTACAGTGAAAAGAACCTCGGATCATCGCCGCTCACGAGGAACCTGATTCCCGCGTCTTCGAGGGCTGACTTAGCGAGGGCCAGAGCGAGAGTATCGCTGGTTTCGAGAACCGTCACGAGATCAGGATTACCGTTTGCACTATCGCCGCCCTGGTTATTGCGCGCCATGGCCCTCATTTTCGCGCAAATAACAGTAATATGCGCTCAGTAACGCAAAGTTGCTGTCGCGAGGGGTCCGGGGGAGCCGCGGCCGGCGTAGGGTCCGGTCTCCCGGGCGGGCCTCATGTGCCGCGATGAAGGGTTCCTTCCAATCGTGCGCCATATGCGACCGTGTTGAAGACCGTGCCGTGCTTCTGCACGTTCTTGTGCAGGAGTTCCAGCCGGTGATCGGGCTCGTCGGTGTCGACCAGGATCTCGTAGGTAATCGCTTCCAGGCGCGGCGGCACGTCCTGCCGGACACCGTGCACTTGGACGCTCACATTGCGGAACTGAAAGTTCAGCATGGGCGCAACCCGTTCGATGCCCTTGATCATGCAGGCAGCAAGCGCCGTAAGGAGCAGTTCGGCGGGGTTGAAGGCGTTGGGATTGCCGGCGAGGCCGGTATCCAGAGGAATGGCGGCCATCTTGCACGTTGCAACGCTTCCGTTCGCATCCACACGCTGCGCGCGGACGGCATAGGTCAGTTCTTGTGAGGGGGCTTTCATGGGTGTCCGCTTCTTATCCTGGATGATACCGCGGGCGACGGGACAGAAAGACGCGAATTCCCGCCTAAGATTGCCCGCTCGGTGTTCCTCGCCGCCGCGGGCCGGCTGCGAGCAGGGGGCAAGTGCTGAAGGCCAGCACCACGGCACGGAAACCCGTTGCCGCGGCCGGGCTTGATGCCACCAGCAGCGGTCCTGGGTCTCGCGATTGTCGGTCACACGTCAGACATACTGCCGCTGGTTGCAGCTTGACTTACAGCATCGCCGGTGGTAGTAGTACTTTTCGAGATTGCGACAGACTAGCTCCACTCCATTCGTGAGTCATAGAGGTACCGAATGTTTGAGGAGTCGCGATCGGCGGCGAGATTGCCTTGTGTGCGCACACTGCGCGAACATCGACGCGGATATTGATATTTACTCATGGAGAGTGTGAATGCGATTTGTAAGTAGACACTGTTTCGCAGTTGCTACGGCAGAGGCGCTGTTTATCAACGGACTACTCTTTGCTCAAGAGCCGCCCCAGGCACCATCGCAAGCGGGTGTGCAAACCGTTCAGCCTTCCGCCGTCCCTACAGCCTCAAAGAAGATTCTGCCAGAGGGCACCCCGGTAAGGATGCGGATCAGCAGGACAGTGACTTCAGCCGAGGCGCAGGTGGGCGAGAATGTCGACTTCGAGACACTCGATGATGTGCGAGCCGGCGATGTGGTCGTCATACCAGCGGGATCGACGGCGATTGCCACTGTCACCGAGGCCCATCCTAAGCGCCGCATGGGGCGCGGCGGCAAGCTTAGTATGAATATCGATTACGTCAGACTGCCCTCGGGCTATAAGCTCCCCTTGCGAGGGGTCCAGAACATAAAAGGGGGCGGTCACACTGGCGCGATGACGGGAGCCATGGTGGCCACAGGAATTGTATTCTTTCCCGCGGCGCCGCTCTTCTTGTTCATGCACGGAAAAGACATAACGATACCGAAGGGCCACGAGGTCACGGTCTATACGAATACAGATTACGAAATACCCAATGCCCAGGCCCCGGCTCCAGTGCCGGCCGCAGCCGCTCCGGCGAAGGTGATCTCCGGAACTCCGCTCACTAATGATGACATTGTAAAACTCAAAGAAGCTGGGCTCACAGAGGAGCTTATTATTGAAAAGATTTCGTCCTCCCCTGCGAATTACCGGCTTGAGACGGATAACATCATTGCGCTTAAGAAGGCGGGAGTCAGCGATGCGGTTATTACTGCCATGATCCGCGCGGGGCAGCGCTGAGCGAGAAGCAATGATCGGGCGTTGCGTCTGATTGGGCAGCGAATTGCCGTTGGCAAGGCCGCAAACACTATGCGGCGCCCGATGTGGGACTCCTCGGAACCACTTCGGTTACGTGCGGCATCGCGAGGCACAGCCCGCGGACCCACTCAACGTCCATGCACTCCAGCCCATACCGTCCGGTACAATAGTGGACTCCCATGACAGTACGCGTATTCGTGTCGTTGAAGAGCACCGTCCTCGACCCTCAGGGGCAGACCATCCGCGCCGCGCTGAACTCGCTCGGGCACAGCACGATACAGAGCGTCCGCCAGGGGAAGTTCTTCGACATCGAACTTTCCCCGGAAGCCACTCGCGAAACGGCGCAGGCGGAGATGGAACAGATCGCCCGCGATGTGCTGGCCAACCCGGTGATCGAGGAATACAGGGTGGAGTTCCTGGAATAAAGACGATCACGCCGGAGGGTTGCTTGGCTCGATGAATCGGGCATGCCGCGCTTGCGGGCGCCGCGCTGTCTGAGGCGTGAGAGCCGCTGCCTTGCGCTTGCAGTCTCTTGTGGGCAGGCCGGTAGTGCCGCCCCAATTGCCGGCCTGCCATTTCCTAACCGGACGTAACAGTCGACTGATTCAGCCGTTCAGCGTCCAGCCGGGACGATAATCGCGGCGCAGGTACTCGTTCGCTTCACTGGAGTTGGTAACGCGGCCGGTTGCCGCATCGTACTCGAGTTTCTTGCCCACGCGATGCGCCACGAGGCCCAGCAGCATCTGTTCGATCATCGTGCCGGCGTAGTCGAAGTCGCAGTTCGTCTTGCTGCTGGCGCCGTGAGTGACGCTGTCGTACTTGCCCTTGCAGGCTTCCAGCCACTCGATCTGGAAAACGTCCGGGCGGCGGGTGCGGCCCGCCTTGTCCGCAGCGAGGATGGCTTCCACCTCGGGGTTCGGCAGGCCGAGGGCGGCGGGCAATCCGTTCTCCAGGAACTGGACCTCGGCGAAACCCGTGGGCCCCGGCGAGGCGGTCGGCCAGGCTTTGAACCCGGCGGGAAGCGGCGGTTCTGTGTGCGGACGCGCCGGAGCAGGCCGGGCGGGTTTGGGGAATTGAGTGCGTTGTCCAACACCGGCAACCAGCGGAAGCAGTTGATCGCTGGAGCGGCGCTTGTAATAAGTGAAGTCGCCGTCGTCATTATTGGGAAGAATTATGCGCGAGGTAAAGTCTGCGAGTATGCTCCCCTTGGTGCCTTCAAAGAGGGCGCCGTTTCCGATGCGGTCGATATCGATATAGCTCCAGGGTGTTTCCGGTTTGAGCCCGCCCTGATACCAGATGACGTCAATTGGGCCGCGCCAGGCATTAGCCGGGTGCGCGAAGGTCACCTTCAACTTCACCGGGCAGACGTCGGGGTTGAACTTATCAGTGACGTCCTGGTCCACTTCGACGGAGGCCGGCGCGCCAGCGTCGATGGCATTCCAGACCAGATCCATCGTGTGGGCGCCCATATCGCCGATCTGGCCCACGCCGAAATCGCGGTACATGTTCCAAAAAAGGCAGTTCAGTCCGTTAGTGCCGCCGAAGTACTGCGGGCTGTAAGGGTGCTGCGGCGAGGGGCCGTTCCACTGGTCCCAATGAAGAATGGCCGGTGGCTGTCCTTCACCGGGCGGATATCCCGGACGCGGCAACTGGCGGCTGTCCCAGCTATGCACCCTTTTCAGTTCGCCGATTGCGCCATCGAGGATCAGCTCGCGAATGCGCTCGAAGTTGGGGAACGCGTGGCGCTGGGTGCCGTGCTGTGTCGCGACCTTGCTCTTGCGCTTCAGATAGTTCGCGCGGACCGTGCGCGCCTCCTGGACGGTGATGCCGAGCGGCTTTTCGCAGAACACGTGCATATCGCGGTTGAGCGCCCAGTTGGCGATGAACGCGTGATGGTGATCGGCCGTGCAGATGACCACGGCCTCGACGTCCTTCTGGTCCAGAAGGCGGCGCCAGTCCCAATAGGTTTTTGCCTTCGGAAAGATGGCGAGCGCCTCTTTGGTCCGGAGGTCGTTCACGTCGCAGATGGCGACGACGTTCTCATTTCGCAAGCTGTCATAGTGTGCGGTGCCCCTGCCCCACACACCGATGAGCGCTACATTCAACTTGTTGCTGGGGGCTGTCCGGCCGCGCAGCGTGCCGCTCCTGAGGATAGTCAATCCCGCGGCAGGCCCCGCGGATTTCAGCAGATCGCGTCGCTTCATAAAGAGCTCCTGGAGGACATCCGAGATCCAGTTCAGTATACCCGCAGGCCAACCGGCTTGCCCCCCGGAGTTTCTCCGGCTCGCTATCGCCGCTGATCCGGCGGCCGGAAGGGGCCCATGTTGACTGCACTACGAGTGCAGGAGCGCGCCGGTTGCGATGCCGGCTAGCGGGGACCGGCCATGACGAGCAAGTCCGCTATGGCCAGAACTCTGGGCACGTATTTGCGCGTCTCCGCGGGAATCAGCTTGCGTCTGCTCAATTCCTGGAAGTTGGCGTTCTCGGCCTTATCGAGCGCACGCTGGACGAGGCCCTCCCCGGCGTTGTAGGCGGCGAGGGCCAGCCGCCATGTGCCGAACTTGCAATACAGATCGTGAAGATAGCGCGCGGCAGCGCGTGTGGCGAGCTTCAAGTTCATGCGATCGTCGCGGCGTTTGTTGACTACGAGGCCATAGCGCCGCGCCGTTTCGGGAATGAGTTGCCAAAGACCGCGCGCCGATTTGGGAGACTGCGCCGATGGCTTTGCTCCGCTCTCGACGAGAACCATCGCCGCGAATCGGGGCGGCACACCTTCCTTCCTGAGGATATCCTCGAGCTCGGGCCTGATCTTGTGCAAACGCTTCAGCGCGGATTTCAAACCGGGATCGCTCGCAAGCCTGGCGGAAAGAGCTGAATCGAGCGCCGCGTCTTCTTTGGCCTGATCACGGTTCACGCCCGGCGCCTGTGCCGCTGGACCACGTGCGGCCGGATCGCTCGTACCGGTTTGGACAGCGGTATCGCCAACCACGTTGGGAGGCGCCGCATCTCTGGCCTGCCCGCTCTTTGGAACCGCCGCCTGTGTCACGGCAGGAGGCGTGCCCAGGTCAGTCGAACCGGCCTGGACAGTGGCGTCGCAAGCGACCTTGGGAGGCGTCGTGACATAGCGGAGCATGGCGTCGAACTCACGATCGACGTCCGCGTGATATGCGGTGAACTGGGCTCTGCCGGAGGGAATCGCCGAAGGATCTGCGATGCCGGCTGAAAAAAGCGCCGAAACGGCAAGGGTTGAAATTCGTACTACGTTCAAACCTACTTTCCTGCAAACAGCGCGCCACTCTGTGGCGGGTTCTGGTATGTCTTTTGCTGCTCCCTCCATCATACGGAATTCGAGCAAAGTGCGTCGCGTTGAACCCTCGAACCCCGAAAGGAAACATCAGGAGAATGAAAATGTTGAAAGGTTTCGGAATTCTGACTATTGCCGCCGGAGCATCACTTGCAGCCGGCGCGCCGCAAACGTTTACGGGCGTGGTCACGGACAACATGTGCGGAGCGAACCACGCCATGATGCACGTCACGCCCGAGAGCGAGTGCGTGCGCGAATGCGTGCGCGCGAACCCGGCTAAGTACAAGTACTCGCTGTACGACGGCAAACACGTCTACATCCTGAGCGATCAGAAGACGCCGGAGCAGTTCGCGGCGCAAAAGGTGACAGTGCGAGGTACCCTCGACAAGAAGACGAACACTATAAGCGTTGATTCCATCCAGGCCGCGAAGTAAAAATCATCCAGACCCGCGCGGCTACGGGGCCGCCCTTGCCTCCGGAACGGGGCGGCCCTTTCCTTTTCAAGCTTGTTGGGTTCGGGTGGCGCATTTCGGACGCGCCAGCGCGCAGGTTGCCTCATATGAGGCAGCACAGATACGCCGCCCGTCAGACCGCACAAACGAGGCGCGACACGGGAAATGTCAACGCCGCCTGAAATTTCCCCATTTCGCCGGTTGAATTTTCCCCACCCACCAAGC
>Ga0123519_10004310_pt1 | contig 23152 bp, 21 predicted proteins | sample YelNatPaOPRAMG02_FD_87396 | JGI IMG/M metagenome (GOLD analysis project Ga0123519, IMG submission 87396) | Hot spring microbial communities from Yellowstone National Park - Yellowstone National Park OP-RAMG-02 (version 2) | ecosystem: Environmental > Aquatic > Thermal springs > Hot (42-90C) ...
AAAAAATGGATCGGCTTGAAACCGTAGCCATGTCATAAGGGGTGATGTCGGTATCCGGGTAGAGGACGTTCACCTTTTCCACCGGAATCCCAAGTTCCTCAGCGACCACTTGAGCAAGAGCTGTCGAGACCCCCTGCCCCATTTCTACGGCGCTGCACATCAGCGTTGCCGAGCTGTCCTCGTTGAGCTTGACGTAAGCAGAAGAAGCAGAGGGAGTCACCGTAGACTTGTGCATACAGGCAATGCCTTTGGCCCGAAAGGGTTTTTCCTGCTGGCCCCAACCGATTCGAAAAGCGGCCTGGCGTATCGTTTCCTTGAGCCCCACGCTGTGGAGAATCTGTCCAGTTGCCGAAAGGGAACCTTCCTCTGCTCCATTTTTCAGACGTAATTCAACCGGATCAAGGCCAAGTTTTTCTGCCATCATGTCAATATGGGATTCGACCGCCCAGGTGACCTGAGGCATCCCGAAGCCACGGAATGCCCCTCCCACGGGATTGTTGGTGTAAACGCAGTAAGCATCTATCCACACATGAGGAATCTGGTAGGGCCCGGTGGCTGAAAACCCTGCATTTCGGCATACCCTGGGGCCGATGTCCGCATAAGCACCAGTATCAAAAATGATCTCCATCTGTTGAGCAAGCCAGGTCCCATCCTTCTTCGTCCCCATCTTGCAGCGAATCCGGGTGGGATGCCTCACCGGCGCTGCTCCGAACTCTTCTTCCCGGGTGTAAACGAGCTTGACCGGACGGCCCCCCGTTTTCAGAGCGAGGGCGACACAAATCGGTTCGGCCTTGAGATAGTTCTTTCCTCCAAACCCCCCTCCCACAGGCGCGCCGATGACCCGAACGTGTTGAAGGGGAAGGCCCAGCGCCCCAGCCAATGCCTTTCGATTGAAATGGGGGGTCTGCGTATTGGACCACACGGTCACTTTCCCAGAACGGTCCACCTGAGCAATGGAGGCATGAGGCTCAAGATGGGCATGTTGCACCATCTGGGTGGTATAGGTCTCCTCCAGGACGGCATCCGATTCCAGAAAGCCTTTCTCCACATCGCCCCTGCGCAGTTTAAAATGATTGCAAATGTTGCTCCCTCCCACCGGAAAGATCCCGGGAGCGACGGCATATCGGGATAAGCCTTCGTGAATCAGGATCGCTTCAGGCTTCATCGCTTGGGCTGGGTCGAAGAGAGCGGGAAGGGGCTCCAGTTCGAATTGGACAAGTGAGAGGGCTTCCTCCGCTGTGTCGAGGTCGACCGCGGCGACCGCCGCCATTGGGTCGCCGACAAAGCGAACCCTATCCCTCGCGAGAAAGGGTTGATCTCGGATGGTCGCACCGAAAACGAAAGGCACGTCCTCTCCCGTGACCAGAGCAGCCACTCCAGGGAGGTTCCTCGCCTTCCGGGTTTCAAGCTTGACAATGCGACCATGGGGAATCGGGCTCCGGAGGACCTTTCCGTAAAGCATCCCGCGCAATTTCATATCGACCACATAGACCGCTCGGCCTGTCACCTTCTCCCAGGCGTCCAAGCGGGAAGGGGCACAACCAATCGATTCGAAGGTTTTCTCCTCACCCATTTCAGGAACCTTTTTTCGAGATCCGATTCAAACCCTCTCCAACCACGGTCACCGTCTTCCTTTCTCCACAGGCCAAAATGGCCTCGACGATCTTTTGGTAGCCTGTGCACCGGCAGAGATTGCCTGAGATCGCCCTTCTCACCTCGCGCTCCGTCGGCGTCGGATTCTCTTCAAGAAGGGCCTTCGCAGTGAGAACCATCCCCGGTGTACAAAAGCCACATTGGATCGCGCCATAATCGATAAAGGCCTGCTGGATGGGATGAAGTGTACCATCGGGATGCTCGACTCCCTCGATGGTGGTCACCTTCCTGCCATTTGCCTGAACAGCCAAAAGGATGCACGATTTGACCGGTCTTCCATCCAGCAGCACTGTACAAGCACCGCATTCTCCCATTCCACAGCCTTCCTTCGTTCCTGTCAGTTCAAGATCCTCACGAAGGAGCTCCAGAAGGGTTAGCCGAGGGTCCACCTCCTCTTCATAACGATAGCCGTTGACATCCAAATGGATTTTCACCTTCATATCAGCCTTCCCTGCGGATTCGTCAGACCTTCGTCTTCCTCAAACTTCCAAGCACCTTTTCGGGTGTGATGGGCAACCTCTTGATTCGGACCCCTGTCGCATTGTAGATGGCATTGGCGATCGCCGGTGCTGTCGGCGTCATCGCAGGCTCAGCCACTCCCTTGGCGCCGAAAGGACCTGCCGGGTCGATCGTTTCAACGATGAGCGACGTGATCGGAGGAACGTCGAGAGCCGTGGGAACGCGATAGTTCAGATAATCTGGATTGAGCATGACGCCCTCTGCGAATTCCACCTCTTCGAAGAGGGCGTAGCCGATGCCTTGCACCGTCGCCCCTTCGATCTGGCCTTCTGTGGTGGTCCGGTTGAGGGCTCGACCCACGTCATGGGCGGCCACCACTTCGACAAGGCGGATTCGTCCCGTCTCTTCGTCCACCTCCACCTCCGCGGCCTGGGCCCCAAAGGCATAGGCTCCCGAGACATTTCCGTAGCGGGTCGAATCCGCGATCTCAGAATTAGGAATAAAGGTCCCTTTACCTAAAATGGGCGCGCCTCCACGGGTGTAAACAGCGGTGGCGGCCACTTCGTGAAAAGGCAGACCCTTTTCAGGAGAACCTTTAACGAACACCTTCCCCTCTTTGCAGTCGAGGTCTGAAGGATCGGCCTCAAGCATTTCCGAGGCCACGGCGAGAAGCTCTTTTCTCGCCTCGGCAGCAGCGAGCTTCACCGCGGCTCCACCGATGAAGGTACCCCGGTCCCCCCAGGTCCCCAATCCAAAGGGAGCCACATCCGTATCGGGAGGTTCCACGGTAACCATCCTTGGCATCACGCCAAGGGTTTCGGCTACGATGGTGGCGTAGGCGGTAAGCAACCCCTGCCCGACCTCCACCTCTCCGGTGATGACCTTTACGTTTCCCCCTTCATCGATACGGACGTAGGCTGTGGCCCCGTCGAAAAGGGGAAAGAAAGACCGGTTTCCGCAGACATGGCTGGTCGCAGATATTCCTAAACCTCGCCCAGATCCTTTCTGACTTCGCTTCCTCTTCCATTCGATGGCCTCCGAGACCTGTTTGAAACATTCTTTGAGGCCGCAACTTATGTAGTGAAACCCATGGGCCGTGATATCCCCAGGTTCCGCAGCGTTTCGAAGCCGAAGGTCGAGGGGGTCCATTCCGATTCCCTCTGCGAGGTGATCGAGCATCGACTCCATGGCAAAGGTGATCTGAGGATTCCCGAAGCCCCGAAACGCAGAGGTCGGAAGCTTATTCGTATAGATGAGGAAGTTCTCGTTTCGAATGTTTCTCAGACGATAGAGGCCATCGACCCGGTAGGTGCCGAGGTTGACAACGGCGGAGGCGTATTTGGTGTAGGCACCGTTATCGGCAAAGATCCGGTGCTCTTTCGCTGTCAACAGGCCGTCTTTCCTCACGCCCATTCTTAGGTCAATCCTCATGGGCACCCGGGGCATAGAGGTTTGAAATTCTTCATCCCGGGTGTTGACCATCTTCACGGGCTTCTTCGCCTTTTGGGCCAGGACCGCTGCAATAAGATAGAGCTTTTGTTCCAGCTTTCCACCAAAGGCTCCTCCGATAAAGGTTTGTATCACCCGGAGCCTTCCGATAGGAACGTTTAGGGCCTCCGAAAAAATGATCCGCGACCACGAGGGGTTCTGCGACGGGGCCCAAATCGTCAGTCGGCCTGACGCATCCCAAGCCGCAATACAACCGACGGGCTCGAGGTAGCCGTGAATCTGAAGGGGAGTCTCAAATCGATCCTCCAAAACCAAATCGGCCTCCTCAAAGCCTTTTTCCGGGTTCCCCCTCACGGTGACCGTGTGGGAGGCGATGTTTCCTTCCGCGTCGTCGTGAATCCGCACCGCATCGGGTTTCATCGCTTCGTCGATGGATAGGAGGGCGGGCAATGGCTCATAGTCCACCTCAATGAGGTCTAAGGCCTCGAGGGCCGTCTCCTCGTCGATGGCCGCTACCGCAGCCACTTCGTCACCCACATAGCGCACTTTCTCCATTGCAAAGATCAGCTCATCCTTCACCCCTGATCGATAGGAACCAAAGGGAACCCTTGGGGTATCCTCGATCGTCACCACTGCCCTCACCCCTGGCAGCCTCTCTGCCCGAGCTGTCTCGATTCGAAGGATTCTCGCGTGGGGATAGGGGCTTCGTAAAACCTTTCCATGAAGCATGCCTGGGAACTTCAGATCGTCGAGATATTTCGTCCGCCCCGTGACCTTATCCTTTGAATCGATCCTGGGGTAGCGTTTGCCTACGATCAAAAAGGGATCGATCGTCATCGTGGCTCCGAGACCTCCGTCAGTCCATGATAAACAAGATGGGTGATCATCCTTCTCACGAAAGCAAGGATCCTTCCGGATCTCGAGCTCCGTAAGGCCTCTTTGGGGGCTTCCTCGCTGCAGTGGCGAAGAAGCTTGGTCGTGATCGTCTCTCCCTTCAACTGCTCCTCCAATGGAGACAGACGGATCGGCCCTGGTGCCAAAGCGCCTAAGGCGATCCTGACATCGACGCATACCCCCTCATTTTGTTCCATATAAAAACCAGCGGAGATCAGAGGGAAATCGATCGCCTTCCGAAAGCTATAACGAAGATAGGCCGATCGAGCTCCCGTGGGCAGTGAAGGAAGTATAATTCGCGTCAAAAGTTCGCCATGAGTCAGCTTCAACGGATGAAGGCCGTCTCCCGTATAAAGCCCATGGATGGGGATCGTTCTCTGGCCGGAAGGAAAAAGGATCGTGACCTTCGCATCCATTGCGAGAAGGGCGGGAATCGTGTCGGAGGCGAGTGAGCTATGGCAGGTCTTTCCTCCCGGCACAACATAACATCTTTCTCCCCCCCGTTTGAGACAGGGCTCCAACGTCCGTCTCCAGGTTTGAACCTGATCCGCATAAATACATCTTGTCCCTAAGCAGACGTTCCCCCCAAGGGTAGCTACATTCCGAAGAGAAGGGGTTCCCACGTGGCCGCTTGCCCGGTGCAAAGCTGAATAACGGACGGCGAGAACGGGGTGTCTTTCCAAGACAGATAGAGGAACCATAGCCCCAATCTTCAACCCCTCTTGGTCCTCTTCTATTTTCTGCAAGGAAGCGATTTGGGCAATATTCACCACGTAGGATGGGGAAATCAGCCCCTTCTTCATCCGAGGGATCAGATCCGTGCCTCCTGCGAGAAGGGTTGCTTTCTCCCCGTGTTCGCTCAGAAGACCGAGGGCCTCGTTCACATCCTTCGGTTCGAAGTATTCAAAATTTCGCATCTCTTTCGTTCCCTCAAAATCCCTTCCTCAATAGAGCACCTTTGGTAACCACAAAGCAAGTTTCGGGAAGGCGATGAGGATTCCGATCATGAGCAGCATCGTTCCTAACAACGGCAGAGAGCTCTTGGCGATGAAGCCTACCGAAAACCGAGGAAGAACCCCATGAATTGTAAAAAGATTGAGTCCGAAGGGAGGGGTGACCAACCCGATCTCTGCAAGGATGACAAAGGTCACCCCCCACCAGATGGGATCGAAACCGACCTTCACCAAAATCGGCATCACAAAGGGAAGCGTCAGAAGCATCATCGCCAGTGAATCGAAAAACATCCCCAAAATAAGGTAGAGGATGACAAGGAAAATCATGATGCCGTACTTTCCCAGATTGAGGTTCAGGATGGAAGACGAAATCCTTTCGGTCACCCCCAAATCCTGAAAGGCGAAGGAGAGCAATCGGGCTGAAAAGATGACGAACCCGATCATCGCCGTCACCTTGGCCGCAGTGAGAAAGCTCTGTTTCACCAGCTTGTAACGTAAGCTTCCGTACCCCCAGGCTACGAGAAGAGAAAGGAATGCGCCCAGGGCCGAGGCCTCCGTTGGGGTCATCAGTCCGCCAAAGATCGATCCCATGACGACGATGATTACCCCCAGCCATGGCAACATCTGCTGGACCGCGCGGAGCCTCTCCATCCAACCGACCCGAGGAGGCCTTGGAGCAAGGCCTGGATGGAGCTTGACCCAGAGGATGACCGTGAGAAGAAGTAAGACCGAAAGGATGGCCCCAGGAACCATGGCAGCGGCAAAGAGTCGAGCCACGGACTGGTTCTCCCACGAACCGTAGACGATCAGGATGAGGCTTGGGGGAACCAGAACGCTTAGGGTTCCACCCACCGCGATCGACCCAATCGAAAGCTTCGGGTGGTAGCCCCGTTTCTCCATCTCCGGATAGGCGATCAGGCTGAAGGTGGCGGCTGCGGCCACACTCGAGCCGGAGATGGCTCCGAAGACGGCATTGGCTGCGATCACAACCGAAGCCAATCCCCCCGGCAAGAAACCGATCCATTTGTCGAGGGCTTCAAAAAGCCTCCGAACCGCTCCGCTTCCGGCGAAGACGGAGCCCATGAAGATAAAAAGGGGCATCGCCAAGAGAGTGAAGGAATTGAGCGACTCCCATGCGGTCCAGGCGATCTGGATGAGAGGTTTGTCGATGAAGAAGAGAAAGGCGATCAGGGTGGTCACCCCCATGGCGATGGCGATTTCCACTCCCAGAGCCAGCAGAAGAAGCAGCCCCCCGAGAAGAACGATCGTTGTAAGTTCAGGCCCCACGCTTTGACCTCCCCTTCAAACGGATTCGCCTCCCGATTCCTCGATCCTCTGACCTTCTTGGATCTTTCTTATGGTTTGAAAGACCTGAACCAATAACACAAGGGCAAAAAGGGTGAAACCCACTGGCAAGGCCATCTGGGGCCATTTCAGCGGCGTCATCAACCACGAGTTCGACCTCATATTTCTCTGAAAAGACGCCGCCAAAAATTCCCAGCTCACCTTGCTCGCCACCGCTGCGTAGAGGAAGGCCAAGAAGAGGGTGATGACCCGGAGCCAGTTTCCAACCCGCGAAGGTATCCTTTCCACGACAAAGGTGATCCGGATGTGACCATTCTCACGGGCGCAATAGCCCAGACCGAGAAAACAGATGGCGAAGAGGCTGTAGCCGCCAAACTCGTCACAAAGGATGAGGGGCTGACGAAAGACGTAGCGGGTCACAACCTCCACCATCGTGAGCGTGAGGATCAGGATAACGATCCATCCGGAAGCATGGCCCGCGAGGGTTGAAAGCGTTTCAATCAGACGCCCGATCCTCTCCATCTGACCTCCCCCTTCCAATCATTTCCCCATCTCTGCAATGACCTTTACCGAGGGCCCGTGGGCGTAGTGAAGCCCAATCTGAAGCACCTCTTTCCCGTAGGGACCCGCCGTATCCAACCACTCCTTCACTACCGGTCGCATCAGTTCCATCGCCTTTTTGACCTCGGACTCTTCAGGCAAAACGAGCTGGCACTTGCTGCTCCGAATCCAGAGCGTGTAGGAGATCTCCATCTGCTCTACGACCGCTGCCATCTCACGGGTGAGTTGAGCGCCGGCCTTGAGAAGCCCCTCTTTGTAAAAAGGATGGAGTCCGTCCCATACCTTGGCATTCACAGCGATGAACTGTGCAAAGACCGGCGTAATGGGCCAGACCGGTGCGAACTTGCACAGATCGATCAGCCCCCGTTCTGCACCGTAGCTTTTGCTCGTGGCGATGGCATCGACCGTGCCTCGGACCAGGGCGTCCTCCACCTCGGCCATGGAAAGGGTGATGGGGCTTGCGCCCAAGGACTTTAGCGTCGTTGTCTGGGTCCGTCCCGAGGCCCTGATCTTGATGCCTTTGAAATCGGCCAAGGTCTTAATCGCCTTATTCCCCCACAGGGTGTTATTGGCCAGGCTGATAGAAGACCCAAGGACCTTAAACCCTGCGGGCCTCGTGTACTTATCCCATACAGCCATCATTTTTGGATCGAGGAAAGCCTCCGCCCATTCATAGGCGCCGTTCGGGGGATCGGAAAAGAAACCCGGAATCCCACCGAAATCGAGCAAGGGATAGGTTCCCGTGGCAGCGGGGATCGATTGGGTTCCCATATTGATGCGGCCATCGCCGATGGCAAAAACGGACTCCATCAGGCCGTAAAGCTTTTCCTTGATATCGAGCTTTAACATCCCGTCCGTGTATTTCGTCACGAGTTGCTCAAAACGTCCACCCGGCCTGAAAGGCCAAACCAGGCAGTTCGCCCTTCCATAGGCTCCCTCCCAGTTGAAGGTAAGCGTGACGGGCTTGGCCGGCTTCTCCACCGGCGGTTGGGCGTTAGCGATCGCAAAAGACAATACCCAAAAACCGACCAACAAAACCACGATCCTTCCAATCCGTTCCTTCTTCATTGCTCGTCCCTCCTTCCTCACCCTTTCTTGGCTTTTCTCTTTGACGAATTCTTCCTGGGGACAACCGCCCAGGCCTCTATTTCCACGCGCATATCGGGCAAATCGATACCCACCCCCCTTAGCAGGGTTGCTGGTCTTGGATGTTCCAAGAGATCCGGCTCAAACTCTTGGAAAAACCGGTACATCTCGTCTCGCATGTCAAAAACATCTTCCCTCCGGGGAAGGAAATACCTGAAGAAGACGATGTTCTTGAGCGATGCCCCCATGATTTCGAGGGAGTTCTTAATCTCCATCAATGTGGCCCGTGTCTGCTCTTTGATCCCTCCCACCACCTTTCCTTTTCCTGCCCGTTCTTCTTCCGGCGTTCGACAGGGAGCGTCCAGAAGCGGATCCCTACCCGTCGAGCCGGCCAGAAAAAGGATATCCACATCCCCCTTCGTCCGGAACCCTTTGCCCCAGTTCATTTTTTCGCTATGATACTGGGGCCATAACGTCCCCCAATCATACTCCACCTTTTCCCTTTCCCGACGTGCCCGTTCCTCGTGGGTTGTAACCATCTTCATATCCCTCCTTTCTCCCAGCATAGCTGGCCCCTAAACCCATGGGGCTGTCGCCTCGTCATCGTTTTTACCCTCACTTGATCATCAAATTGGGAAGCCATAAGACGATCTCCGGAAAGATCATACATAAGCCCATCCCCACCACCTGAAGGCAGATGAAAGGCCATACCGATCGATAAAGGTCGGTCATCGTGATATCCGGCGGGGCCACGGCTTTCAGGTAGAACATCGAATAACCAAAGGGTGGCGAGAGGTAAGCGATTTGGAGGTTGATGTTAAAGATGACACCGAACCAGAGAGGATTGAAACCTAAAGCTTTGACGACGGGAACGAAGATGGGCGCACAAAGCACGGTGATCCCGATCACATCGAGGAACATGCCCAAAAAGATGAGAATCAGTTGGATGACGATCATCACCCCCCAGCGGCCCAGAGGAAGAGCGATCAAGGTCTCCTTGACGAAATCGCCACCACCCGAAAGGTTGAAGGTGGCAATGAAGGTGACCGCGCCAAAGACGATCCACATGATGACTCCGATGGTCTTCATCGTCCCGTAAATGGCGGGCTTGAGATTTTTCCACACCAGTTGACCTCGCAGGGCGGCGCAAACCATGGCTCCGAGGGCTCCTACGCCCGCAGCTTCGCCCGGGGTGGCCACTCCCCCGAAGATCGATCCGATCACTCCAAGGATCAGAAGAATAGGTAAGATCAATCCCTTCAGGAGAACGAGCTTCTGGACAAAGGTGAGAGACCGCTCCTCAGGGGGAGCAGCCGGCCCGGCTTCGGGCCGAAAGTAACACTTTGTCAGGATATAGAGGATGTAAAGACCGCTCAAGAGCAACCCGGGCCCAACCCCTCCGATGAGCAACTTGCCGATCGATTCGCCCACTGTAACGCCGTAGACCACGAACATGATGCTGGGCGGAATCAAAACCCCAAGGGCCCCTCCCGCGGTGATCGATCCGAGGGCAAGGAATTTGTCATACTTTCGTTGAAGCATGAAAGGAAGGGCCATCAACCCTGTGATTGTGACATCGGCCCCCACCGTCCCCAACATGGCTGCAAGGATGGTGCAAAGGATGATGGTGGCTGCCGCCAGCCCACCCCGAATCGGACCCAGCCAAACGTAAATCGCCTTAAAAAGGCCTTCCGAGATGCCAGAATACTGAAGCATATTTCCCATGAACACAAAGAGAGGGATCGCGATCAAGCTGAAGCTGTTGAGGGTCTCCCAGATGCGAAAGAGAATGACGTTGAGCGAGTTCGTTCCATAAAGGAGAAAACCGAAAATCAAACCGACGCTCGAGGTCGTCCAGGCAAGAGGAACCCCCAGGACCAAGAAAAGGACGAAAGACCCGAACATGAGAACCGTCAACGTCTCAGGGCTCATATCTCCCCTTTTTGGAGAAGGCCGTAAAGAGATCCCGAATGAATTTGTTACATCCCTGAAGCAATAGAAGGAGCGAACCCAAAAAGAGTATCCACTGCATCGGCCAGATGGGCGGGTCCCAGATCGTACCGGAGGTCATACCCTTGGAAAAGGAGTTCCAGGCCCAGGCTCCACTCTGCCAGACCAGGACGCCACAAAAGAAGAAAAACAGGAGATCGCTGATGAAAAGGTCGACGATAGCCCTCGTCCTGGGAGACCATCGCATGTAAAGCAGGTCCACCTGAATGTGGGCCCGAAAGCGCTGCGCATAGGCACCGCCCATCACATAGGTGACCCCGCAGAGGTAGATCGTCAATTCAAGGCCCCAGATCGTCGGGGCATTGAAAACATATCTGAGGATCAGTTCAAAGCAGACCTGAACCGAAGCAATGACGAAAAGATAGGACGTGATCTTCCCCGCCCATTCGCTGATCCAGTCCACCGCCTTAAGAAAGGCCCTCATCAGCGTCTCCGCTCCCGTCCCCTTAACCTGCCATCGAGCCAATCGAACTCACTTCAATTTGTCCGTCGCTTTCAGATAGTCGATGATCGATGTGATCACCCGATCGGACAAGGGGCTCTTCTTCTTGTACTCGAGGGCCACTTCCAGAGAGAGCTTTTTCGCCCTCTCCATATCTGCCGCTGAGAGCCTCGTATGCTCCAACCCCTTAGCGACCATCTTCTTTAGGGCTTCTTGATCCGCCACCGCGGACATGATGTCGTAAAGGTAGTCGGCCTCGTAAACCATCATCTCGAATGCCACTTTGAGGTCGTCAGGAAGTTTCTTCCAGGCATCCATATTCACGCCCCAGTTCACCACTGCAATGGGACCATGGAACGATGGCCAGAGCACGTACTTCGAGACCTCATGGAGGCCCGCTCCAAAGTTCTCTGCGAGGGTCACAAATTCAGCGGCATTGATCACTCCCGTGTCAAGGGCTGTGTAGATTTCTCCGCCTGGGAGGGGAACGGGAGAGGCCCCCAGTTTGGTAAAGAGCATGGAGGTCAAACCGGCCGGGGTCCGGATCTTGATCCCTTTGAAGTCCTCAAGTTTCCTCAGAGGGACTTTGGACATGATCGGTTCAGCTCCGATCAAGGTGGAGCCTGCGTAGTGAAGATTGTACTTGGCATAAGCTTCGCTCATGAGCTTCTTCCCACCGTAACCCTCGATCCAAATCCTTACCTCCCTGGGCTCATCCCAGAGCCCGATGGCACTGAAAATGGGAGCAAAACCGGCATCGAGTCTCGTCGCGTAGGCATCGGGATGGTGAACCGCCTCAAAGAGGCCTTTACCACAGGCCTCGAGGGATTCAAAGGCGCCGACCAAAACCCCCGTGCCGTGAAGTTTCACCTCGAGCCGCCCACCTGTCGCCTCCTTCAGATGCTGGAGGGCGATCTCCTGGGACTTGTAGCCTACCGTCCCGGGTACCGCATAGGTCTGAGCCCGCCACTTGAAGACCTTTTGCTGTGCATCACAATCAAGCACCCCAATGGCAAAAAGAATTCCCAACGCTGCCACCACCACCCCAAAAATTTTCCTTTTCATAAGCCCCTCCTTTTTGTGAAATTGGGTCTCCCACCCGATCCTATGACAAAACCTCCAATGACCTCCACTAAGACACCTCAATACTCGGTGTTATTTACTCCCCTTGCTCACTGCATGAAAGACGTTTTCGGGTGTCAGGGGGAGTCTCTTCATGCGCACCCCGGTGGCGTCGTAGAGCGCGTTTGCAAGGGCTGCGGCCGTCGCAGGAGCTGCAACCTCTGCCACGCCTTTGGCTCCAAAGGGACCCGTGGGATCGACCGTTTTCGTGAAATAGATCTCTAACGGAGGCGCATCCAAGGGCCCGGGGGTCCCGCTCGTCATGAAGTCCGGATTCAAGAGATGGCCGTCCCTGTAAACCATCTCTTCCGTCTTGGCAAATCCTATCCCCTGGAGCACCTGACCTTCGATCTGCCCCTCTGCCCCGACTGGGTTGAGAATCCGGCCTCCGTCATTGGCTGACCAGACTTTGAGGACGCGGATCTCGCCCGTTCGATCGTCCACCTCAACCTCGACCACCTGACACCCAAAGGAGTAGGTTGAACAAGGGTTCGTCTGCCGGGTCGGATCCATCTTCGTGGTATCGGGTTCTTCCTGCCCACTGCCACGAATTCTCCTCCCTCTCTTTCGGAAAAGGGCGTATTGGGCCACGGAGGCCACGGTCGTCTTCGCCTCGTCGATTCCTCTGACGAAGACCTTCCCCTCCCGGATATAGAGGTCCTGGGGATGGGCCTCAAGCATCTCCCCTGCCTCCTCGAGAAGCATTCGCTTAGCCTCCTCCGCAGCTTGGACGACGGCAAGGCCACCGCCATAGGTGACCCGTGAACCCCAAGGTCCCAGCGCATAGGGGGTGACATCCGTGTCAGGCAGAAGGATACGAACCGATTCGAGAGGCACCCCCATCACCTCTGCCACCAGTTGGCAGAAGGTCGTATCCCGGCCCTGACCATACTCCCCCTCTCCGGAATAGATCACCACCTCCCCGTCTTCCAGAACCTCGACGTGGGCAACGCTGCCCGCAAACCCGTCGGAGTGTCGATCGTCGACCTCGTGAATCGTGCAGGCCATCCCGATGCCCCGCCTGAGGTGGCGCCTTTTGCCCCTCTTCTCTTTCCATCCCGAGGCCTCCACCACGTGCTCGATCGCTTCTGAAAGTCCGCAGCTCGTTATCTTCCAACCGTGGACCGTCGTATCCCCCGAACGGGTGGCGTTCTTCAGCCGAATCTCGGCCGGATCCATCCCCAGCTCCTCAGCGATGATATCAAGCTGCGAGTCGAAGGCGAAGGTATTTTGCGGGCTTCCGTAGCCCCGATAAGCCCCCACCGGGCTCTTGTTCGTATAGACGAGCTTGGCATCCGTCCGAATAGCAGGGATGCGGTACACATTATCGTTGCGATGAGAGCAGACGATGATCATCGCCGCGGCCATGTCGCAATAAGCACCCGCATCGTAGAAGAAGTTGAGTTCTCGACCCAATAGGGTGCCATCTTTCTTGACCGCCGTCTTCACATAGTAGCGCCCCGCAAAACGGGGGCGGCTCGCAAAATACTCCTCCTCCCGTGTAAAAACCATTTTCACCGGCCTCCCGGTCTTCTTGCTCAGAACGGCCGACGCAGGATAGATGGAATTGAGAACAACCTTGCTCCCGAAGGACCCGCCCGTATGACATTGGACGACTCGAACACGGCCCACCGGCACCTGGAGAACCCGGGAGAGCATGATTCGGATGCCTGAAGCATGCATCGTTCCCGTATAGACCGTGATCTTGCCGTCGATATCCCAGTGGACCACACAGGCGTAGGGCTCTGCATAACACTGGTGAACACGCTGGGTATCGAACCGATCTTCACGAACGAGATAAGCCTCTGCCAAGGCCCGATCCATGTCTCCTTTGTGGATTTGAATGCGGACACCAATGTTGTTGGGCGAATCGTCGTGGAGCTGGGGCGCCCCCGGCCGAATCGCCTCCTCTGGATCGAAAACCGCAGGGAGATCCTCGTATTCGACGACGATCCGCTCCAGAGCCTCATGAGCCGCATCCTCGTCAACAGCGGCCACAGCGGCTATTTCGTCACCCTTGTAACGAACCTTCTTCGTGGCAAAGACCGTCATGTCCGCCCGCCGATCGCCGAATCCGTAAACCACAGGTGGCAGGTCCTTCGCAGTGATGACCGCCTTCACCCCGGGGACCCTGAGCGCAGGAGAGGGATCGAGGTGGCGCAAAAAGGCATGGTGCCTCGTGCTTCTCAGGATCTTTCCGACGAGCATCCCCGGAAGAGCCAGGTCCGCCGTGTACTTGGCTTGTCCGGTTACCTTCGAAATGCTGTCCGGCCGGGCGACACGCCTACCGAGGATTTGAAATTCCATGGGCTTTCCTCAATCCTCACGGGATGGAGGCGAAACGAAGGCCTTCAGGATCTCTTCCAACTTCGCCTCGATTGCCCTCCTTTTAAATTCCACCGAACCTCGGACGAAGGAGATCAGTGGCAGCTCCTCTGCTGCCTGCTGAGCGATGACATCGGCACCGACTTCCCTTTGATCGAGCAATGTCTCCGCCTTACGGGCTCGTAAGGGCCGGCTTGCCACAGAACCCACGACAATTTTCGATCCTGATCCATTGCGAGGTGGGATCACGGAAAGGGTGAAGGTCGCAAAATCAAGGTTGTTTTGGGGCCGAAACTTGACGAAAACGCCCGCCGCAGGAGGCCGGGGAAGGATCACCTCTGTAAGCATTTCATCCGGCCCGAGGTCCAGGAACTCTATCCCATCCCCGAGAAAGAAATCCTCCACGTTGAGAAGACGTTCCCCCCTTTCCGATACGAGCTTCACTTTGGCCTGGAGCGCCACCAGAGGCCCTACCGTATCCCCTGATTGAAGGGCAAAACAGCCCTTCCGACTCTTAGGCAGAACATAGCACTGATCCCCACCAGAGGCCTTCCGACACCGTGGATACTCGGCACGCCAGAAAGGGGAGCGGTTATAGAACCAACATCGGCTGGCAAGGCACAGGTTTCCTCCAATCGTGGCCTTGTGCCGGATTTGTGGGGAGGCGACACTTCGAGCCGCTTGGGACAGGATGGGATATCGATTCTTCACGTGGGGGTGGCTGGCCACCTCGTCGAGCGTGGCCGCTGCCCCGATGGTCATTCCCCTTTCCCCCTCCACTCGGATTTTGGACAGCTCCGGGATCGATCGAAGGGAGACGAGAACACGAAAGGCGACGAGTTTCTGCCTCTCCCGGATAAGGAGATCTGTTCCCCCCGCCATGAGAGCCACCTCTCCAGGGGGACGACCTTTCATCAGGTCGATCGCCTCAGAAACGGTTCGAACTGCTTTGAAGCAGAAGGCCTCCATTTCATTTCTCCACAGCGCTCACCCGTTTGACGGCCTCGATCACCTTATAATAGCCTGTACATCGACACATGACCCCTTTGATGCCTTCCTTGATCTCTTTCTCGTCGGGACATGGATTTTCTTGCAAAAGGGAATAGATCGACAGAATCATTCCGGGTGCACAGTAACCGCATTGAACCGCTCCCGCTTCCACATAGGCCTGCTGAATCGGATGAAGACGTTCGCCTTCGGAAAGCCCTTCGATCGTCAATACCTGCCCGCCCTGAGCCTCCAGGGCCAAGGTCAGACAGCTATTGACACTCTTGCCGTTTAGGATCACCGTGCAGTGACCACATTGGCCCTCTCCACAACCCCGCTTCGTCCCGGTCAGCATTAGCCGATTCCGAAGGACGTCCAAGAGCGTTTCGTCATCACGGACGAGAAGTTCGATCGGTTCACCGTTTACCCAAAAGTTCAAGAAAGTGCTCATCGCTTCCTCGCCTTGAGAGCCTTCAGTATCTTTTCCGGCGTGATCGGAAGCTCGGTAATCCGGACGCCAATCGCATGATAGATGGCGTTGGCCACCGCGGCCGGGACAGGGTTAAGGGCTGGCTCGCCGATCCCTTTTGCTCCGAAGGGACCATTGGGATCGATGGGCTCCACCAGGATAGACTTGATGGGTGGAAGGTCCAATGGTCCGGGGACGACATAGTCCCTGAAATTGGGGTTAAGGATCCGGCCTTTTTCTGTGATCATATTCTCCATCAAGGCCCAACCGATCCCTTGTGCCACTCCCCCATGGATCTGTCCTTCCGTAGTCTGAGGGTTGATGGCGCGGCCCACATCGTGGGCTGCCACGTAGTTTAAGAGATTCACCTGCCCTGTCTCCGTATCGACCTCCACCTCAGCAATGTGGCATGCAAAGGGATAGGCAGGAGAGATATTCCCGTATTTGGTCACCGGATCGGGAAGCACCGTATCGGGGACCCAGAAACCTGTTCCCACAATAGGGGCTCCTCCTCTCCTGTAAAGACCTTCCTCAGCGGCTCTTTTGAAGGGAAGGCTTTTTTCAGGAGCCCCCTTGACAAAGATCATTCCCTCCTTGATCTCAAGATCGACCGGGTTGGCTTCGAGCATTTCTGCCGCGAGTTCAAGGATCTGTCGTCGCGCTTCGGCTGCGGCCGCCTTGACGCCATTGCCTCCGAAGACCGTCCCCCTTGTGGCGAAGCTTCCCATTCCAAAAGGAGAAACCTCCGTATCGACCCAAGCGACTTCGACCCAGTCGAGAGGGACGCCCAACTCCTCAGCCACGATCTGGGCGAAGACGGTTTTCTGTCCCTGACCCATATCCGATTCTCCATGGTAGACAAGGACCTTCCCTTCCCTGCCGATGCGGACGAGGCCAGCTCCCCCGTCGAACTCTCGGGCGAAAGCCCGGTTGCCCGAGACATGATTGCAACATGCAAGGCCAATCCCTCGAGGGAATCGCTTCTCTGCTCTCTTCTCTTTCCAATGGGAAGCCTCGGTAGCCTTATCAATACATTCCGCCAAGCCCGATGAACCTATCTTCCACCCGTGAATGGAGACATCTCCTGTTCTGACACCGTTTCGAATCCGAAGCTCTGCAGGATCCATCCCGATCGCCTCGGCGATCATATCCATGGAGCTCTCGAGAGCAAAGGTCATCTGGGCATTCCCGAAACCACGGAAGCAACTCGTGGGCACGGTGTTGGTGTAGACGGTGAGGCCCTTCGTTTTCAAGTTCTGGAAACGATAGAGCGAATCGACGCGATAGCAAGCCGTGGCGACGATGACCATGGAATAGACTGCCCTCCCCCCCGCAGCTCCGATGACGTGCACCTCTTTGCCCATCAAGGTGCCGTCTTTTTTCACCCCGATCCTGAGATCGATGTACATGGGAACACGGGGATTTCCCGCCATGAAATCCTCTTGACGGGGGTTGACCATGCGAACGGGCCTTCCCGTTTTCTGGCTCAGAATAGCAGCAATGAGATGGAGGTTCGTCTCCATTTTGGCGCCAAAGGCCCCTCCGTAATAGGGGACGACGACACGGATCTTTTCGAGCGGGAGGTTCAGCGCCTTGGCATAGGTCAACCTCGTCATGGAAGGGATCTGAGTGGCTAGGTAAAAGGTCAGCTTTCCTGTGGGGTCGATATCGGTGACGCAGGCCATCGGTTCGAGATAGGCTTGATAGACCTGACTGGTAAAGTAACTTGCACTATGGACGAAGTCCGATTCCTTGAAGGCCTCTTCCACGTCACCCCGGGTGAGATGGAATTCGGATACGATATTTTTCGGCTTATCATGAATGAGCGGGGCCTCGGGCCTCATCGCCTCGAGAGGATCGAAGACAGCCGGCAATTCCTCATATTCGACCTGGATCAACTCGAGGGCTTCCTCAGCGGTCTCTTCGTCGACGGCGGCGACCGCTGCCACCTCGTCTCCCACAAAGCGCACTTTATCCCCCGCCAAGATGGTCCAGTCCTCGGTTCGGGGACCAAAAGGGATTTTGGGGGTATCTTCAGCCGTAACGACCGCTTTGACCCCCACAAGGGCTTTGGCCTTCGACGTGTCAATCCGTAAAATCCTTGCATGAGGATGAGGGCTTCTCAGAACTCGACCGAAAAGCATCCGAGGCAACTTCAGATCAGAGACGAACTGGGCCGCTCCTAAAGCCCGTTCTCTGGCATCGATCTGCGGAAGGGGGTGACCCACAACCCTGTACGCGCTCATAGCTCACCTTTTCGCTCTCAGGGACCCGGTTTCCCACCGGCCCGGACCAGGGACATAATGGCCTCAACGATTTTCTGATACCCTGTGCAGCGGCAGAGATTGCCTACCAAGGCCTCTCGAATTTCGACCTCTTCTGGTTTAGGTTTCTTGTCGAGCAGCGCCTTCGCCGTAAGGATCATGCCAGGCGTACAAAAGCCACACTGAATGGCTCCATAGCGAATGAAGGCCTCCTGAAGGGGATGGAGCTGGCCCCCTTTGGCCAATCCTTCAATGGTTGTCACCTTTCTCCCGTGGGCTTGCAAAGCCAGTGTGAGACAGGCATTGATTGGCTCCCCATCGAGAAGAACTGTGCAAGCTCCGCATTCTCCCGTTCCACATCCCTCTTTCGTTCCGGTCAACCCAAGATCTTCGCGGATCACCTCCAGGAGGGTCCGGTTCGGCCTGATCTCAAGTTCATAGCGCTCTTCGTTCACGAGAAGGACAAGGGGATGCTTCATCGCATCTTCTCCCATTCAACCCTTTGCCAGAAGGGCCTGTCGCAAGGCCCTCCGGACCAAGACGCCCACCATCTCTCTCCGGTACGCCTCTGTGCTCCGAACGTCGGTGATAGGTCGACACTCCTTTTCGGCCCTACGAGAGGCCTCTTCGATCAGATCGTCATCCAGGATGTTTCCTTCCAGTAATGTTTCCGTCTCCTTGGCCCTCAGGGGCGTTGGCGCGACCGAGCCCAGGGCGACCCTTGCCCGCTCGCAAGTTTTCTTGTCGGGACCAAGCGTCAAGAGAACAGCCACGCTAACCACAGCCAGGTCCATGCTCTTTCTGCGACCCAGCTTCAAGTAGACGCCCACACTATGGGCTGGAGGGGATGGTATGGTGATCTCTTTTAATAGTTCCTCTTGTCTTAATACGGTGAGCCCGGGCCCAACGAAGAAGGATTCGAGAGGGATCTTCCGGTCCCCTTCTCGACTGGTCAGAGTGACCGTGGCCTCCATCACGAGGAGAGCAGGCGCCATATCCGCTGCAGGGGAGGCGTTGCACAAATTTCCGCCAATCGTGCCCCGGTGGCGCACTTGAGGAGAACCTATACGGTGGGTGGCGGAAGCCAACAACCCCCACTCTTCCTGGACGATGGGAGCGCTTTCGAGGGCCGAAAGTTTCACCGTGGCGCCGATTCGAAGGCCTCCATCACTTCGTTCCATCCCCTGAAGCTCGGGAAGGCCGAGCAGGTCGATCACCGCTTCGAGAACGATCCGTCGTTCCTTCATCTGAACGACCAAATCCGTGCCGCCTGCGATCGGCTTTGCCCGATTGCCATAGGACTCAAGAAGATCGAAAGCTTCCGTCAGTGTAGCGGGTCGATAAAACTCAAACCTTTTCAGGCCCATAGAGCCCCTTTCGTCATGAAACAAGAGAGAAAACCCTTGCGAAGCCCCCTGACTATCAAAGCACCCGATCGCTGACCGCAGGGAACTCTCTTCTCACCCGAGCAACCTGGTCGATGTCGATCTCGGTTCTCAAGATGCACTCCTCATCTCCACCGCTTGCCAGAATGACGCCCCAAGGGTCTACAATCATGCTGTGGCCACAGAACCGAACCCCACGGTTGACCCCCACGCCATTGCTGGAGGCCAAAAAGGCGCTATTCTCAATTGCACGGATTCGATTGAACATGAGCCAGTGTTCGAGCCTTGGATAAGGCCACCCCGATGCGACGAGGAAGAGCTCAGCCCCCTGATCAAGCATCGCCCTGAAAAGCTCCGGAAACCGAAGGTCATAACAGGTGCAGAGACCTATCTTGGCAAGCCGGGTGTGGACCACCACGACTTTGTTACCCCGGGAGAGGATTTGGCTTTCCTTTGATCCGTAGCCGTAGAGGTGAATCTTTCGATAACGGGCCGCCACTTTCCCTTGGGGATCGAAGAGAAGGCTCGTGTTATAGAGTTTATCCCCCTCCCTCTCCACCATGCTTCCCATGTGGAGGTAGAAGCTATGCTCCCTGGCCTTGGCTGCCATCCGCGAAGCCGTTTCTCCGTCGATCCGCTCCGATTCCTTCTCGTAGAGGTCGAAGGCGAAATAACCGATATTCCAAATCTCAGGAAGAACAACCAGCTCCGCCCCCCTGGCCTGATCCAATAAGGCCTCCGCCCGGGCGATCCGTTCGGATTTCGTTTCGTCTCCAATCGTCATCTGAATCGAAGCGACTTTAATGCCCATGGGATCCTCTCAAGTAGTTCAGGTTCCGAACGCGATAGGCGCAGGATAGCCTTTGTCCTGTTTTGGGGTTCAACAGCTCCGCTTCGAAATAGGGGCTGAAGTGGATCTTTTCAGGAAGAATGGCCACCGTTCCGGAGAAAATGGCCACCCCCCGCAGATCCCCGTCATCGAGTTTCTCCCTTACGAATTCCATCAGTTCCTCCGGAGACAGAATCGCCGACAAAGGTGCGCGCTGATAGAGAAGCCTTTCGCCCCGTTCGTCTTCCACCCAGCTTTGGAGGAGGATCTCGTCCCAATCCCGACGGACTTCCTTCAGATTCCAGACCCGTTTCGACATCAGATTGGGACAGAGCTGCTTCGACTTGATGATGCTCACCGACTCCAGCTCCCGATCGGTGTGGTCGCTTCCTACAGCAACGAAGACGTCTCCGTCCCCGCACAGGAGAACGTACTCCGCCTCCCCGGAGGTCCGTTCCCCTACGACCTCGATCTCCTCATCAAAATAGAGGAGCTTCGTGATCACCTCATAGGCCGTCGGAGTCGAATCGGGGGCCGAAACCCCCTCCCTCTTCAACTCCTCGATGTGCTTCCGGAGGCTCTCCTGATCCCTTCCCGTATAGCCGGCGTTGATCATCCTTCTCATCTCGAAACAGATCTTCTCCTCTTTGCCGCCCCTATCCCAAAACAATTCAAGTCGGTTCACATGGGCCCCCTTCCCGGCAAATCGTTACTTATAATACCGAATCTCAAAGGTGACGCAACCCCGTGGAATGTCATAAGGACCATGTTTCATGCCCGGTGGCCGGCAGGCATAAAACCCGGCGCAGAAGGTCTGCTTCTTGGCCAGGTCGATCAGTTCTCCCTCCAGGATCAACACCTCTTCCCAGAAATCGTGAACCAGGGTCTCCTGGGTTCGGATCCCCGGAGGAAACTTCAGGATTCGCGTGTAAGATCGGGTCTCGGGATCGACGCTCAGGATCTTCTCCATGATACCCAACGTATCCCCCTCCACCGGCCTCCAGACAAATCGGGTGTCCACATCGATGAATTCGATCTCCGGCTTTGGCATCTTCTCCTCTCCCTCCTTGTTCAGCTTCCACGTTCTTTTTGTTCGTCATGGCCTTCCAGAGCCATCCGTTTGCTGTTGATCAAATGCTTTCGGACGGTCTCTCTCACGCTGGCCATATTGGCCTCGGCAAGGGCCTTCACAATCGCCCGATGCTCCTGAATCACCTCCATCGCCCTTCCTTTCTTCGTCAAAGCTTCTCTGGCAGGGATCGTGATGTAATCCCGGATGCTATTGTAAGTCTGGACCATGAATCGGTTCCCGCTCGCCTCGATAAGGAACAGGTGAAACCGTTTGTCTGCCTCCAAGAAAAGGCTTTCGTCAAAGTCATCCCGCAGACACTCCTCCTGTTCCTTCAGGATTTCTCTTAACTTTTGAATCTCCTCCTTCGAGAGATGTCCCGTGACCTTTGCCACCGCCTTTTCCTCAATCGCTTCCCGAAGCTCGAAGAGATTCTCAATATCCTCTCTGCTGAAATAGTTGATCGACATCCCCTTTCGCGGATGGAAGACGATGAGGTTCTCTGCGGCAAGCCGAAGCAGGGCTTCTCGCACAGGCGTTCTCGATATACCCAGCCCTCTCGCCAGTTCCAGTTCGCTATAAATCCGGCCGGCCACCAATCGCCCGCTCAGGATGCCCTCCTTCAAGTTTTCATAGGCGAGGTCGTTTAAAGATTTGGGCCTCTGGAGCGGGCTCACCGGGATCAAAGGACTTGTCTCTTCCATAGGCTTCATGGCCGCTTGGGGTTGGACTCTCAATGTTAAACCTTGTATACGGTATTTAACATGGAATGTCAAGAGGGAACGATTCCCCAAGTTTCCACCGGGAATAAGCGCCCCTTCGTCCGCCTGGTAGGTGCGTGGCCATCTCATGAAAAGAAGCGGGCGCGCTCCCCGGCAGGTGAGGCCTGACCGAAGGGTAGCCATATCCGCTCTGAAAAAAATTCTGGACAAACCCCCTCCGATGGACGATAATGAATAGCAAGGGTCGATGTATGAAGAGGCGAGTCTTTCTCGGCGGGCTCATGCTGTTTTTGGGAGGCGTTTTGGCATTGGGGGACGAGGAGAAATCCCTTCCCGAAAGGGTCGAGGGCTCTACCAGATCGTTCCGCTTTACGGCGAGCAAATTGGGAATCCCCATCCTCCGGGCAACGATCCAACTGAAGAATGGATTGGAGGGAGGAGGGAGGCCTGTCTACCGGATCGAGGCTCGCGTTCGCTCGGTGGACGCGTTGGGGCTCTTTTTTTATATGGATAATCGGTTCATTTCCACGATGGAGGCTCGGACCTGCCTCCCCCTTCAATATATGAAGGTCATCGATCAAGGAGGGCTTCTGTTCACGAAGAAGCAATATCGCCAGAGGCTGACCTTCGATCCTCTCCAGGGCAGGGTGGTGATCGAAAACGAGGGATCCGCCGAGAAGCGGGAGGTCCCCGTCTCGGCCGACACCTACGATCCCCTTTCGATGTTTGGTCGCTGCTATCTCAGAGAAGAGATCCATCCCGGTCAAGAGATTCGGATGTCAATCTTCGATGGGATCAAGCTTCGTCAAATGGTTTTTCGGTCCATCCAGGAGAAGGTCTCTTTGCCGCGTAGCGGCGAGGTGGAGGCGGTTCGCTTGGAGTCTTCGACCACTTTTTCCAGCTTTGGTGAGAAGGAGGGGGTGATCCGCATCTGGTACGCCTTGGACGGGAAAAAGACACCCCTTGCCCTGGAGCTCGGCCTGCCTGTTGGAACGGTGAAGTTTCAATTGGACGAGGCTCAGGACGAATAGCAGGAAGAATGGTCTCGGGGGTAAATGGAAGGCCACCAAACGTTGAAAAACACGAAAGGAGGAGACTATGGCAGAAAAGAAGGCGGTGAAGAAGGCTTCGAAAAAAGGGGTTCAGAAAGGTGAAACCTATAAATGCA
>Ga0123519_10004311_pt1 | contig 23152 bp, 18 predicted proteins | sample YelNatPaOPRAMG02_FD_87396 | JGI IMG/M metagenome (GOLD analysis project Ga0123519, IMG submission 87396) | Hot spring microbial communities from Yellowstone National Park - Yellowstone National Park OP-RAMG-02 (version 2) | ecosystem: Environmental > Aquatic > Thermal springs > Hot (42-90C) ...
GGAGCCGCCATCGGCCGGCATATGGATATCGACATGGTTGCGTTCACCGGATCCACCGAAGTTGGAAGGCTCTTCCTGAAGTACTCGGCGGAGTCCAACCTCAAGCGCATCATTCTCGAATGCGGCGGCAAGAGCCCCCAGATAGTCTTTGCCGACGCGCCCGACCTCGACGTCGTCGCCAGCAATGCCGTGAGTTCCGCCTTCTGGAACATGGGCGAGAATTGCAGCTGCGGCTCGCGGCTCCTTGTCCACCAGTCCATCCGCGCACAGCTCGTCGATAAGATCGCCGCACTGGCAAAGACATGGACCGTGGGCGACCCGCTCGACCCCGCGACGCGCGTCGGCCCCATGATAGAAAAGCCCCATATGGAAAAGGTGCTGAACTACATCGCTGCCGGAAAAGCCGAGGGCGCCCGCGCGATCATGGGCGGCAACCGCATCCTCCAGGAAACGGGCGGCTATTTCGTCGAAGTGACCATTTTCGACAACGTCACCAACCAGATGAAGATCGCGCGCGAGGAGATTTTCGGCCCTGTTCTCTGCGTCATACCCTTCAATTCCGAACAAGAGGCTGTCGCCATCGCCAACGATACCAACTATGGCCTGGCCGCTTCCCTCTATACGCGCGATCTGAACACCGCCCATCGCGTCGCCCGCGCCATCCGCGCCGGCACCGTGTCGGTCAACTGCTACTCCGAAGGGGATATCACAACCCCGTTCGGCGGCTACAAGGAATCCGGATTCGCCGGGCGCGACAAGTCCGTCTGGGCGCATGAACAATACACCGAGTTGAAAACCATCTGGCTTCAGTTGGCATAAGTTGCCGCGTTTGCTGGAAGGCTCCTGATATCATGACAACCAAAACGCAGGTATTTCGCGGCGTTCTGTCGGCCCTGGTCACGCCCATGAAGACCAATGGCGACGTGGATTACCCCAGGCTGGCGTCGTTCGTCGATCATCTGATTCGCCGCGGCGTCCACGGTCTGGTCCCGCTGGGCAGCACCGGCGAATACTACGCTCTGGACCCCTCCGAGCGGGAGCGCGTCCTGCGGACCACCCTCGATGCGGCCGCCGGGCGCGTTCCCGTGATAGCCGGCGCCAATGCCGGCTCCACGCGGGAGGTCGTCGCCTACTGTCGGCAGGCGGAGAATCTCGGCGCGGCCGGCGTCATGCTCGCTCCGCCGTATTACTCCCTGCCGACGCCGGATGAGCTGTTCGCGCATTTCCGCCAGGTCAACGACGCCGTAGGCATACCCATCATGCTCTACAACTATCCCGGCCGGACCGGCGTGGACATGTCGCCCGATTTCATTGCCCGGCTGGCGTCGCTGAAAAATGTCAGGTACGTCAAGGAGAGCACCGGCGAGATGCCGCGCATCACCACGCTGCTGCGCCTGTGCGGCGATCGCATGGGCATCTTCTGCGGCTGCGATACCATCGCCCTCGAATGCCTGCTCGTGGGCGCTGCGGGCTGGGTGGGCGGAGTCGTCAATGTGCTGCCCGCAGCCCATGTCCGCCTGTATGATCTGGCCGTGCGGGGCAGACTCGCCGACGCCCGCAGACTGTTTGCGTCCATGCTTCCCGTGCTTGAGTTGATGGAAGGCTGCGGGAAGTACACGCAGTTCGTCAAGGCCGCCTGCGCCCTGAAGGGCCACCGCGTCGGTCCGCCGCGAATGCCGCTCCTGCCCGCCACGGCCGGGGAAGTCCGGCGGCTGCGCAGCGCACTGGGAGACCTCGACTGACGCTCCCGCGGCATCCGGAACAACCGCTCACCGGCAGCGGCAGCAGACGCCCGCCTTCGCAGCGGCCAGCTTCTGCTCGATGGCCTGCGATGTTCTGGTGATCGACAGCCCACCCATACCCGTGCAGCGCAGTTCCCGCGGCATCTGATCCCCGACGCGGGCGGCGGTTTCGATGACCTCGTCCAGCGGTATCACCGGATCAAAACCGGCCAATGCCATGTTGGCGCACGCCAGAGCGTTGCTGGCGGCCATGACGTTCCTGCCGAGGCACGGCACTTCGACGCGCCTGGCCACCGGATCGCAAATCAGCCCCAGCACGTTCTGCATCGCCATGGACGCCGCGGCCACGGCCTGCGCCAGGGTGCCATCGGCGAGGCTCACCAGCGCCGCCGCCGCCATGCATCCCGCCGCGCCGGTTTCGGCCTGACACCCGCCAACTTCGCCGGCGAACGTCCAGCGCGTGGCGATGAACACGCCGATGACGCCGGCCGCCAGCATCGCGCGGGCCATGTCTTCCTCCGACAGTTTCATTTCTTCCGCCATCGCGATGACCGCTCCGGGCAAAGCCGCGCACGCTCCGGCCGTCGGCGCCGCCACGATGACGCCCATCGCGCTTTTCACTTCCATCAGCGCCGCGACATAAAGCACAATCCGGTTCAATGCTCCGCCGTCGAGCAGTCTGCGTTCTTCCATGCGCTGCTTGAATGCTCCGCACTGGTATCCCAGCATGCGATCATCGTACCTGGTCCCGGCGATCCCCTCCGCGATTGAACGGCGCAGGATGCGAACGATATCCGCCATGCGCGCCACGATCTGCCCCTCGGTCAGACCACTGCGCGCCTGCTCATACTCCACCGCCAGTTTCCAGAGGGGAACGGTCCGCCCGGCACTGTATGCCAGCATTTCCCCGCACGTCGTGAAAGGCACGCTCATGCCCCGCCGCGACGTTACCGGCAACACCGGCGCCAGCCGCCGCACCTGGCTGATGTCAGCCATCTTCGCAAGGTCGTTGACGGCTGCGTCGCCGACAAATCGGCTGCTTTTGACCTCCACGAGATAAGCGCCGTCCGCTTCATGCAGCAGAACCTCGTCCGCATCCGCCATCGCCCGCACGCGCCGGGCGACCTCGGGGCCGCGATCGCGCACCCACAGCAGCGTTTCGTGGTAATCTCCGAACATGCTGACCCTGAACCCGTCCACGGCGACGACTTCGATCATGCCGCCGCCTGTGGAGATGGCGATCAGAGAATGCCGCTCCCGGGCATTTCGCAAAGTCAGGCGGTAGGTGTTGGGATGAGGGTCGCCGGCCGCAACCGTCTCGATGCGGACGTTGACGCCGGCGCTGCGGATCGCCCGCGGCGAATCGGGCAGCCGAGTGTCGGCGATATCCCACCCGAGCAGGCCGCCAAACAATCCCATGTCGGAACCCTGGCTTTCGTGGGTCGTTGGCAGAGAGCCGTTGCGGTCGAATTCGATGAGCACTTCGTCGATCTCCCCGCCCATCAGGTCGCGCGCCAGCCGCCCGATGCGCCAGGCCGCCGCGCAATGGGAACTCGACGGACCGCGCATCACCGGACCGATCACGTCGTTGAAGATGCTCACGATCATCGTCGCAACCTCCGTCGGACAATGGGTGCGTTCCGGCAGGGTAACCGTCCTCCCATGGGTCGGCAACGCCGCGATCTCCCGCGTTTTGCGGCTTTCCGGCACGATCGTTCACGGCAGGCCACAGGTGTACACCGCGGCTGTTACTCCGCGGCGTTCTGCGATCTTTTCGCCAATCGGCCCGAGGAGCCAGTCAAAACGCCCGATGGACGCGACTGCCCGTTTCAGACAGACGCCGTCGCCCCCTCGCGTGCGCATCCATCGCTCCGTCATTCCCGCGTACCACCCATGTCAGTCACTCCTGGACAGGCGCTGTTCGGTGATTCGCGCAAAACGCCGTATCCGTCATTCCCGCGGAAGCGGGAATCCAGACCATCTCCCGCGTGCGGGGGAATGACGGCAGTCGGCAGCGTGGGCATCCTGCCCGCAGAGCTGGATGCGCGCGTGTGCGTTAATGACGGAACAACGCGGGACTGACGAAACAGACCGACAAGGCCGAATCAGCCGGAAAATGCCATCTGACCTCGCGGCCCGCTGCCGCCGTACAGAGATCTCATCGTGTCGAGATACGCGGTCAACCGGAAATGCGCGTATGCCTCCGACCGGGCACACTGCGCTATGCGCCGGCGCAACTCCTTGTCCTCCATCGCCGCCAGCACGCGTCCGGCCAGGTCCGCCGGCGTATTTCCGCCGGCCAGAAGCGCGGTGTGCCGATCCTCGAGCAGCTCGCACACCGCCGGCGCGGCCGGCGCCACCAGCGGCAGCCCGCCGGCCATGCACATGCACACCGGCAGCGGCGCCACATCCTCCGCAGCGGCGAGCAGCGCGTAGTCGGCCGCCGCAAGCATGCTCTCGAAATCGCGGCCGTCCGCCCCATTAACAATGCGCACGAACGCACCGGTTCCCAGCCGCCGCACCGCGGCAGCAGCGCCGTCCAGCGCGCGGCCCTCGGCCCAGATGAGCATTCTGAAGCGCCCGTCGAGTTCGTGAAGTATGCCCCCCGTCCACATCGCGCGCTCGCAGCAGCTCTGCCCGAGGGCCAGCCCGACGATGTGTTCATCAGCGAACCCCAGCGCCTCGCGCAGCGACCGGTCGCGCACAGGCCTGACGCGCGAAAAATCCACCCCCGGACGAGCCAGCGCGCAACTTCCCGGGTCCGTGCCGCCCTCCGCCAGTTGCCGCATCTTCGTCGCCGTATCGCATACCACCCGTATCTCGCGATGGGCCATCACCGCGCGCAGCAGTCTTCGTTCATCCGGCCCGGCGGAAAGGGGACTGTAGAAAACAGCCCCGCGGGCCGCCGCGGCTGCGGCCTTCAGAGCCGCCGTTCCCCAGGCGTGAACGATGGTCGATCGGTCCTCGCGGCGCAGAGCGCGCACGGCCGCGATCATGTCGCGATACAGTCCGCCGGCGCCCAGCGTGCGTGCTTCGACGGCAAAGCCCCCGCCCAGCCCGCGCACGATGTATTCCACGCACCGGCGCGTCTGGAAATCCGCATCGCCCGCCAGCAGATGTATGACGCGAATCATCGGTCAGGGAACCTCGCGCCGCGGACAGCGCCGCTCCGGCGCGTCCGCCGGCTGCTATGTGCGGCGCTTCCATGCCTCGGCCGCCTGCCGCATGGCATGCACGTTGGCCGGCGGAGTATCGCGCGGTATTTCGCATCCCGCCCCGACGATGAAACGGTCGCCCCCCTGCCGATGGCATTCTTCCGCCGCCGCGCGCACCTGCTCCGGCGTGCCGTTGCGCAGAACCCCTGCCGGCTCGATATTGCCCAAAAGAATCTGCCGCTCGCCCATGGCGGCACGCGCTTCGGAAACCGGCGACAGGTAGTCCAGGTCCACTATTTCGCAGCCCAGCGCGCCCATCGCGCGCAGCAGCGGCCGCGTGTTGCCGCAGATGTGCAGCCGCACGGCCAGCCCCAGACGGTGCAGCCCGTCAACAAGTTTCTTCTCGTATGGCCAGACGAACTCCTCGTAAATCGCCGGCCCAACCAGCGACGCCGCCGCATCGCCCACGCCCATGATGTCCACTCCCGCGTCGCGCTGCGCCGCGGCGAAGCGCAATTCCATCTCCACCGCAAACTCGAACAGATCGCGCACGAACGCCGGATCGTCATAGAAATCCAGCATGAGCGTGTTTATGCCGCGCAGGTCGGCCGCCTCGGCACACGGACCTTCCACCCAGCCCTCGATGACCTTCCCGCCGCCAGCGCGCTGTCGGAGAAGTTCGGCCGCTTTCACGCGATCGTGCATGCGCCCGCCCGACAGCGGGTCGGGTATTTTCAGCCGCGCCAGGCGGGTCTTGTCGGCCAGCAGAGCGTCGTTTTCGTCCATCGAGGGAGGCTGGTCGTCGAAGTAGCGCACGGCCCCGCCGCAGTCGGCCACCTCGCGCATCGGATCGGAAATGCACGAGACGTGATCGATGTCGAACTCCTCGGCCGTGCGCAACTGCGCTTCCACCAGCACGCGGTAGTCGCTTACATACCGCCCGTATTTCACGCCGATGCGGTCGGCCGCAAACATCATCGTGATCGGCATGAAAGGCGTGCGGTCGATGGGGGCATCGCGCAACAACCCCAGAACGCGCCGTCTGCCGTTCATACTCATATCCGCCGATACCTCCGCGCCCCCGCGGTTTCAGACGCCATCGGCCAGCTCGTAGAATCCCGCCGTATCGCGGCGCAGGAACCCCCGCGCCACCAGTTCCTCCCATATTTCGGGCGGAAAGCCCGCCGGCGGACGGATCGACACTATCCGTTCGCTCCGCCCCGTCTTCACCGCGCCCACGCCCAGCCGCGATTCGTCGTCGAGCTGCGTGAGTTTCAGCCGCTTCTTGAATGCCTTCAGCGCACGCCGGAGTTCTTCTTCGCTGGCCATGTCATCGATTATAACGCCCCCGCAGCACGCGTGTCGGCGCTGCGCCACGCGCGGCACGGATCACTGCCCAACGCCGACCCTGACCATCAACCCCGCGCGCAATCCCCTCACGACAAGCCTGCCGCCGCTCAGGGCCACCTCGGCTTTTTCATCCGGCCACGGACGGAAAACCTTCACGTCCGGCGCGCCGCCCGCGCCCGCCAGTGCCAGGTCGATAGCCGCCTCGGCCACGACCGGCGCTTCTCTGCCGTCGCGCAGGGTTTGCTGCCACGTATCCGCCCGATTGCGCAGCCACAGCAGATGATGCCTTCGCCCGCGCAGCGCCAGCACCCACAGTTCCGCGCTCGACATATCCGCCGCTTCGAAGCCCTCCTCGTCGATGCGGATGCCGCTTATCAGGTCCGCAAACGCGCGGAACTGGTACCACAGGTTCTTCTGCTCCACGTAACTGTCCCAGAACCAGTTGTGTCCCGTTCCCGCGGCGCCCGCGAAAAACGCCGGAAACGTGGTGTCGTGAAAAATGATGCCGCGATCGTCGGTCCGGCAGAAGCGGAACACGCCCGTGTGGCTGTCGTTGACGGCGCCGGTCTCGGCCAGCAGGACCGGCCGGTCGGGCCGCCGCGACAGCTTCACCGCGTCCACCGAAAACTCCACCGGCAGCTGGCATATCTTCAGCGCCGCGCCCTGATCGAGATACCGGTGAACCTGCTGGAAGTCCATCTCGTCCATCCTGAAGGCGTCCTGAAGCTTCTGGTGGCCGGCATTGTCGAAACTGCCCAGCGAATTCACCACCAGATTGCGCGGCGACAGCGCCCTGATGCGCGGCAGCATACGGCGCGTCCACTGTAGCTGCACTTTAAAATCGCCCGTATCGCAGCAGTTGATCTCGTTCCACAGTTCCCACGCCATCACGGTCGGATCATCCCCCCAGCGCGCCGTGTATGCCTGCACCTTCTTCATCCACGCCTGCTGCCACGCCGCATCGTTGAACCACTCGGCCACGCTCGCCGGCGTGCGACCGTCGGGCAGCCTGATCTTCTTCGACTGCGGCGAGCCGGGCGTGAACCTGCGGAAATGTTCCAGACACAGTTTCAGACGTATGCCTTGCCGCCGCGCCAGTTCGATGATGGCGTCCATCCGCGCGAACATCGCCAGGTTCAGCTCGCCGGCGACTTCGCCTTCGGGCTCGAGATTCCCGTTCGACAGCCATATCCGGGCGAAGTTGCCGCCGTTTTCTGCAAGCCGCGCAAACCACCGCCGGTAGTCGGCCGCCCCCATCGTCAGCGATCGCCCGTCGCGCCCCTGGTAACCCACCGGCCAGCACAGGTTCAGCCCGATGGCGCAATACGGCGAACCGTCGCTCAAGGCGAAATACCGCCCGTCGCGCCGGCTTATCTGCACGTATCCCGGATGGTTCGACGCGACGCACTCGAACTCGCCCTCCTGCACCATCCTGCCGCCGGCAAGCGCACGCCAGCGATACCGCCCGATTTCCACGGGCGTGCAGCGCACGGCCTGTCGCACGCTTCCGCGCTGGACGATCCTTTCATAACCGCGATCGTCATACACCAGCTCGGCGGGCTGATGCGCAAACGCCGGACGCCTGTCGATGGCGCCCGAGGGAGCGATGAACTCCACCTCCTCCACCTGCTCCCCCGGCGCAAACTCGTGATGAAACCTCCCATAACGGGGCACCTGGTCGGCGCCCGCCGCGCCGTGTACCGACGCCGCAAACAGCAGTGCCGCCGCCGCCACGGTAATCGGGGTCGATGACATGGCCAGCCTGCCTTTCGCGCAGTCGATGTCCGGATCATTCGCGCGGTTTTCCGCCGCTGTCGGTTGCCTGCCGGAAAACCTTCGCATACTCCTGTAGAAACTCGCCGGCGGCTCTGGGGCTGGTGATGCACCTGTCCCACGGCAGCGCCGGGCGCTCCACCGCCGCCGCCCCCGCCGCCCGATGCGCCTGATACTCCGCAGCCAGCAGACGGAACTTCCTGCCCCATGCCTTCTCGCGCCCGTCTTCCATCAGCAGACCCGTCCGCACGCTCACATCTCTTGCGCCGGGATGATCATAAAAGCCCCAGTTCAACCAGCCGCACGCCAGCGGAGCGGTTGTGCGTATCAGTTTTTCGCACCAGCCGGCCTGATCTTCTTCGCTCGCTTCGCGGCTCTGGCGCCCGCCCATCGGAAACGTGCCCCCGCCATACCAGCCGAACTCGGCAATCACCACCGGTTTGCCCGGCAGCGCCGTCTCGCGCACCACCGCTTCCAGATATGCCAGATTGAGCGATTCCCTCTCCGCGCCGTCGTACTGATAGGCCCCGCCGGCCAGCGGATAAAAGTGAATCTCCAGAAAATCCAGGTACTGCGCCTGGCGCTGCGGACGAAAGCCCGAGTACACGTCCGCCCGCGGCAGCACCGCCGGCACCGACCACTGGATAAACCCCACCGTCACCAGCGCATCGCGGTCGGCAGCTCTGATCGCCTCCGCCTGCCGGCGCGTCCAGCGGTCGGCGATGTCCTCGCGAAACCGCTGATAGTCCAGCAGCATCGGATCCACCGGCTTGTCCTCGGCTTTCGGTATGGCTATGCCGCCCGCAAGCGTTTCTTCGGCCACGCCCCACGCCCGCGCCGCACCGGCCGCCGAACCATATCGCCTGATCACCCACTCCGCCCACTGGCGCCGCATCGGCGGCGTATCCCAGCGCACCGCCGGCTCGTTCAGCAGGTCATACGCAAAGATGGTCGTGCGGCCGCGATAGCGCGCCGCGAACAGCTTCCAGAACTCCACGATGGCCGCCAGCACCGTTTCGTCGGCGTACCGGTCGGTCCCCGCCCACTGCGGCAGGCCTTCCCAGTGGTCCGGACCGGTTGGATGCACATATACGCCGGCTTCTTCGGCGGCGGCCAGAAAGTCGTCGAACTTCTCCAGCCCCTCAGCATCCAGCGCCCCCGGTTTGCTGTAGAACGATCCGAACGACAGAAACACGCGCACGCAATTGCCCCCCATCGACCGCAACAGCCGCAGGTCGCGCCGCGCGGCGGCGGCATCGTATTTCTTCCACACCTGCGGCGCCCAGCCCGTGCCCGGGCGATAATAGTTCACGCCAAAAGGCGCGAAAGGCCGGCCCTCGGATGTTACAAATCCCCTGCCATCGGCCGCCACGCGCACGCGCGGCAGCGGCGCAGGTCTGGTGCTGCCCGTGTTTTCCGCGCCCATCGCACAGGTCCAGAAGGCAAAAAACGCCATCGCCGTCAATGCCCCGATAAGCGCCGCCGCTGGTGTGCCTTTCATGTCGTGCAGCATCTGTTCCTCATCGCCGCGAATCAAGCGCGGCGCAGGCGCCGAAGCATCACCGCAGACAGATCAAACCCACTCCCGCCGCCGCCAGCACCGTCGCCACAACCACGTCCCAGCCGATCCGCGCCTTATAGCGTACGGCCACCAGCGGCAGAATGAACACCGGCGACATCGCCGCCAGCGTCGATACCAGCCCCGCTTCGATGTGTGCCAGCGCCGCCACGTAGCACAGCATTCCCAGAAAAGGCCCGGCCAGCGTGCCCGCCAGCATCCTCGTCAGTATGTGGCGGTCGCGCAGCTTCGCCAGCATCGGCACAAGCTGCCCGCGCACCGCGGCAAACGCCCCCAGCATGATGGCCGACGCATCCACCCGCACCACCGTTGCAATTACTGGATCGAGCGGCGGACCCGTGCAGAACGCCTGCCGCGCCAGCACGGCCCCCACCCCCGCGCCCACCGCCCCGCCGATGCCCAGCAGCACTCCGACAACCGATACGCTCCCGGGTTCGCCGCCGTCGCCCGACGGCTCGCGCGCCGCCGTGCCCGCTCCGGCGAAGATGGCATATGAACTGGCGGCCAGCACCAGCACCACGCCCGCCAGCGCACGCAACCCCAGCGCCTCTCCCAGCGCAAGCCACCCCGTTGCCACCGACACCACCGGTGCTATCACCCCCGCCTGCGATGCCCGCCGCGGCCCCAGCCTCACCAGAGCCTCGAAAAACATCATGTCGCCGACCACCGCCCCCGCCAGCCCCGACAGCGCCAGCCACATGAGCTGCGCCGCGTCGGGCATCGCCGGCGCCGCCGAGCGCATCAGCGCATAGGGCCACGCCAGCACCGCGAACATGGCCCCGGCCGCCAGCAGCCGCATCACCACTACGGCGTGCGAGCCGATCCGCCGCCCGGCACTGGCGAAGCACAGCGGAGAAATGGCCCAGCCTATGGCCGTCAGCACGCCCAGCGCAACGCCCGCCGCCGTGTCATTCACAAACGCCATCGTGATCTTCCGCCCGCCGCAGCATGTTATTGGCCGGCGCCCGCCCATGCCAACCGCCGCCAGCCCCCTGCGCCTTCCACGTCCCCGCGTCTTCGCGTCCTCGCACCCCCGCATCCTCGCGCCCTCCGTCATTCCCGCGAAAGCGGGAACCCACGCCCTCCTCCCCGCAGGAAAAAGCAGCGATGCCCCACCCCTTATCCCGCGGCGACGGCGCGCTTGCATACGCCGGCGGCGGCGGCATAATCCACACAGGCCCCTTCAACCGGTCATGACCATGGTCACCGACAAGGAACAACTCTATCAGCAGCGGCTTAAACGCTACGTCACCGCCATGCGCAAGGGCAAACCCGACATGGTGCCCATCCGCCCGTTCGTGGCTGAGTTCGTCGCCACCTACTGCGGCTACACCTGTCAGGATGTCACGCAGGATTATCAGAAGGCCTTCGACGCCGTCATACGCTGCTGCCGCGATTTCGACTGGGACGCCGCCGTGGCCAACATGGTTTACGTCTGGGGCGGCCTGCCCCAGGCGGTGGGCCTGAAGTATTACCGCATCCCCGGCGTGGGCCTCGACGAAAACACCGGCTTTCAGTATCTCGAACCCCCCGCCGAAGAAGCCTTCATGCGCGCCGACGAATACGACGAACTCATAAAAGACCCCACCGGCTACCTCTTCAACGTCTGGCTGCCGCGCGTTTCCACCGACGTCGTGCCCCCGGGCCGGCCCAATACCTTCCGCAACAACCTCTCGTTCCTCAAGGGCGGCATGGCCATGCTCAGCTACTTCGGCGCCTTCCCCGCCCAGATCGACCGCATGCGCCGCGAGTGCGGCACCGTGTCGGCCATCGCCGGCATCCTCAAGGCCCCCTTCGACATCATCGCCGACAAACTGCGCGGCTATCTCGGCCTGTGCGAGGACCTCGTGGAACGCCCGGCGAAGGTCCTGGCCGCCTGCGAGGCCCTGGCGCCCCATCTGCTCCACGTCGCCCTCACCAGCGCCGACCCTTCCAAGACCGTCCCCATCGGCTTCTGGATGCATCGCGGCTGCGTCCCGTTCATCTCCATGAACCAGTTCCAGAACATGTTCTGGCCAACCCTCAAACCCATACTTCAGGAACTGTTCAAGCGCGGCCATCAGGTGCTCTTCTATGCCGAAGGACGCTGGGCCGCCCATCTTCAGACCTTCCGCGAGCTGCCCGACGCCAGCATCATCTTCCACTGCGACATGGACGACATCTTCGAGGTGCACAGGGTGCTCGGCGACAAGTTCTGCATAAGCGGGGGCGTGCCCAACAGGCTTCTGGCCTTCGGCACGCCCGACGAGGTGCGCCAGCGCGTCCGCGAGGTCATCCGTCGCGTCGGCAAAGACGGCGGCTTCATCCTTGACGCCAGCGCCATCGTTCAGAACGACGCCAGAGTGGAAAACATACGCGCCATGACCGAGGCCGGCCGGGAATACGGCGTGTACTGATCCCCGGCCTGTTCAGAATAGTCTCGCGCCGGCGGCATCGTGCCGGCAGGAGTCGAATATGACCAGCAATCAGCAGCAGCCCGACCGCGTGCACCGCCCGCCGGGCGTATGCATCCCGTGGGAAGAAAAAGTCAGGGAACTGCCGCGCATCACGGCCAACGAACAGCTCGTCCGCAAGACGTGGGAAGACATCGACGCTCTGGCGTACATGTACATCTGGCATCTGCTGGTGTCGTCGTAAGCCGCGTCGTCGCGGCGACGGTGGCAATCCGGCACGGCAAGAACGTCGGCCTGCGATGCGGAGCCTGTTATGTCTGCGCAATTCAAACCCTCGCGCCGGGCTATTGTGAAACTCGTGCCGGCGGCCCTGTGCATATGGGTCCGGTCGGCTCCAGGCGCTGCGGCGACGTCGCCCGCGGAGAAACTCGACATCGCCGTTATCGGCCCGCGCGGTCGCGGCCGCGACAATCTGCGTGCCTGCCGCGCCGAAAACATCGTCGCCGTATGCGATGTTGACGAAAAGAACCTCGCCGAGGCGATCCAGACCGACGCGCCCCGCGCCAGGGCGTTCACCGACTGGCGGCGAATGTTCGACGAGATGCACAAGAGCATCGACGCCGTCATAGTCAGCACTCCCGACCACACCCACGCCGGGCCCACCCTGGCCGCTCTGCGACTCGGCAAGCACGTGTATTGCGAAAAGCCGCTCACCTGGAGCGTCGACGAAGCGCGCCTCGTGCGTCAGGCCGCCGCCAGGGCCGGCAAAGCCACACAGATGGGCACGCAGATCCACGCCGGCGACAACTACCGTCGCGTGGTCGAACTGATCCGCGCCGGCGCCATCGGCACGGTCAGCGAGGTGCACACCTTCATCGCCGGCGGAATAAGTGGCGGCCAGCGCCCCGCCGACACGCCCCCCTGCCCGCCCCATCTCCACTGGGACCTGTGGCTGGGCCCCGCGCCGTTCCGCCCGTACCACCCGGCCTACGTGCCCTTCCGCTGGCGCGGATGGTGGGATTTCGGCAGCGGCATGCTCGGCGATTTCGGCTGCCATCACATGGACGTGGCTTTCTGGGCGCTGGGGCTGGATTATCCTGCCTCCGTCGAGGCCGAAGGCCCGCCCGTTCATCCGGAAAGCACCCCGCCGTGGCTCGTAGTGCGATACGAGTTTCCCGCGGCCGGCGAACGCCCGCCGGTCAGGCTCACGTGGTACCACGGAAACAGGAAACCCCCGCAATTCGCCGAGGGTCTCGTACCCCAGGGCGACAAATGGAACGCCGGCAGTCTCTTCGTGGGAGACAGGGGAATGCTGCTGACCGACTATGGCCGCCACATCCTGCTGCCGCAGGAGAAATACCGCGATTACCAGCGCCCGCCGCAGAGGCATACCGGCGTCCATCGGGCACCATGCCGAATGGATCAGAGCGTGCCGGGAGGGCACGCCCACCACGTGCAACTTCGAGTACGCCGGCATCCTCACCGAAGCCGTGCTGCTGGGCAACGTGGCGTACCGCGCCGGCGCCCGACTCCAGTGGGACGCGCCCAACCTCGCCATCCCCAACGCCCCGGCGGCCGAGCAGTTCCTCCATCGCCGCCCGCACCGGGGAATGTGATGCCCTGCGCTCTCCAGCACGCGCGATGACAATCGGCCGTGCCATCGTTCCGCCTGTGCGCCTTCGCCCGGCAAGCGGCGCGATCGACCAACCTGTGTACCTGCACCTCAGACGCCGCCACACCACCGGCCGTGCATTATTTCCGCCGGTTTCGCGGCGTTGCGATTGCGCTGACACGCACCCTCGCGCGATTCGGCATTAACACACGCCACGCCGCAGGGTAAAAAGGCTGAAGTGCATGGCGCGTCTTTCATCCTGCGTCCGCGGCATCTGACGGTCCTTGCCATATGTCTTGTTGTCGGCTGCATGCCCGAGCCGCCCGGCGCGCCGCCCGCGGCGGCGAAAGTCGAACGACTGCTCATCGTCAGCATCGACGGCCTGCGGCCCGACGTCGCCCTGCGCGCCAACATGCCCAATATGCGGGCGCTCATGCGCCGCGGCACATTCACCTTCTGGGCCACCACCACCGAAACCGCCGTCACCCTCCCATCCCACGTCAGCATGCTCACGGGCGTCACCCCCGAGCGGCACCGCATATGGTGGGATATCGACCCCGGACCCGACGACCAGCAGCGCCCGGCCTTCCCCACCCTACTTGAACTGGCGCGCAACAACGGCCTGACAGCCGGCATGGCCGTCGGCAAACCCAAACTCGGCGTGCTGGCCGGCGGCAAACCGCTCAGCTGGTCCTTCGTGCCCGAACTGTATGCCAACGATGATCAGGTTGCCCGCGAGGCGGCGCGTATCATCGCCGACCACCGTCCCCAGGTCATGTTCGTCCACCTCCCCGATACCGACGCCGCCGGCCACGGCAGCGGCTGGGGCAGTCCGGAACAGATAAAAACCGTGGAGAACGCCGACCGGTGTCTGGGGGTAGTTCTCGGCGCCCTCAACACCGCCGGTCTGCTGCGAACCACCGTCGTCATCGTAACCGCCGACCACGGCGGCATGGGACATTCTCATTACGGCAACGACCCGCGCAGCCGCCATATACCCTGGATCATCGCCGGCCCGGGCATCCGCCAGAACCTCGATCTCGCCAGCATCTACAGCGTGCGCGTGCGCACCGAGGACACCTTCGCCACCGCCTGCGCTGTTCTGGGGCTGCCGCTGGACCGCAACATCGACGGCCGGCCCGTAACCGCCGCCATGGTGAATCCGCCCGCCGGTCTCCAGCCGGAATGGCAGGTTCCCGCATGGGACCAGCCCGCGCCGGACCCCGACCCTCCTCAACCCGACATGCAGAACCCGCTCGAGCCACAAACGCCAGAGCCGCCCGAACCAGACGTGCAGAACCCGCCCGAGCACGATGCTGCCCGTGCCGGCGGTAGAAACTGAAACCGTCGCCCGCCACATTCGCCCGCGCGGCTTGTTGACACAACATTATTGCGCCCTCCGGGTATGGTATTACGGTGCAGGGTGTCGGACGGCCGTCGGGTATGAACCGACGGAACATGTAACAATGTGTCCGGGCATCTTCCCATCGTGCTTCCCATCGCATGGAGGTCTGCCATGAACCGCATTACCGTCATTGTCGTGCCTGTCGTGTGTCTTGTGCTGGCCGGCGCCGCTCAGGCCCAGAAAGCCAAAGGCGATCCCGCCATCGGCGGCGAGCTGTTTTTCTTCGCCAAAGGTTCGCAGCCGCTGGCTCTTGAGCGCGTGTATCCCGGCATAACCGCAGCTCTGATGCTCACCGCTGAACAGAAGGAAGCGATAATGGAAGCTCAGCGGCAGACGGTGTTTCATCCGGATGTGCGGGCAGCCATGCAGCTGGGCAAGTCCGGCCCCGACGTTACCGAAGCGCAGCGCGAGGAAGCCCGCAAAACCGTCGCCGACGCGCGGCAGCGACTGCGCGCAGCCGTTGACGAAGTGCTCACGCCCGCCCAGAAGGCGCTCATCGCCGCCATTCAGAAGGCATATGAGGAATCGCAGCGGGCGGCCATGGAAGCGCTCGGCGACGATCTCAAAGCCGCCAAGGGCAATCCCGACAGGTCCACACAAGTCGGGCAGCGCTTCAACGAACTCGTCAGGGAGGAGATGTCGCGCCGCCTGGAGAACGTTCTCACCGCCGAACAGCAGGCCGCCGTGCAGCGCGCCGCGCTTGTGCAGCTGGAGGCCGAGGAAATGGCGCGCAACAGCAAGAAAAGCAAGGGCGGCGGCATCTGAGACGCGGCTGCTCCGTGCCGCGCTGTGCGATGCAGCATCGCAACAACGCCCGCTCGCAGGCGCGCCGGACGGCGCGGACAGCAATGGTATCAACGCCCGCAGACCCGTGTCTGCGAAGCGCAACCCCGGCTTGCGATCATCCGTGGGCGCTGTCGCCGGCAGACAGTGCGGCGTTTACTTCACCTCCACCAGCCCGACGTCGATGTACTGTCCGCCCTGGGTCTGATGGCAGTGCACCGCGATGGTATTCCTGCCGGGTTTGAGGGTCGCCAGCGCTTCGGGAGCGATGGGAAACTCCTCGTAGTCGGTGGTGTATCCCGAGATCTTCGCCGCCAGAACGCCGTTGATATACACCTCGGCGTTTTCGTCGTGGTGAATGTACAGTTGCAGTGCGCTGTAGTTGCCAGCCGGCAGGTCGAACTCGCGCCGCAGCCATATGTCCGCGGTCTTCCACTCTGTGCGCGCCACGGCGCCGGGCGTGCCCTTCGTGCCGAATCCGCCGACACCCTCCTGCCAGCCCTTTGCGTCGAACCCGGGCTTGAACCAGTCGTCGGCCGGTTTGGTCGTGGTGTAGAGCCACTTCAGCCCGTTCTGCTGCGACGTGGGCACCACCGCAATCACCTGCGGCAGAGGCACAGGCTCGCCGCGATTGGCCTTGGCCACCTTCTCCACATCGGGCTTGACGACCGCCCGGTCATATGTGAGCAGGCCGTTGCATTCGGTCTCCACGTCGGTGGTCTGGGTGTACACAGCGGCCGAAAGACCGGGGTTGTCCTTCAACTCGTACACCTTGCGCAGAAGTTTGCAGTAGGTGCTGGTGAGTTTGTCGGCATTGGGCATGCCGCGGTAACCCCAATGTTTGGCCGTCCACATATGTCCCTCGACGGCCAAACCCAACCCGCCAAACTCACCGAGAACGGCGGCGCGTTTGTCCTCCGGCGGAGGACAGGCCGGCCCCGGATATGCGTGAATATCATGGACGTCGCCCACCTTGCGGTCGGTCCAGCCCGAGGCGTTGTTCACCAGCCGCGTGGGATCAAGCTTCTTCACCCACGCCGTAAGGCGCTCGGTGTCGTACTGTCCCCAGCCCTCGTTGAAGACCACCCACATGATGATGGAAGGATGATTGCGGAACTGTTCCACCATCTGCCGCAGTTCATCCTCAAACTGCCTGGCCTCGTCGGCGCTGCGGTTGCCGTCGCCGCTGGGCATGTCCTGCCACACCAGCAGCCCCAGTCTGTCGCACCAGTAGTACCAGCGTTGCGGCTCGATCTTCACGTGTTTGCGGGCCATGTTCATGCCCAGCTTTTTCGTGATCTCGATATCGTATCGCAGGGCTTCGTCCGTGGGCGCGGTGTACAGCCCATCGGGCCAGAAGCCCTGATCCAGGAACCCTATCTGAAACACGAAACGGTTGTTGAGCAGTATTCTGGTTATGCCCTTCTCATCCTTGCCCACGGAGACCTTGCGCATGCCGAAGTAACTGTCCACGGCATCGACAGTCTTATCGCCCTGCTTCAGCGACACCTTCAGATCGTACAGAAACGGCGCGTCCGGCCACCACAGTTTCGCATCGGGGACCGGCACAGCGATCTGCCGGCCAGGTTTGCCCGCAGCGCGCGCCACTTCTCTGCCGGCATCCAGCACCGCCACTTCCACCGTATGCGTATCGTCGGCGGCGCGGCCGACAACCGTTACCCTCACCGCGCTGCCGTCAACGTCCGGCGTTATCACCAGGTCGGCGATGCTCGCCATGGGCACAGGCTCTATCCACACCGTCTGCCATATGCCCGACGTCGGCGTGTAGAAGATGCCGCCGGGATTGAGCACCTGTTTGCCGCGCGGCTGCTTGCCCGTATTAGTGGGGTCCAGTACCGCTACGACGACCTCCTGCTGCGCGGCGTCGGCGCGGATGGCCTCGGTTATGTCGAACGTGAAGGCGTCGTAGCCGCCGCGATGGCTGCCCACGGGCCGGCCGTTCACCGTCACCTCGCATTCCCAGTCCACCGCGCCGAAATGCAGCAGTATGCGCTTGTCCGACCAGCCGCCCGGCATGGCGAACTGCCGCCTGTACCAGAGCCGGCTTTTCTCATCGAGCCTCTTCATCACCCCCGAAAGCGCGGACTCCACCGGAAACGGCACAAGAATCTTCCCCTGCCACTCCTGTGGACGCGGCGCCTCTTTGGGCGCGATGGCATAATCCCACAGGCCGTTGAGATTCAGCCAGTCCTTCCGCACCATCTGCGGCCGCGGGTACTCCTTCCAGACGTTCTCCGGCGAAACGTCCTTCGCCCAGCGGGTCATTAGCGGCCCCTGCGCCGGCTGCCAGCTCTGCGCGCCCACCGAACATGCGCACATGCACACGGCTATCGCCGCGGCCACGAAAATGCTGTGGACGAAACACATAACGTAGTCCTCCATAATGCTTGCTCGACTGAGCGATGGCCATGATGATAAAGTGGCGCTGCCGGTTGCGAAAGCGGATGCCGCGATTTGAAACGATTGAGCGCCGCGCCTCGTCTTCCGGCACGCATACAGAACGAGTCGGCCGATGACCTCTGCAATAGCCCTTACCCCGCGCCAGCGCTTCATCATTGCCCTCGAAGGCGGCCAGCCGCCCGGACGCGTGCCCCATTTCGAACTGGTGTTCTTCCTGACCATGGAGGCCTTCGGGCGCATTCACCCCTCGCAGCGTCATTACGGCCAGTGGCTTCAGATGTCCGAAACCGAACGCGCCCTGCACCGTCGCGATATAGCTGACCTGTATATCCAGACGGCGACACGCTACGAACACTCGGCCATTTTCTTTCATCCCCCGGGCGGCTGGGGAAACGGCGCCTCCGCCGACGACGAAATCCGCCGCACGCTGGACATCATCGCAGACACTGTCGGCCGCCGCTTCTTCCTCATGCTTCACGGCGACGCCACTTACGGCATACCGTCGGGGGCAAACATGGCCCAGTTCGTAGAAAGCCTCATCGACAAGCCGCAGGAAATGAAAGACCAGGCCAGCCGCCAGGTCGATGCGGCGCTGGCGCGGGCCGAAAAGTACCGCAGACACGGCCTGCTCGACGGCTTCGCGCTGTGCAGCGACTACTGCTTCAACAGCGGTCCTTTCGTTTCCCCGGCCATGTTTGACGAGTTCATCACGCCGTTTCTGGTACGCCTCACGGCCGGGTACCGCGATATGGGCTTCTATGTCATCAAACACACCGACGGCAACATCATGCCCATACTCGATTCGCTGCTGGCCTCGCGACCTCATGCCCTGCACAGCCTCGACCCGCAGGGCGGAGTGGACATAGCCCAGCTCAAACGGCTCATCGGAAAGCAGGTATGTCTGTGCGGCAACGTGAATTGCGCCCTGATGGACACCGGCACCGATGAACAGGTCATCGAATCGGCCCGCTACGCGCTGCGCCATGGCATGCCGGGCGGCGGCTATATCTTCTGCACCAGCAACTGCATCTACACGGGCATGGCGCTGCGCAGATATGAACTGATACTCGATGTGTGGCGCGCCGAGGGAAACTACCCCGCTAACCCGCAAGACGCGGTTCCCGCGGACTGAGCACCGGTTTCCCGGAGGGCATGCGCGCCCCTGGCCGCGAACGGAACGCCGTCGCGATGCGCGACGTATCATCACACAACATCCAGTAAACGCCCTCTATTCCGGCGCTACAGCCGGAGGGTTTCGGCCGTTGCGCCCTTTCGGCCGCATGTCGCGCTGCGCGCCATGGCACAGCGGGGCCGCCGGCTGTTGTCCGGAGACCGCGCGCAGGGATGGTCAGCATAAGACCAGACCTCGCGGCAGCCAGACCAGAGGCCGGGCGACGACGCGTAACCCATAACCAGCGATTAGATGATGACGCGCGATATGCTGCCTATTATGGATGGCGCGCTTGGTGGTTGCGCTTTTGTTTATCCGCGGCGGCGTTAGAATCGGCATCCGACAAGGCCGCGGTATCCGAGGCGCATTACCTGTCCGCATCGTGTGATCGCGCAACGAGAGGGCGAGCCGGACCCGGCAGCAGCGTATGCCTGCTGCGGGCTGTGTCCTCGGAAGGTACTGTGCGCCCAGCTTTTACAACTGCGTGCGAGGAGGTAGGCCGAAATGGCCTTTACAGGCGACCTGCGATCGAGAGTCCCGGCCGAGTTGGCGGAGATACTGTCTGTTTGCCCCGGTTACACGGTAGCCAGCTCCGTGCAGCAGCTGGTGGACCTGGCATGCCGCGATGCCGTGCATGGCTGGCACGAGGTGGCCTACGACGTTCCGGGCAGAGGGCGTGTGGTGGAAGCGATGGTCTGCCGCGTCCGCAACGGAGTGGCAGCCAACTACACCGAACCGTACATGCGGCGCCGCGATCCCGACTGCATGGTTATCGGCGATGAATTGCCGACCAACAAGCCCCGGTTTTCGGAAAGGTTCGGCAGAGACTTCGCCCCCGTGCGTCAGGAGACTTTCGACTGGCTGAAGACGCAGGAACTGGCGCTGTTCTTCTTCGAGGCGGGATCCTCCGGACATGGCGTTGATGCCGTGGCGGTGGCGCCGGCCAACGCCGGCTTTTTCGCTCTGGGACTGGCTCTGCTTCAGGGAATACTCGATCCGGACCGCCTGCCGGAAACATTCGCTCCGCGTGCCGTGATCTATGTGGCTCCGCCCTTCCGCCACACCCATTTCGAGGGCAAACAGGTAGTGGTGCACAATCGCCGGGGCGATCTGCACGAGATGTTCAGCTACAACCTTTATCCGGGACCCAGCGCCAAGAAGGGCGTGTACGGCGTGCTGATCAGCCTCGGCGAAAAGCAGCGCTGGGTTACGATGCACTGCTCCACCGTGCGCGTGGTTACGCCTTACGACAACAAAATTACCATCAGCCACGAAGGCGCCAGCGGCGGCGGCAAGAGCGAAATGCTCGAACACATACATCGTGAACGCGACGGGCGAATTCTTCTCGGACGCAATCTCGTCACGGGCGAAGAACGGCACCTTGTGCTGCCGCGATCGTGCGATCTCCAGCCGGTTACCGATGACATGGCCCTGTGCCATCCCTCCCTCCAGAAGGGCAACGGCAAGCTTACCGTGCTGGATGCCGAAAACGCCTGGTTCGTGCGCGTGGACCACATCACCCGCTACGGGACTGATCCGCATCTGGAGGAGATCACGGCGCGCCCCCCTGTACCGCTGCTGTTCCTCAACATCGACGCGGTGCCGGGCAGCACGGCCCTCATCTGGGAGCATATCGAGGACGCGCCCGGTCAGCCGTGCCCTAATCCGCGCGTAATACTGCCGCGCGACATCGTGCCCGGCGTCGTCAAAGGTCCCGCGACGGTCGATATCCGCTCGTTCGGCGTGCGCACGCCGCCGTGTACGGCCGAGAATCCCACGTATGGCATCATCGGCCTGTTCCATATTCTGCCCCCGGCGCTGGCGTGGCTGTGGCGGCTGGTCGCGCCGCGCGGGCATGCCAATCCGAGCATCGTCGCCACAGAAGGCATGACTTCCGAAGGCGTCGGCTCTTACTGGCCATTTGCCACCGGCCGGCGGATCGATCAGGCCAATCTGCTTCTCGAACAGATCCTCGCGACGCCGCGAGTACGCTACATCCTCTGCCCCAACCAGCATATCGGGGCGTGGAAGGTGGGCTTCATGCCCCAGTGGATAGCCCGGGAATACCTGGCCCGCAGAGGCGGAGCGAGATTTACCCCGAACCAGGTTGTCGAATCACCCTGCGCCCTGCTGGGTTATGCCCTCAGAACTCTGATGGTCGAGGGACAGGTCATCCCCAACTGGCTCCTGCGCGTAGAAACGCAGCCGGAGGTGGGCGAAGAGGGATACAACCGCGGCGCGCTTATGCTTGAGGAGTTCTTCGAACGGCAATTGACCGACTTTCTTGAGGACGACCTGCACCCGCTCGGTCGGAAGATCATAGATTGCTGCCTGTCCGGCGGAACGGTGGCTGATTACTGCTCGCTTATCGACTCCCAGACGCTGGTCGCCGACGAGGAATAGCCGTCGGCGCACCACACCGGCATAGCGTGCCGCCAAATGATAACGGCGCCAAGCTGTCGGTTATAGCAACCCGGCACGGTTAAGTAAGTCCGGCGTGCGAAAAGCGCACCGCAGACATCCGCCTGGGGCAACGCCCTGAATGCGCCGTTGCTGCGCGCCGGCACGGAAGCCCCGAAAGACCGTCCGAGTTACCCGAGAAGCCTACGTTCCCGCAGATAGTTGAGCACGAGATTCTCAAAAGGCATGTCGGTGCTGGCGAAAATATAGACGCCCCCGCGGCGCGTGACGTACTGCTTCAAACCGTCGCGCAGTTCCGCCAGATTACGCCGGTATTGCCCGAGGACTTCCGCGGTTATAACCATCTCCGCCGACGAACGGTCCTCCAGGTCGCGCAGCCGCACGTCGCCCTCCAGTTGCGGATCTATCTCCTGCGGACTGAGAATGTGCAGCGCGAAAAGGTCGTATCTGCCGCTGGAAAGATAGCGCAAACCATGTTCGTAACCGTGTTTATCAAAAAAATCTGAGATGACCACGCACACCCCCTTCTGACGATGCGCCAGCGCAAACCGCCGGCATGATTCGCCAAGATTGCCGGCTCCGTGGCAGCGCAGTGCCCCCAGAAAATCCAGCATCCGGCTTATGGCGGTGCGACCGCGCATCGGACCGACCTGCCGGAAAGTCCCGCCCGTCATCGCACACATGCACACGCGGTTGTAGTTGACCAGCCCCACATACCCCAGTGCCGCGGCCGCCCGCTTCATGTACAGGCCCTTGTGAGGCTCGCCATAGTCGCAACTTCTGCTGATATCGAGAACTACATAAAGAACGAGATCCTCTTCCTCCAGGAACAGCTTCAAAAACAGCCTCTCCAGCCGGGCATAGACGTTCCAGTCGATGAAGCGCAGGTCGTCGCCCACGGCGTAATCGCGGTAGTCGGCGAACTCCACCGACTGTCCGTGGCGCTTCGATCGTCGCTCGCCTTTCAATTTGCCGGCCAGTATCTTGCGCGAAACGAGGTCCAGCCGGTCCAGCCGGACCATGAACTCGCTGCTCAGAAGCGGCTCAGAATTGCCTTTATCTGCCGGCATTGCATGTGCTTCCGCGATCTGCTCCGCCTGACCCGCCGGCCTACACCGGCCGCCCGTGCGCAGAACCACCCGCTCCGCGCTGGCCAAGGCAAGTATAACCAGCCGCGCCGCCGGCAGACAGCAACTATTGCACTATCCACTACCCCCGACGAAGGCTAACCCTCTCGCCACGCCAATGACCTGCGGCAAGACGTTAGACCCTATCCCGATAACCTGTTGTATAGCGGCATCGGCGGACTGCATCGCCCATCGCGCCGCTCATAAGCAGACGGCGCAC
>Ga0123519_10004312_pt1 | contig 23151 bp, 17 predicted proteins | sample YelNatPaOPRAMG02_FD_87396 | JGI IMG/M metagenome (GOLD analysis project Ga0123519, IMG submission 87396) | Hot spring microbial communities from Yellowstone National Park - Yellowstone National Park OP-RAMG-02 (version 2) | ecosystem: Environmental > Aquatic > Thermal springs > Hot (42-90C) ...
ACAACGCGGGGCTTAGGCTCAGGCAAGGACCCGGAGATTGGCCGTCGCTCCATTGAGGAAAACAAAGAAGAGGTCTACGAAGCCTTAAAGGGCGCAGACATGACATTTATCACATATGGAGCTGGCGGTGGTACCGGAACAGGCGCTGGGCCAATGGTGGCCGAAATTGCCAAAGAATTGGGCTCTCTAACTGTGGCAGTGGTGACTAAACCATTCTCTTTTGAGGGAAGGAAAAGAATGAAGTTGGCCGAATTAGGTATTGAAGAATTGCGAGACAAGGTTGATACGCTCATCACAATTCCTAATGACCGCCTACTTCAGGTTATTGATAAAAAAACCACTTTGTTTGACGCCTTTGGTGTTGTTGACGATGTGCTGAGACAAGGTGTCCAGGGTATCTCTGACTTAATTACTTTACATGGAATAATTAATGTAGACTTCGCTGATGTGCGCTCTATTTTATCTAATGCAGGAAGCGCCTTGATGGGAATTGGCCGGGCGACCGGCGACAACCGAGCCATAGAAGCAGCCCGCGCGGCTATTGATTCACCACTTTTGGAACTATCTATTGAGGGAGCGAAGGGAATTTTATTTAACATCACAGGCGGTCCAGACTTGGGTATGTATGAAATTGACGAGGCGGCGAAAGCGATTACCGAAGCAGCAGACGCAGATGCCAACATTATCTTTGGTTCAATTATTGATGAGGCAATGTCTGGCGAGGTGAAAATTACAGTTATTGCCACTGGCTTTGAAAGCGAAGAAAAGAAAAAGAAAATGAAAGGCGAAGAAACTGTTTTGAATAAGGAAAAGGAAGAGGAATCAGAATTGGAAGTGCCAGCCTTTATTAGAAGAAAACTAAAATAAAAATGGTCTTAAAAGTTTTTACGCAACCTGGATGCCCTGCCTGCCCACCGGCTAAGGAGTTGGCCAAGAAACTGGAAAAGAGAATTAAAGTAGATTATGTAGATGTTTCAAAGCCAGAAGGGCTAGGCGAGGCGTTAGAATATGGCGTTATGTCAACTCCAACGCTTATTTTGATTGATAAAAAGGTGGAAAAAATCTGGACATTCACGCCCAGCGAAAATGAAGTTTTGCAAGAAATTGAAAGACTCAAATAAAAAGGGGTCAAGATGGATAAAAAAATCTCAAAGGTAAGAAAGAGGGATGGAAGAATAGTTGCGTTTAATCAGTCAAAAATCACAAACGCAATTTTAAAAGCACTAAATGCAACAAAGGAAGTTGAGTCATCAAAGATAAAAGATTTGGCCAAAAAGTTGAGCAACGAGGTTGTTTCTACTCTAAATAAAAAATTCCATCCCCGTTCGATACCGGCCATTGAAGAGATTCAGGATATTGTTGAGGACACCCTGGTTAAAAATAATCTAACTAAAACTGTCCGTGCTTATATTATCTACCGGGAGCAGCACGCCCAAATGCGCGAGATGCAAAAACTGGTTGATCCAGTCAAACTGGTTTCCTCTTATCTCAATTTAGAAGACTGGCGGGTCAAGGAAAATAGCAATATGGCCTTTTCTCTCCAAGGCCTCAATAATTATATCTCCTCTTTAGTGACCGCGGCTTTTTGGCTTAATAAAATTTACCCAAAAGAAATTAAGGAGGCTCACCAAAATGGCGATTTCCACATTCACGACCTCCAACTTTTGGCGGCTTACTGTTGTGGTTGGGATTTAAAGGAATTATTAATCAAAGGGTTTAAAGGTGCTCCGGGTAAAGTAGAAAGTAAACCAGCCAAACATTTACGTTCTGCTCTTGGCCAAGTAGTCAACTTTTTCTATACCTTACAAGGCGAAGTTGCCGGAGCCCAAGCATTCTCAAATTTTGATACACTCTTGTCTCCGTTTATCCGCTATGACAATCTAACATATGAAGAGGTAAAACAGAACCTTCAGGAGTTTGTTTTTAATACTAATGTTCCAACACGAGTTGGTTTCCAAAGCCCATTTACCAATATAACGCTTGACCTCCAACCACCTGACATTATTAAAAATGAAAATGTTATTATTGGCGGAAAACCTCAGAAAGAAAAATATAAAGATTTTCAAAAAGAAATGGATATGTTCAACCGTGCCTTTGCCGAGGTGATGACTGAGGGAGATGCTAAACAGCGACCCTTTACTTTTCCCATTCCAACTTATAATATTACCAAGGATTTTAACTGGAACAATAAAAATCTTAATGGTCTTTGGGAAATGACCGGCAAGTATGGCATTCCCTATTTTTCAAACTTTATCAATTCCGATATGAAACCAGAGGATGCCCGCTCGATGTGCTGTCGGCTCCGTCTTGATAACCGTGAGTTGAAAAAAAGAGGTGGCGGTCTTTTTGGGGCGAATCCAAAGACTGGTTCAATCGGCGTCGTGACTATAAATATGGCCCGATTGGGTTTTTTGGCCAAAAATGAAAAGGACTATTTTAAAAAATTGGACAAATTAATGAATTTAGCCAAGGAGTCTTTGGAACTAAAAAGGAAGTTTTTGGAACGACTGACAGATCAAGGTCTTTTTCCCTATTGCCGGTTCTATCTTAGCGATATTAAACAAAGATTTGGTCAGTATTGGAAAAATCACTTTGCCACGATTGGACTGAACGGGATGAATGAATCTTGTTTAAACTTCCTTCATAAAGATATTGCCTCGAAAGAGGGGAGAGAGTTGACCAACAAGGTTTTGGATTTTATGCGCGAAAAGCTAATGGATTTTCAAATTGAAACAAACAATCTATACAATTTAGAGGCTACACCAGCAGAGGGTACCACCTACCGCTTCGCAATGGGAGACAAAAAGCAATTTCCCGAAATCATTGTTGCTAATGAAAAAGAATACAAAAAAGGCGCTGCTCCATATTATACCAACTCCACTCATCTGCCCGTCGGATACACGGACGACATCTTTGAGGCGCTAAAATTACAGGATGAATTCCAAGTTAAATATTCAGGCGGCACGGTTTTGCACGGTTTTTTGGGTGAACGACTGGAGAATAGCGAAGCGGTTAAAAAACTGGTTAAAAAAATTGCTCAAAACTTCCACTTGCCATATTTCACCCTTACGCCTACTTTCTCTGTCTGCCCATCCTGCGGTTATTTAAATGGCGAGGTAGACAAATGTCCAAACTGTAAAAGTAAAACGGAGATATACTCAAGGGTGGTTGGATATCTAAGGCCAATTTCTCAATGGAATAAGGGCAAAAGGTCGGAGTTTGCCGATAGATCAGAGTACAAAGTCTGATGAAAGGCATTAAAGAATTCTTAGGGGTGAGTTTAATTGACTGGCCAAAAAGAATCGCCGCGGTTATTTTTGTCGGCGGTTGCAATTTTAGATGCCCTTTTTGTTATAATGCAGACCTTGTTTTGAATTCCCAAAAAATCCCAGATCTTGATGAAAAAAAGATATTAGAAAAACTTAAAGAAAGGAAAGATTTTATTGAAGGAGTGGTTTTTACGGGCGGCGAACCCACTTTAAATCCTGACCTTGAAACGTCCATCAGAAAGATTAAAGAAGTTGGATTAAAAACTGCCCTTGAGACCAATGGCTCAAATCCGGAAATTTTGGCTAAATTAATAAAACAGAATCTGCTTGATGGTATCTTTATGGATATTAAAGGGCCTATAAATAAATATAATGAACTGACGGGCGTTCCGGTTGATATTAACAAGATTAGAAAATCAGCGGAGATTATCAAAAATAATTATCCTAAAATTGAGGCTGAGTTTAGAACAACGGTTGCCCCAGAACTCATTACCAAAGAAAGCATAAAAGAGATTGGTCAATGGTTAGGGCCAAATTGCAAGGTTCCCTATTTTTTACAACAATTTCGCCCAAAAAAGACACTAAACCCAAGGTTACAGCAGAAAAAACCGTATAGCAAAAAAATCTTAGAGGAAATGCTAAAAATTGCTCAGAAATATTTTAAACAAGCGGCCCTAAGAGGAATTTAAAATCAAAGCCCTTGACAGTTTTATTATAATGTGCTAAAATAAAGGGTCTTTTTGGAAATAACTGAAATTTTGCGGCATCTTGACAAGGTTGTGGAAAAGGTGTAAACTAATATAATCTGGTGGTAGAGGACCACCTGGAGCGCCCCTCCTTCCAGGTGGTCTCCTGCTACCAGTAATTCTCAAATACCCTCGACAAAGAGGGATTTTTTATATGTCTTACACAATCTCTATTGCTATAGCAGATTAAATAGTGTAAAGATGTATGGCATTAAAACAAATCATGGTCTATATTAATAAAGGAGGGTATATGAAAATACTCCATTTTGCTGATTTACATATAGGCCACGAAAATTATGGCCGGACCGATGAAAAGACTGGTCTCAACACCCGGCTTTTGGATTTTTTAAAGTCGTTTGACAGAATTGTTGATTATGCGCTCAAAAATGATATTGATTTAGTCGTCTTTGCTGGTGATGCCTATAAAACTCGCGACCCAAGCCCAACCTACCAAAGGGAGTTTGGAAAAAGGATTAAAAAAATTGCCTCTAAAATCCCTATAGTTTTGGTCACCGGTAATCATGATATCCCACCGTCCTTTGGAAAGGCGGATACTCTTGAGATTTTTCCTACCCTAGAAGTTCCAAATGTCTATGTATTCTCAAAACCGGGTGTGTACCAACTCCCAACTGCCAACCGCCAAATACCCATTACCATCTTGGCCCTTCCTTGGATTCCGCGCGCAACCCTAATAAAAGAAGAGGATAGAAAAAAACCCATTGAAAAAATAAAAGAAATTCTCTCTGCTCGGATCACCCAGATATTTTCAGATCTCCTTGATAAAATTGATCCCCAAAAACCTACCATAGCCGTGATCCATCAATCAGTTGCTGGCGCCACTTATGCATCCAATCAAGAAACCTATTTAGGCAATGACCCGCTCATCCCCATCTCTGTATTAGCCAACCCGAAGTTATCCTATGTCGCCTTAGGCCATCTTCATAAATTCCAAGTCCTAAACGAACAACCACCAGTTATCTATCCTGGTTCAATAGAACGAATTGATTTTGGCGAAGAGATCGAAGAAAAAGGATTTGTAGTTGCTACGCTTTCAGGCCCAAAAACTAAATGGCAATTTATTCCTCTTCCTGCTCGCAAGTTCAAAACAATAAATATTCAATTATCTGAGGAAGGGTCTAATCCAAACGAGTTTGTCAAAAAAGAAATTGAAAAGGCAGAAATTAAAGATGCGATTATTAGAATCAATTTAATGGGAAAGGAAAGCACTTTAGCAAAAATTATAGACTCAGACTTAAAAGAACTCACAAAAGATGCCTTCTGGGTGGCTTCCATCTCTAAAAAATCTGAAAAGCAAATAACAAAAATGGAGATTAACAACGAGGTTTTGGGTCCGATTGAGTGGTTCAACAGATATTTAGAAAGTAATCAATTTAGCAAAGAGGAGAAAAAAATATTAAGTGAGGCTGCTTTAAGATTAATGGATGAGGTGGGAGGAATACCATGATACCGCTAAAGCTTACTCTTTACAATTTTATGTCATATAAAAATCCAGCGCCTTTAGATTTTTCCTCCTTTGATTTGGCCTGCCTTTGCGGAGAAAATGGTGCGGGTAAGTCCAGCATTCTTGAAGCAATAGGTTGGGTTTTGTGGAATAAGGCCCGTTCTTCGCCAGACGCCCTTATCCACCATGGACAAGATACAATGTGGGTAGATTTTGAGTTCCAACACGATGGAAAGAGATACCGAGTAATAAGAAAGAGGAGTAAAAGGGGTAAGGGGAGTTCGGAACTTGACTTTTTAATTTACGACAATGGCTGGAGCTCTTTGGCCGGCGCCACTATAAAAGAAACAGAGGACAAAATCGCCGAGACATTAAAACTTCCTTATGAAATATTTATCAACTCTGCCTATCTCAAACAAGGACACGCCGACGAGTTCACGACCAAACCACCATCTCAACGTAAGGAAATTCTGGGGAAAATTTTGGATTTAGATTTTTATGAACTACTCTCTCAAAAAGCAAGAGATAAAATTAAAACTGGCGAGGCAGAGGAAAAGGCTTTAACGACTGCTTTATTAGAAATTAAGGAAAATTTAAAGCAAAAACCACTTTTTGAAAAAGAACTAAAGAAGACGGAAAAAATTCTTAAAGACAGGGAGAAAAACCTAAACGAGGAGAAAGATAAATTAGAAAGATTAAGAAAAGATAAAAACAAGTATGATTTGAAAGCCCAAAAATTGGAAACAACACTCCAACAATTAAAAACATTAGAAACGGAAGGCAAAGAATTAAAAGCAGAACACCTATCTGTCAAGGCAAAGATAAAAGCAATAGAAAGACTTGTCCAAAATAAAGCCGACATTGAAAAGGGAATCAGCGAACTTGAAAAAAAGAAAAGAGAGAACGAGCAATATAATGAAAAGTTATCGCTTCTTTCTGCTTACAAAGAGAAATTTGGAGCCATTAAAGCAAGACAAGAAGAAATAAACGAAAAAATTAATAAAATTAAAAGAATTGACAGATGCCCAACGTGCCTTAGAGTACTTTCAAAACAGGAGGCTAATAAAATAATTGACGAACTTCAACAAGTCTTAAAAAAAGACGTTCTGGTTGCCTTAAAGAAAATAGAAAATAAGATAAAGGAAATAGGTTACAACAGCAAAGAACATCAGAAAATAAAAGAGGAGATTATTAGACTCTCTCATTTTGAGAATGAAAAAAAACGATTAGATCTTGAAAGCAAAATTCTTGACGAAAAGAAAGAGCAGTGCTGGAAAATAGAAAAGGATTTGGGCAAAAAAAGAGAAAAATATAGAGAACTTGATAAGCACAAAACAATTTTGCAAAAGGAGTTGGATTCATTAAAATCGGCATTGGAAAAATTCCTACAACAAGAGCGAAAAGTAGCAAATTTTTTAGAAGAACTCTTAGAAATAAAGGGAACATATGGCGCTTTTTCCCAACGACTTTCGGATTTGCACAAACAAGAAGAATTGTATGCATCCCGCAAAAAGCAGTTGGAGGAAATTAAAAGAGAGATTGAGGTTTACAAGAGATTGAGCGAAATTTTTTCTAAAAAGGGCCTTCAAACAATGATTATTGAGACTGTCCTACCAGAAATAGAGAACGAGGCCAACAAACTATTGGAAAAAATTACAGATGGCAGAATGAGTGTTAAGTTTATTACATCAAAAGAAAAAAAATCGGGCCAAGGAGAAATTGAAACATTAGAAATAAGAATCACCGACAATTTAGGGGAAAGGGGATACGAGGTATATAGTGGGGGCGAGGCATTTAGGATAGATTTGGCTATTAGGGTAGCACTATCTAAGGTCTTATCAAAACGAGCCGGAACAAAGTTACAATTTTTAGCAATAGATGAAGGCTTTGGTTCGTTGGATGCAGCAGGCAAGGATGAAGTTGTTGATGCAATTTGCGCATTAAAAAATGATTTCAAGAAAATCTTAGTCTCTACCCATATCCAGGAATTAAAAAATCTTTTTCCAACAAGAATTGAGGTAACAAAGGACGAAGAGGGAAGTCATATAGAAATTATTAATGTATAAATTAAGAAGCGTATAATATAACCAAATAAAGAGATTATGAATAAAAGAAAAATAATAGTTTTATTATCAATCAGCACTGTATTAATTCTTTCCGCATCAGGATATCTTTTGTATTGGCACTTGGGAAAAGGAAAATATCAAGCAAGTGAAGAAGTGACTCAAAATTTATTTAACCATATTAAAACCTTTGGTCTGGCTTATGGTAGGGATTTTTTATCAAAAGAAGCAAATATCGAATGGATAAAAAACCATCTTGATATTTCAAATCAAGGAATACCAACAAAAACTGCCAATACAACAATTACATATGTAAACTTTTCTGACTTAACCTTACGAAGCCCTTACAACGATCCCAACGATATGGAATCAGAACGTGGCACTGGTTATCAAATCGCTCAATATTTTGACAACCAAGGGATTGATTTAGACAATGCATTTTTGCATTATTCAAAAGATGTAAAAATACCCGTTACAACAAGTTCTGGAACAAAAGTCGCTTTAAAAGAGGACCGTTTTTATTTAATTCTTTACTACAATAACAACACTTATACGGATATAACACCTTATGCCTATGGAGATGGCAGTTACGACGGAGGCCATGCAACTGGAACTAAAAATATAACAATTAACCACACCAACAATGATATAACTTATATAGGCAATCTTTGGAAGTTCAGAGAAATCAATTTTAACATCAGCCAAGGAGCCACCGGGTTTGACTATAGATTAGAGTATTGGAATGGGCAAGAATGGCACGGTATTAGTAATTTTACGGATAGCACTAATGGACTCCAACAAAGCGGTAAGATTGTATTTACCCCACCTTCTGATTGGCAAGAAAATAAAGTAGGAAGTGGATTGGCTAACAATGACATAAATCTTTATTGGGTCAGGCTAAGAACCGAATCCATTGGCAGAACTCCGGTCCTTGAATCAGAAGCATCAGAAAATTCAGAATATGAATGGGTCGGAACTTCTGCAATTAGTGGAGAAAAGTTTCCTAACGATGGGGATTTCATCACGGTTCCGGGCTGGAACAGTAGCAACGACCAAAATAACGATGGCTTTATAGACGATAATGAGTTTAAAAATAGAAGCAATTCGTATGCAAGTGCGCGTTTCAAATACCAAGCACGAGTTCCTTCTCGATTTTTTTGTGACAGATGGGTAACTAATCCTAAAGACCAAACTTTTCAAAACGCAGTGGCAGATTTTGCGAGAAAGAAAAGCATTGGAATCGAAGGAATTTTTATAGACAATGCCCCTGAAGGAATTCCAGATATTTTTCAATGGGACTCTAATTTTAATTCGCAAGTTTATCTTGAATATAGCAAACCCTCTTATTCAGAAAAAGACCGAACTGAAATATATGCAGTCTTCCGAAAAGATACAGCGGAGCTTATCACCCACATTAAAAACCAAATCCAAAAATTAATTATAGTAAACTGCGGGTTTGGCAAAACCCTTGCTGACTCCAATGCTTATCTTGATTTATTAAAACTAAATGAAATTGACGTAGCAGACGGCATATTTAGCGAAACTAACATAAGCTTCTGGAAAAGTTATCAAGATACATATGATTATATGAATAAATTAAAAAATCGTATCGATTATCTAAAAAATCTGAATAAAAAAGTCATTATCCACGGCAATGGAGACCAAAATTCCTGGCCCAACTGGGCAGTCAATTTAGAGGAATCGCAAAAAAATGAACTTGCAAAACGAGACCAATTATATGCACTAGCTTACTATTATTTAGTTTCAAACACTAATACCTATTTTGCTTACCAGCCTGGCAATAATTATGCTAACCCTCAAAGCGGATGGTTCGGCGCTATTGAGTATAATTTAGGCACTCCAAAAGGCGATATTTATCTTTTTGATGATAAGAACTCAATCTACGCAAGAGAATATTCGAAGGCACTGGTTCTGTTAAAACCAATGCCCAGCGAAACCATCCAAGACATTTCTACTGAATTTACATTAAACTTTAACAGAGAATATAGAAAGATTGACAATGACGGAGTTACAAAATCGCAACCAAGTAAGACTTTTAAAATCAGAAATTATGAAGGAATTATCTTGGAAAAAGTTTTACAAAAGCCAACAATAAATTCGTCCAATTTAAGCAATATCACAACTACAGATTCACATATTACCATTTCCGGAACCGCTGAGCCAAATTCAGATGTTAAAGTTACCATTGAAAGCGAACCAATGTTTTTATACAGCACAGCAGACAAAAATGGTTATTGGACAGTAACTTTAAATAATGCTCTTCCGGCCGGAAACCACACTGTTTATGCAATTTCTTACATAGACGACTTAACATCTCCGCAAAGCGATATATTAAGTTTTTCTGTTTCAGAAACAAGCAAAGGCGGAGAAACTAAAAGTAGCGAATCTGAAAATAAACTTTTGCCCACCGTCTCTGAATCTAATTCTGCCTACTCGCCTACATCTAAAACATCAAATAATCTTTCAGAAACAAAAGAAAATACCGCAAAAAATACAACTATCCCTAAAACAAATACAGGAGTTAACCACTTGATTTACCCTACCCTCGCTATAATAACGGGTTTAATTGTTATAATTTTTGGAAAAATTTTATTTTAAGATATGCCAATCTTTCGGAGCGCAGAAATGGTGGTCCGCTGAAACAAAAGACGAAATTATTATCTACGCTAGCCAAAATAACAACTTTAAGTACGATCGCAGTTAAGTGTGTAAATTTAAGGACTTGTTTTACTCGCCAAAAACCTTTATAATAAATATAAACATATGGAAAAAGCTAAAGTAGTAGTAAATTGGTAGGGGAACAGGATTATCTGTTCTTTTAAGAATGCTCAAAAGTTTGCCTGCCAATCTTACTGCTATTGCAACTATAACTGACAATGGCGTTAATTCTGGTCGGCTCAGGCGCGATTATAAAATTGTGCCACCGGGCGACACCAGACAATGCCAAAAAGATTGCAGATAAAATCAATAGACTATTTTTAAAAACTTGTTAGAAGGGGAAGTTATGCAAGGTAAACTTTTTGTTATTTCGGGACCAAGCGGAGTGGGCAAGGATACGATTGCTAACGCTCAAGTTTCCGCCTCTATTAAAAAATTGCCCACTTACACCACACGAAAACCAAGAACAGGTGAAAGAGAGGACAAAAAATATTATTTTGTCTCTAAAAAAGAATTCAAGGATTTAATCGAACAGGGTGAGATTTTGGAATACAACTTCTACAACGGAAACTATTATGGGACTTCAAAAAAAGATCTTGAAGATACTCTAAAGAGCGGTAAAAATGCTCTGCTGGTCATTGATGTTAACGGCGCCATAAACATTAAAAAACAATATCCGGATGCCTGCTTAATTTTTATCAAATCTAAATTGTCCGACATAAAAACAAGATTAGAAAAGCGTGGGCAAAATACGCCCGGAGAGATTGAAGAAAGACTGAAAACAGCCAAAAAAGAGTTACGATACGCAAAATATTATGACCATATCATTGAAAATCCAGAAGGTCACCCAGAAAAAGCAATAGAGGAGGTAAACGGACTGATTAGGAAAATTATTAAAAGAAGGTGAAATCTGTAAGAAGGAGGTGAAATCTGCGAAATGGAAAAAAGCCTTTCGGCCCGAACCCATCAAACAAGACTTTTATACCAGATTCGCCGACGAGCGCTGTCCTATTTGCCAGGAAAATCGTCTCGTTACTGCCTTAAAGCATCTTATTTGCATGCAAAGCCGTCAAAATTTGGGTTTAACGGAGGATTTGCTAAAACAAATAAAGACCGTAATCATTAATCAAAAAACATAGACTGGCAGCAACAACCTCATCCTATCCTGACAGGCAAGTTGGATAATGTCCAGTTGTTACTGCCGTTTATCTTTTGAAGAAACGGGCTGAGCGTATAAGCAAAGAGATGCGGGAAGCGGAAAAAACTAGAGAAAGAATAGATAAAGCAAAATGAAATTTTAGAAATTGCCCCAAAAATTTGGGGCTTTTTTTATCTTTCTTTTATCAAGAAAATGGCGTATAATATCCTCAAGGAGCATCTATGTACGCAGTCATTATGGCAGGTGGCGGAGGAACGCGGCTTTGGCCAAAGTCGCGCCTTAAAAAACCCAAGCAATTGCAAGCATTGATTTCTGAAGAATCAATGCTCAAAAATACAATCAGTCGGCTCTTGCCAATTTTACCCAAAGAAAAAATCTATATTGCAACCAATACAGCACAAATAAAAGCCATTAAAAATGAAATTAATGGGCGTATTAATTTTATTCAAGAACCTTTTATGCGAAATACCGGGCCTTGTATGGGCTTAGCGGCTTTAATGATGAAAGAGCAAAATGAGCCGACCGCCTTTCTACCCTCAGACCACTACATTAGCGACGAAAAAGAGTTTAGGCGAGTTTTAAAAAAGGGAGCTGAGGTTGCTAAAATGGATTATCTAGTTACGCTCGGCATCAGACCAACAGACCCGGATACTGGATTGGGATACATTAAGATAAAATCAAAGATCGAAGAGCAAAGAGCAAAGACAGATTATCCTGTCTACCAAGTTGAAAAGTTTATCGAAAAACCAGATCTTGAAACGGCAAAAAAATTTCAAAAAAACGGAGGATATCTTTGGAACGCTGGAATATTTATTGCCAAACCAAAAATTATCTTGAGTTTGTTTAAAAAGCACGCACCGATTATTTATGAAAGGTTAATGAATATTGCTAAAAATCCTAAGTCTCTGAAAAGGGAATATGAAAAAATGCCCAACATCTCATTTGACTATGCTATTGCTGAAAAGGCTAAGAAGGTGGCTGTCATACCTTCTGAGTTCGGCTGGTCAGATATAGGTAATTGGGCGAAACTCTTAGAAAAACTTTCTCAGGCCTCTGAGGAAAATGTGGTGATTGGGTGCGAACATTACGGCATTGATACGAAGGGATGTCTTATTCACGGAACCGAACGATTGGTAGCAACTATCGGATTAAATGATATTATTGTGGTGGATACGCCTGATGCGGTCTTGGTTTGTCGCAAAGATAGAGCCCAGGAGGTTAAAAAGATTGTGGAAAGGCTTCAAAAAGACAAAAAAGAACACTATTTATAAAACAAATGGATTTTTTATTTTGAGTCGAACAGCCTTCGTATCACCTACTCCTGCGTATAAAAACGTCTCCCCTTCTTCCGTCTTTAAGCCACCCGGATAAAGGATGGAACCTAAATCCGGCTTTTTCACCTGGACGGGGGGACAATCAAAAGCAGTAGCGATAATTTTCAGGTTAGAAAATGATCTTGTATCCGGGTTAAAAATGAAACTCATCCCATAGTAATTTTTTTTGCCGTTAATCTCTTCAGCAATATGCCCCACTGCTCCAACCAAACCGTTCTCCAAAAAATGTAAATCATTCACTCCGCCCCATTCGTTTTCTTGAAAAAAACCTTCAATTATTTCCGAGTTTGAGATGGTCTCTGGTTTTAATTTATCCAGAGAATCAATCTCAGTATAAGCAATCTTGCCTCGGCCTGCCACACCTCCTTGAGGCCTGCTGAATACACCTATTCTTTTTGGAGCGATTTGAACTAAACGGATATCTTTCATTCTCTCGGGGCCAACTGCAAACGGTTCTATAGCATTACCGTCTTTGCCAATTAATTCGCTCAAATTATTTTTAAAGCGCCAAAAAACAGTCTTATAGCACAAAACAGCAGGATCTTTAGAGTCAGGATAGGCCTTAACGCCTCCAAAAATATGCTCTCCGTCAATATTTTCAATATAAAAAGGGTCTTGTAGGTCAAAGTGGGGGAGATCCAAAACAGGCTCCCAAACCGGACCATTTTCCTCAAAAAAGATAACCTGCGAGAATTCGGCTTGCTTTGGCTCTACTCGAACAGGAAGTAGCCGGTGGTTTGCTCCAACTTCTATCGGCTTGCTCGGATTATAAACGGTTAACTCAACTGCCAACTCTTTCTCAAAGGGTACGGTTATTCGCTTAACGTCCTCTTTGATTCTAAAATTTAAAAACTCTGCTTGGGGAAATCCTTCTAACTCAGCCCGTTTTTGGTACTCTTTTAGCAATTCTTGACAACTTTTAGGCCTTGCGCTTTCTAATTTTTCTATTTCAAACATCTTATCGCCATTCATATTTTTAAATTATCAAACAATAGAGGGCTTGACAAATTTTTCATACAACATATGATGAAAGCGTGGGAAGGCTACGTGCTTTCTCATTGTGTCCTCCTTTCACTTGGGCAGGTGAATTTGCCTGCCTTCCTTTTTTTGGGAGGAAAAGTTAACTGCTGATCAACATTATTATTTGTCTACCATTTTAGATATCGTGGTCGAGGCGCGGCGTTTTGAAGAGAATTATTAAAAAATAATGGCAAAGTTGATTCAAAAAGAACCAATCTGGAATGAGTTTTAGTCTGTAATAGATGTAATAAAAATGATAAAGATGTGCCAATAAAATTTATAACTTTTAACTTGTCCTGCGATATCTTTTCGCAGGATTTTTTATAATAATATTTTGACATTCGGACCAAACCATTGTTATAATATAAATAATGAAACGAGTTTATATTGTTCTTATCCTAATCTTAGTTATTGCTTTCTTAGCCTTCTGGATTGATAGACCGAGCGTTAAACCACTGGATTTACCAAAACTCAAAATCTATAAAGAACTTAAAATCCGTCAAGGCCTTGACTTAAAAGGTGGTGTCCACTTGGTTTATGAAGGGGATTTTTCTAAAATTGCCCCAAAAGAACGTGAAAAGGCTCACCAGGGACTGATTAATGTTATTGAAAGAAGAGTAAATAATCTGGGCGTGGCTGAACCCATTATCCAAAAGGGGCAAATAGGTGATAAAAAAACAGTCATTGTAGAACTTCCGGGCATCACTGATATTGAACAAGCAAAGAAAATGATTGGCCAGACTGCTCAATTAACCTTCTTAGAACGAAAAAGCGAACAAGCAGATTGGACGGAGACAGGACTAACAGGTGCCCATTTAAAAAGAGCGGATGTAGAAATCAATCCCCAAACAGGTGAGCCCGAGGTAGCAATAGAGTTTGATGCCGAAGGGACGAAATTGTTTAAAGATATTACTCAAAGAAATTTACAAAAACCCGTGGCCATTAAATTAGACCAAGACATCATCTCTGCCCCAACCGTCCAAACTGTAATTGAAGAAGGAAAGGGGGTAATAACTGGCAAGTTTGATATTAAAGAAGCCAAAACCTTAGCCATCAACCTCAACTCAGGCGCCTTACCGGTTCCCACAAAACTGATTGAGCAAAGAAATATTTCAGCCACGTTGGGACCGGAGAGTATTAAAAAGTCGCTTATTGCTGGGCTTTTAGGTATCATCTTGATTGCTTTGTTTATGACCTTATTTTATAAAACGCCTGGATTTTTGGCTGTCGTCGCCTTGGCTATTTACGCAGGCATTGTTTTAGCCTTATTTAAACTCATACCAGTCACATTAACCCTCGCAGGTTTAGCCGGCTTTATCTTGTCTATTGGCATGGCTGTGGATGCCAATATATTAATTTTTGAAAGGATGAAAGAAGAGTTACGGACAGGGAAAACATTGGGCGCGGCCATTGAAGATGGTTTCAAAAGAGCCTGGTCTTCAATCCGAGACTCTAATATTTCTTCTCTAATTACTTGTTTGATTTTGATTTGGTTAGGCTCGGGTCTTGTGCGCGGATTTGCTGTAACATTAGCAATAGGAATTTTGGTTTCAATGTTTACAGCCATAACAGTGACGAGGACATTTTTGAGATTGGCGGTGGGAACAAGGATGGAGAAATTTATCAAGATTTAAGATTAAAGAGCAAAAAGAAAATTTGAAGAGCGAACGGAGCGAGCGATGAATTTTATGGGTTCGAAGAAAAAATGGTGGTTTATTATTTCAGGGCTGGTTATTTTGCCAGGTATTTTATCATTGGTTTTTTGGGGCTTGCGACTGGGCATTGATTTTAAAGGCGGGACAATATTGGAACTAAAAAGTAAAAACGAAAAAGTAAAAACCGAGGAGGTCAAAGAAACTCTCAAACCCTTAAATTTACCAGGACTAACAATCGTTTCAACTGGTCCTTCTTCATTTTTGTTAAAAACCGCTCCAATTGAGCCGCAAACGGTTGATAAAATCAAAGAGTCATTAAAAGAAAAATATGGCCAGATAGAAGAGATAAGATATGAAATAGTCGGACCTGTGGTGGGCCAAGACCTTGAAAGAAAAGCAATCTGGGCAATCGTGTTGGCTTGTGTCGGAATTATTTTGTATATTGCCTGGGCCTTTAGAAATATTCCCAAGCCGTACTCTTCATTTAAATTTGGACTGTGTGCTATAATTGCCTTGCTGCATGATGTTTTGGTTGTTTTAGGAACATTTTCAATTGTCGGACATTTTTTGGGATATGAAGTAGATGCCTACTTTATTACCGCACTTTTGACTGTTTTGGGATTTTCTGTGCATGATACAATTGTTGTTTTTGACCGGATAAGAGAGAATTTAAAAAGGCTGCCTGGTGTAAACTTTGAGACCATTGCCAATGAATCTGTTGCCCAAACCTTGACCCGCTCTATTAATACTTCAATGACTGTCCTTCTTACCTTGTTGGCATTATTTCTGCTCGGAGGAGAATCCATTAAACCATTCGTCTTGGCTCTTTTAATTGGCGTAACAACTGGCACTTACTCATCTATTTTCAACGCAACACCGCTTTTGGTAATATGGGAAAGGAAAAAATAGAGCAAAGATAAAAGAGAAAAGATTAAAGATAAAGTGGAGCGAGCGATGATTTGGGGTTTATTTGGTCTTTTAATCGGGCTGGTTGTTGGCTTCTTTTTCCCTTTAACCATTCCTGTTGAATATGCACGCTATACGGCTGTTGGAATAATGGGGATTTTGGATGCTCTTTTTGGCGCCTGGAAGGCTGGCTTACAAAAAGAGTATAGATTAACCATTTTTCTCTCTGGTCTCTTTTTTAATATGACCTTGGCAATCCTAATTACCTGGCTCGGCGACCGACTCTCCTTGGATTTGTATTTAGCCGTTTTAATCTTCTTTACATTCCGCATCTTCACTAATATTGGCATCATCAGATACTCATTTTTGACTAAATTTTTAGGCAAAAAGAAAGTAGAAGAAAAGATTGCAGAAGAATGATATGGACAACATCTCTATTGCCAATGTCTTTCACGAAATTGCTGACATCCTTGAGTTGAAAGGCGAGGATACTTTTAGAATTTCTGCTTACAGAAATGCTGCCCAAACAATAGAATCCCTGCCCCAAAATATAGAGGAAATTGCCCAGCAAGGCAGATTAAAAGAGATCCCAGGAATAGGGGAGAGCATTGCTGAGAAAATTGACGAACTTTTAAAAACGGGGCGGCTGCATTATTTAGAAGAACTAAGAAAAACAATTGCGCCTGGCTTGGTGGTAATGTTGGGCATTGCCGGACTCGGACCGAAAACGGTTTTAAAATTGAATAAAGAATTTGGGGTGGAAACCTTGGAAGATTTGGAACGACTTTTGCCTCTCCATAAAATTTGTAAACTAAAAGGCTTTGGCGAAAAATCAGAAGAGAATATTAAAAAAGGACTGGAGCAGTTTAAAAAACACAAAGAGCGCGGACTACTTGGTAAAGTAGAACCGCAGGGACAAGCAATTGTTCAAGAACTTAGGAAAATAGAAGGAGTGGATAAGGTGAGTTTGGCTGGTTCGCTTAGGCGGATGAAGGAGACCATCGGAGACATTGATATCTTGTGCACATCTAAAAAACCTAAAAAGGTGATTGATACATTTTGCACCTTACCACAGGTTAAGGAAGTAAAAGCAAAGGGAACAACAAAAGCAGTTATTATCTTAAAAACCGGAATTGAAGCAGATTTTCGGGTGGTTGAACCAGAGGCATACGGCGCTGCTCTTCATTATTTTACCGGCAACAAATCGCATAATATAAAGGTAAGGACATTGGGTGTAAAAAGAGGGTTGAAGATAAATGAATATGGGATATTTAAAAAGATTAAAGAGCAAAGAGCAAAGATTAAAGAGAAAAGGATAGGAGGGTGGACTGAGGAAGAGGTTTTTAAAGCCGTCGGGCTGCCGTACATTGAACCAGAACTTAGAGAGGATAGGGGAGAGATAGAAGCGGCTTTTGAAGGTAAATTACCTCACCTGATTAAATTGTCCGACATAAAAGGAGATTTGCACACTCACACAAAATATTCGGATGGTCATTTTAGTATTGAAGAAATGGCCAAAGCGGCTTTGCAAAAAGGTTACCAATATATTTTAATTACAGACCATACGACAACGGTGGGCATTACTCATGGAATGGACGAGGAAAAAATCAAGAGGCAAATGGAAGAGATTGATAAAATAAACGAAAGATTTAAGAATGATAATTTAAAATTTAAGATTTTAAAGGGAGTGGAATGCGATATTCGATCTGACGGCACCTTGGATTTACCAGATAAGATATTGGAAAAATTAGACATCGTGGTGGCCTCTATTCACTCAAAATTCGGGATGGACCAAACCGATAGACTGATAAAGGCCTGTCAAAACCCAAACGTGGATATCATTGGTCATCCAACCGGTCGCAAGTTAGGAGAGCGGGACCCATACCAGGTTGATTTAGATAAAATAATGGATGTCTGCAAAAAAACAAACACATTTTTAGAACTGAATGCTTTTTGGGACAGATTGGATTTAAATGATGTTAACTGCAGAAAGGCTAAAGAAAAGGCACTAAAAATTGTTATCAGCACTGACGCCCACCACACTTTAGAATTAGATGTGATGAGGTTTGGGATTGCGACCGCTCGACGCGGTTGGCTGGAAAAGGAAGATGTAATTAATACCCTACCGCTTGAACAATTATTAAACTTATTTAGGAAAGGAGGAAAACGAATTCAAAATCTGTAAAACACTCTTTGATTTAATTAGTCTTTTGAGGTGTAACTTAAAATTGGTGACATCTTTAACAATCAGGCGAACATGGAGGTGTTACCGTGGAGTCTAAAAATGCACGAGGCGAAGAACCCAGAAACTATGTGCTAATGAAGGTTTTAGACCCAAAACTATGTCTTAATTGCAACCATGCCTCTATAGCAAAGGAGTGCTCTCGTTCTGACAAAGTCATCCAAAAGGTGTTTTGCCTTCGCCTTGACTGTGACAATTGGATTACAGAAGAATAGGAACCAGATGGAAAAAAGAAAAAGGAGTCGCTATGATCATTCTTCACATTAGGCGACCATCGACTTTTGATACTGAACTTGACAAATCATAACCTTTTTAGTATAGTATAGTGTCGTAACCCTCCTTCCTCACCTCCGGGAGGGCCAAGACCATTGACCGGCAGGTTCAGGCCGGCACCTTGTGCAGGTCCTGGGCTTGTCGGCTTTGCATATTAAAAAAGGAAGAGCCAATAGACAAAAAGCAAAGGAAAGAGTTATTAAATACCCTAACCGAAGTGCTACTCAAAAGTTTACAAGAAAATTAAACTTAATATATAGCTCAATCAGGCGTCTTAATTTTTAAGGCGCCTTTTATGATATAATGAAAAAACTATGACAAATGCCTATACTCCATTGGCAGCGCGGATGCGGCCAAGAAATTTTGATGAGTTTGTAGGTCAGGAGCATATTATTGGCAAAGGAAAGGCACTAAGAGAATTGATTGAACGCGACCAACTTTCCTCTTTGATTCTGTGGGGGCCACCTGGTTGTGGCAAGACCTCACTGGCTTATCTAATCGCCTCTGTGACCAAATCTCATTTTGAATATCTTTCAGCAGTAGAAGCGAGTTTAGAGGACTTAAGAAAAATAATAAAAGAAGCAAAAAATCGTCTTTTACTGCGACCGGACTTAAACTTAAAATTTGAAAAACCCGCTAAAACACCTCAGATAATCCCTCAGAAAACCCCTCAACGAACCATTTTAACAATTGATGAAGTGCATAGATGGAACCGTGCTCAGCAAGCAGTCCTTTTGCCCTATGTTGAAGACGGAACCATCGTATTCATTGGCTGCACAACCGAAAACCCATATTTTGAGGTAATCGGCCCTTTGGTTTCGCGAAGTTCTGTCTATAAACTAGAGCCTCTTTCGGATAGTGAAATAGAAAAAATCTTAAAAAATGCCCTAAAAAACAAAGAGAGAGGTCTTTTTGAAATTGTCCGACATATAAAGATGCCGAGGGAGATCTTAGACTTAATTATCCAATATTCAAACGGCGATGCCCGACGTGCCCTCAATATCTTAGAAGCCGGGATAAAAATCCTCACCAAATCTATCTCAAATCATGATCGCGAAATATTGAGAAAAAAGCCGGGAAACGAAAAGCAAAAAGAAGTCGTAACAAAAATCATAAAAGAAATCATTGAGGACGTTATCCAGCGTCGGACGATTTTATACGATAAAGACCGTGACGCCCATTATGACACCATCTCTGCCTTTATCAAATCAATGCGAGGATCAGACCCAGACGCAGCGGTTTTCTATTTAGTCAAAATGCTTGAGGCTGGCGAGGATCCAAAATTTATAGCCCGGAGAATAATGATTTTAGCCTCTGAGGATATTGGAAATGCCGATCCCAATGCGATCAACGTAGCTGCTTCTGCCTTTTCTGCGGTAGAAAAGGTTGGACTTCCAGAAGCAGAATTTGCCTTGGCTCAAGCCGCCATTTATATGGCTTGCGCCCCAAAATCCAATGCTATTTATAGGGCATTGGCAGCGGCTAAAAAAGATTTAAACAAAAAAGGAGTAGGGGAGATACCCTTACATCTTAGAAACGCACCGCATCCGGGCCTAAAAAAACATGGTTATGGCGAAAACTATAAATATCCTCATTCATACAAAGAAGGTTTTGTTGTAGAGGAAAACTATTTGCCTAAACATCTAAGAGGGACGAGGTATTATCAGCCGAGCGAGAGGGGTTACGAAAAAATTATTAAGGCACGGCTTGACTATTGGAGAAAGTTGGCCAGTTCATCTCCTAAAAAAGATATGCAGTGCAAAATAAAGGAAAGGGAGAAAAGCATAAGGGTTGACTAAACCAAAAATTTGTGGTAGCCTTTCTTTAGTAATCTCTCGTAGGAGGTCTGCACATTGAAAAATCGTCTGCATCCTAAACAAAAATTCATTCTACGCGCACTAGTTTTATGCCTCGTTGACGAATGGACTGTTGGCGGGGACCCAACTAGTGATTTAAAAGAACTCGGGCTTGACCCTGAATTGATTGAAGCAGAGTTGACGAACCTGTATTCACAAGGCTTTCTTAAAAAAACAGTAAATGCAATTTTGAAAGAACCAAAAACGTTTAGAGAAGCGCTTGTATTAACTGAGAAAGGAGAGAGAGCCTGCAACTCCTTCTCCTTGAACCAACTAAAAAATCTCTGGAAACAGTGGGGAGAAGAAGGTGAATTGGATTGAATCTTCAACTCAATTCTCTGTGGACCAATTGGAGCGAAAGCAAGTTAAGGCAGTTTGAGCAATGTCCATTGGCTTTTAGGTTGAGCTATATTGACAAGATAGAGGTTCCCCAATCGGAGAACAAAGTTTTTGGCTCAACTATTCACTATCTTCTGAAACGCTTTTTTGATTTGAAGAATGGGTATAAATCCGCCGAAAGTTTTACAAACAGTTTTGTTGGTTTTTATCTTGGGGTTAAAAAGGGAGAGCATGGACCAAATGGTTATTGGGAAAGACCCATACTATTGAGACAAAGAAGCAAGGAAGATTATATTGGACTAGGAATAGCGCTTTTAAAGAAATTTTATGAAGAAAATCAGCCCTACCGAGACGGCACATATCCCAAACCACACATTTTGGAGAAACAGCTCAAGTTTCGTCACCATGGATTTTGGCTGACTGCCAAATTAGACAGAGTTCAACCATCAGAAGCGGGTGACATAATTTATGACTACAAAACTGGCCTTGACAACCGCAGCGAGATTGAACTTTTGTTTGACTTGCAATTTAGTTTTTATTCTTTAGCCTATTTGAAAATGTTTGGCAAACAACCAGCCAAAATTGCACTTTGGTTTCTGAAAACAGATGGCTCCAAAATAGTGGAATTGCCAACACGGTCGCCACAACACTACATAGATTTAGCCGGCAAGATAGAAGAAGCAGCAAGGTTTGTCAAGGCAGCACTAATACCCGAACACACAACGTGCCTGGCCCAACAAACTTATCACTATTTCTGCTTCCCTCGAATACCCCAACCAAATTTTTACAGAATTGTCGGCCCGCATTGCCGATTTTGCGACTATGATTTTATTTGTGCCAAATACCAAACTGTAGATACATTCAGAAGCGAGCAAATCAAACAAGAATTAATCCGAATTAAACCAACCGCTCAAACTATCCAACTAACCCTACCTTTAGAAATCAAAAAGACAAAAAAAGTAAAAAAATAGCCTAAATCCTGACCAAATGTCAGGATTTTTTATTTCGCAATACACTGATTATAGTTTTGAACCTGTTTATTATATTGATTTATTAGTAGCGGAAGATTGACTGCAGAATTTTCAAGTGACTTTGCTTCATCTATCTTGTCTTTCCCTTGTTTTTGCAATTTTTTTCCCTCGGTCCAATAAATCTCTGCTTGTTCTGCATCACCGGTTTCTCTGTAAATCTCATTACCTTGCTGAATTTTCACATTGCCTTGTTCAATTAAATCAGAAGCCTCTTGATAAAGTCTATTGATTTGCTCGTAGACAGCCTGTTTTTGTTCAATTTCTTTTTTGAGCGAAAGGGAAGGATATGTACATTGAGGCGCTGAAACAGCGAAAATTTGCACAGCAATCCAAGTTGTCCGACCCTTAAATTGACCCAACTCTGCAGATACGCCAATCTCCTTAAAAGATGAATTTAGAATATTCGCTCGGTGGCCTGGGCTTTGCATCCACGCATCAACTAACTCTTTTTCATTCTTAAAATCACCCAAAGCCAGGTTTTCCCCCACGACTTTATAATTATAACCCTCTGCTTTAATTAATTCAGCCGCACTATAATCTCCTTGAGGCGAGGTATGTTCAAAATATTGCCGGGCAAACATATCAGAACTTTTTTTCTGCGCTGCATCACTCAGTTTCAAATTTGCTGAAAGGACGGCTAAGCCGTTTTGTTTTCTGTAATCGTTGGTCCATTTGATAATTTCATCCGGATTCAAATTCTCGGCTCGGTTAGGCCTTTGGGGTCCGGAAAGAGGTCCGGGTATGGAAATTTTTTCCTGAATCTGTAGCAATGGGGGCAATTGTTTTAAATAAAACTTCTTCAAAACAAAATATCCCACAAAAACTATGGCTACAATACCCAAGATGATGAAGACTTGATAAATATATGCTTTTAACCTCATCGTTTTTATTGTATATTATATTTAAAACAGTTGACAGATTTTTTAAAAGGAGCAGAGTATTTTATTAAGAACCAGTCAGAAACAAGAGGGGGTATAATCATCAAGCAGTCTATCGTTAGCATATTAGCTATCATTTGCGCTTTAGTTTCTTTTTATGGATTAAGAATAGGGATTTTTGGATTTAAACTACTTTATCTGCCTCTTGGACTTCTAATCTTTCTTGTCGTTTGGGGGAT
>Ga0123519_10004314_pt1 | contig 23136 bp, 17 predicted proteins | sample YelNatPaOPRAMG02_FD_87396 | JGI IMG/M metagenome (GOLD analysis project Ga0123519, IMG submission 87396) | Hot spring microbial communities from Yellowstone National Park - Yellowstone National Park OP-RAMG-02 (version 2) | ecosystem: Environmental > Aquatic > Thermal springs > Hot (42-90C) ...
AGCTTATGTTACTATATTTTCTCCAGCAGCTGTTCCTATTAGTCATTTCTTTGCAACTTTCTTCATGCAATCTTCTATTGCTCTAGTCTTGCTGATGGTTTTTGCTATGGTTGTGTCTATGTTTACATGGGCGCCTTTCTTTAAACAAGAAAAATCTGTAATTCAAAGGATCGGACCTATATTAGCTGTTGCTGGTTTAATCATCTTAGCAATGTTTTTCACTAGTGGTGGAGCGCAATTGTTCACATCATTGCTCCCTCCTGGAACAAGAATAAGCAGTGATGATATTGCGCTTATATTGCTTGTTATTGGAACGATTGCTATAATATGGGCTTTAACAAGAGAAGAGAAAGAACTAACCGAGCAAGAAAGGGAAAAAAGACGTATAATAATTCCAGAGTCTCTCTTTGATAAGTTACACCAATAAAAAGTGTTAATGTAAATAGATTCTGTATTATTTAGCTCTCAGTGATAATGCATTTTCAAGTTAGAAAAATATATTGAGGTAAAGAATAAAAAAATTATAGCAATTCTTTTAATTCCATTCCAGCTTCCAATAAACCCCATGCAAAAGAAAGAACTTCCCATGCTTTGACATAATCCCCTTCTTTCATCCAATATTCGCAATCATTAACATAAGCTTCAATGTTTTTCAGCAACTCTTCTCCTTTTTTAGTTTGTGGTTTAACTTGGTTGATTTGATTTCTTATTTTTTTCAGCCATTTTACAATTTCTTTGTCAGGTATTCTGTCTTTAATTTTTACCATTTCTAAACATCTCCAAATATTCTCTTTCAGTAAAATGCAGCACGCCAGGAACGATCATACACATTGGTGGTTTGCCAAAATCTCTTTTTATAAGTTCGCCAACACTGCCGTAAGTTATTTTTGCAGTTTCGCTTCCAGCTCTAGCAAAAACTATAACATTTGTGTGCTCAGTGAAAACATTTTCTTTCCTTTTTTCTTCGATGTCTAGCAGAATTTTCATCGCTTCATTAGCTGTCATGCATCTATCTTCCTCAGCAACAATATCAAAGAGCAAAAGAGTGTGTAATCCTCTTTCTCTGTTATCCTTCAATCTTTCATAAGCTGATATCGGCAATTTGCCTCTTAGCTTTTCTAAAAATGGAACTGTTATTGTTGTCCCAAATTTGTACATGTGCAATCCTGTTTCACCAACAGCAGAAAAAATGGAAGAGCCGTGAATTACTGCTGTTTTTATTTTTCTTTTCATCGCTTCGTGTTTTAAAGCTAAATGAGTTGTTGCGCAAAAAGCATCTCCGCCCACTAAAAATCCCACTTTTTTAACTTTAGCTGGTTTGAGAATTATGTCGCTATTCTCTTCGACTTCTTGTCTTGTCAACTCTCTTATTTTTTTTCCTATAACTTTTTCTATTTTTTCTTTAGTTGTGTTCATTTTTTGTGTGTAAAACTCAACAAAAAGCAGATCACATTTTTTGGCTGTTTCTACTGCTTTCAAGCTTATGTCCTTCTCGTCACTTAAACCAAGACTGATAAAATAAAGCGTCAATTTAACCACTAACTAAAATCTGAATAATTAATTTAATAACTTTTCCATAAAACTAATAATTGATTGAATGACGGCATATGATATCATAGGTTCAAAAGAAAAAGCTGTTGCAATTGTAGAAATTCCTGACGAATTGAAAGGAAAGCAAAAACAGATAGCAGAGGAAATAATGAAAAGACACAAAAATGTCAAGTCTGTGTTGAAAAAAGCTTCAGAAAGAATAGGTGTGATGAGAGTAAGAAAATACAGATTGATAGCGGGTGAAAGAAATACTGAAGTTGTGCATGTTGAATATGGATATAAACTGAAATTGGATCCTAGAAAAGTTTATTTTTCTCCAAGAGAGGGAACTGAAAGACAAAGAATAGCTGAATTTGTCAAGCCAGGAGAAACTGTTATGGTGATGTTTGCTGGTGTTGGACCGATAGCAATAGCTATAGCAAAAAAACAACCTCAAGTCAAGCAAATAATAGCTGTTGAAATCAATCCTTACGCCGTCAAATATATGAAAGAAAACATCAAACTGAATAAGCTTGAAGGAAAGATAGTACCGATATTGGGCGATGTCAAAATAAAATGTAAAGATTTTTACGGAATTTGCGACAGAGTGCTCATGCCATTGCCTCACAAATCTGAATTGTTTATGGATATCGCAAAAAAATGTTTAAAGAAGAAAGGTTACATTCACTTGTACATCATCGAAAGTGAAGACAAAATAGAAAGTAGAGCAAAAAAAATTGCTGGTAAGAAAAAGTATAAAATAAGAAAGGTTTTGCCTTATGCTCCTGGTGTAAACAAATATTGCATTGACATAAAATTTTAGCTATATGTTTATTTGTAGCAAGTCAACTATTGAATTTATTGAATAATAGCCTGCGTAGGCAACTATAGAATTGAATATCAATTTTCCTATCAAAATTGCAAGAAAATATTTTTTAAAATCATATTTGACCATTCCGCAAAATATGCTAACAGGATCATCTGGAAATGGTGTCAAATTAATAGCAATTATCCACCAGAAAAACTTGTATTTTTCAAAAGCTTTTCTCACTTTTTCCATTTCCCTTTCATATTTACCTTGCAAAATCTCTTTCCCCCCCAAACCTATTAGATACTTTGTTGTGCTTCCTATAGAACTTGCAACAGAAACTACGATGGCGACTATAAGTGGGTTTAGCTTAGCACTCACAGCAAAAACGATTACAGACAATGGTGATGGTATAAAAATTAGAAAAGCATTGAGAAGCAAGGATACAAAAAAGAGACCTAAATAACCAAATTTGTCAATTATGGAAAAGAAATTGATTATGAAAACTAGAAAGAATTTCGGCAGCATACAATCATCTCACAACAATATCAATGGGACTATGCTAAGTAAAAGAATGAAAAGCCATCCCCATATTGACCACATAAAAACTTTGCTTCCATCCAATGGGGGTATGGGTATTAAGCTATAAAGAGCTAAAAAAGCGTTTATTTCTACTATTATGTGGAATGTGTTGCCGGAGAAGAAGAGAAAAAAGTATGCAAGAAATAGATTAACGCCTATTCCTGCTAGACAAACAGCACCCAAGTCATATGGTGTTAGTTTAACTACTTTTATTCCCCATCTACCGAATTTGTATGGAACTATTTCCAAATAACCTGTAACCATTGTGACGAATCCGTAAAACGGTTTTAGAAACATTGTTAATAAACTTAATAGCATAGCGCCTGAAGAAATTTTGTAAGTGGCAGTGCATTGTAATCTGCGAGCTAACATTTTGTGAGCTGTTTGCCTTAAGATAAATGAAAGAAACACTATGGGTAATGTCAAAAAGAAAAGTTTTCTTATATCAGGATATGAATAGAAAAGTGTTAAAGCTAAAACAGAAACTAAAATTGCTCCCAATTCCTCTTTAGTGAAGAGTTTCATACTATTTTTTTGTTATTTAAAATTAAAATCGTTTTAATTATAAGATATTGAAATAGAATGGTTGATTCTATGGTTAAAGTTGGATTAGCTCTAAGCGATGGTGGAATAAAAGGGATGGGACATATAGGTGCAATAAAAGTTCTTGAAAAAAACAAAATACCAATTGACTTGATTGTTGGGACTAGCGCAGGTGCTTTGATAGGAGGGATTTACGCTAGTGGGACAGATATAAAGAAAATAGAAAAGACTTTTGCTGAAATGAATATAAAAGATGTTGTTAAGCTGGTAGATCCCACTAGACCTAGGGTTGGATTGGTAAAAGGAGGAAAATTGATGAGAATTGTAGACAGTCTGCTGAAGGAAAAAAAGATTGAAAATTTCAAAATACCTTTTGCTGCTATTGCAACAAATGTGATAACAGGTGAACAAGTAATTTTCAAAGAAGGTAACGCTTCTTTAGCTATAAGATCTAGCATATCCATACCAGGGGTTTTTACGCCAGTTAAATATAAAGGAATGCTTTTAGCAGATGGTGGTGTTGTTAACCCCTTGCCTGTTGATGTAGCTGTGAGTATGGGTGCTGATGTTGTTATAGGAGTAAGTGTTATGCCAAAACCTGAAAGGATTGAAGAAACGTCAATGAATATTCTAACAAATTGCTATAGAATAATAAGGAGGAGGGTTGCTAGTTTGGTAGCGAAAGATGTCAAAAATGCTATAATTGTAGAAATGAAAATGCCTAGTATGAATTTTTTGTCCGATTTGCTATTAGTTTCTGCTTTTAAAGGGAGTATAAGCAAGGCTATAAAAATTGGTGAGAGAAAAATGAAAAAGAAATTGCCTGAAATTAGGAATTTTATAGATAACTATTTAGATAAAAAATGATATGGATAATTTTTTCTAGGTACTGTCCACTTAACCACCTCTCAACATTCTATACAAAAATGAAAATAGCTTAACAAATATCGTCAGACATCTAAAAGTTCCATTAATGTTATTGCAAAACACTCTCGTTCTCTCTTTTAGATATCTAAAAAATCTTTCAACAGAATTTCTGATCGAAAAGGTGTTGTACCAGTGATCAAATCCTGTATCTTGAACACAATTGTACCAGGGTCCTCTGTCTGTTATGATTATTGGTAGCTTGCCAACACATTTAGATTTTATTTTTGCTAGAAAGAATCTACAATCCAACTCACTTCTACCAGCCGATACGTCTACTGCTATCAATTCTTTTGTATGAATATCGACAGCTGCCCAAACGAAACAAAGATGACCTTGTATTTTTACGACAGTTTCGTCCACCGCTATCTGGGTTCTTTCTTTTCGATCAACACCAACATTTATCTCTCTGATAAATCGATTCACCATCTTATGAATTCCAGATTTGCTGATCGGTTCAAAAACAAAACTCATTTCCTTGCTGACTTTCCTGAAACTACCATGAAAGATGTAGATAAGGACTGACAATGCTTTAAGATATTTGTCTTTCTTATTACGTTTAAATTTACTGCTAACTAAATCTAGTATATTGGGCAGGTGGTTACTAACCTGTAGGTGAAAAGCAGCTAATAACTATTCCTGTCCTTTTTTATTTATTTAAGTGGACAGTATCTTTTTCTAAACTAAAAAGTTTATAAGCAGGCTAATTCAAATATAATCATTATGAGAATATCAAATAAGCACCTATTAGTTGCTATGCTTTTGTGTCTTGTTTTATTTGTATTCACAATGCAACGTGTTATAAGCCAACAAACATATAGCGATATGCCAATGAATGCTAGCATTTCTCAGCCTGTTTGTATTACATTATCTGGTACTTACAGTCAAGGAATTTTCTTCACAAACACTACCACAATAGGGACGCAGTATCCTATAACAAACATGACTACATGGAACAACGCAACTCACAATTACAAAGGAACTAATGGAAATACATGGTATAATGTTACTGCGTGTGCAGGAAATGCTATTAATGTTAAAGTGGCTCATTGCGCTTGTAGTGATTTAGTTTGTCAAAGTGGTTCGTGCACACCAGGAACAGATCTTTTATATGTTACTGATAGTGGTGGTTTGGGTGCGGTCGGTTGGGCTAACCACACCACAGCATCATCTGTTCCCCATTTGCCTGTATATAACTTTAGTGGTACTGATATATATCAACAAATCTCTCCATCTCTTGCAGCTAGTAGTACTATACACATAAGATACTGGATAGATCCTCGACCAAACAATGCACCATCTGGTGTATACAGAGCAAACTATACAATACAAGCTGTTGAAGAAAAATCAAACTTTGGAACATGTACATGCGACTAAATGGTGAATGCATGAATGATAACAAATATAGTTTGATTAAGTTATACTTTTTGTTTTTTCTTTTAGTTTTAATTCTTCCTTTTGTAAATTCTCAAGGCGTTGGAGTTGGAATAAACACTTATTCTATTGTTCTAGATGGTTCTATTTTAGATTCTTATGTTGTTTCGCCAAAACTAATAAACCCAAGCACATATGAAATAAAAGTTAAAGTGTATTTTGACTGTAGAGATTGCACAACTGATGTTAAATTATTTGGACACAAAATAGCTGAGAAAACAATAGATTATAGATCATTCTTTACCATACCTCAGAACGATTTTACAGTACCACCAATGACATATGGTGAATCAGGACCTACTATTGTGATAAGATTTTCTCCTCGTTTTATTCTTAAAAACCATCTAAAAATATACACACCTGGGTTTATCAATTTCTTTTTGAAAGTTATAAACAAAAAGTATGAAAATAGTTTTTCAGTTCCATACTTTACATTATTTTTAGGCGAAAGACGGATTAAAGGTCTTTTGGTAGCAGATGTATATGAATCGAACTTCGGGGTTATGGGTGTGAGACCTTCTGTTGGATCTTCTTTAGAAATGACAGCCAGAGGCATGCCTGTATCTAGTTTTATTTTCCTATTGATTTTGATAATTTTATTAGTTGTATTGATTTTAAGAAAAGTTGGTTTTGAACCAAAGCATATTTTCAAAAAACGCAAAAAATAATTCACTTCTTTTTTGGTTTTTTTCTGTAAATTAAAATTAATAGAATTAATAAAAGAAGTAAAACAATTTTTTCAATTTTAAATCCAATCAATTCCAAATTCATTTTCGATGTTACAGCTATTTGCATTGGTTGCTTTGCTGTAGTTGCTATCAGTCTGCACTCTATTGTTCTTTTATTTATAATTGTTTCATAATATGGCAATACTAATTCATATTCAGATATTTTAATATGAAAATTTCTTCTAATAAAAATTGGGTTTTTCACAAAAAGATTTATTTCCTTCGGATTTTCTGGCAGTGTGTTCTTTTCAACAACAAAAGTTGTGGGGTTAAAAGAAATGTAGTTGATTATATCAGGATCTGTACATGAAATTTTTACTTCGATTTCCACATCTGTACTTCCGGGGTTGAAAATATATAATTTTTCATATTTTGCTTCAAGTGGTAAAATAGTAATGTTTTTCTGTGCTGGCCAAACACCAAGACTCGTTGATGTGGCAATAGGTAAAAGAAGAAACAAACTTATTATTAAAATTTGATTACGCACAAAGCTCACCTGCTAATACTGCCATTATTTGATAAGTTGTGTTGTAATTGTATGCTGGAGTGTTTGGTGGAACATCTAGCCAATATCTGAAATATATTGTTGTTGAATGTCCTAAATTGGTCGCGACTTTGTGGATATTATCATATCCCAAAACAAAAGATGTTGCGTCTGATATTGATGGATGTGTTAAATCATTTATTGTGGACTTACTCCATTTTGCATTATTTATATTGATCATATAATTGTCTGGTGGCGAACAACCAGGATTAGAGCATAAATGAGTTACGGCACCTTGACATATATCTATAGTTATATCAGAAATATAAGCATAAACCCAATACTCTGTTCTTTGCGATGTTTTGTTGTAATTCCAAATAGCGTTGTTGTTTGTTGAGCCGGACAAAAGTTTATATTGAATATTATCGTTAGCCCCCGTTTCGTTAGTAAAATATATACCTTCTGATAGCTTTTCACTTGTTTGAATATAGTAGTAATATTCTGCACTAAGGCTGACGTTCATAGGTAGTCTGGTAATATTATCACTATTAATAATTGGAATGAGGAAAAATAATATAACAAAAATCAAATAAAATGTTCTTTTCAATTAATCACCTTAACATCAATATTGTGTTTGGAATAACTTAATATTACAAAATAATATTAACCAAATACAAAATAATTAAATATGTCTGTCATTAGAAAGCCTGTCCTTTATTTATTATTTATAATATTATTTTTATTTCCCCTCTCTTTTTCAGAAAAAAGAACTACAATGAATACAAGTGTAGATCTTGCTCCAAATGTTTTTATTTCGACATACACTGATAAAAGCTCGTATTGTCCACCAGAAAATATAAGTATAGCGACAAGCATCGAAAACAAAGGTAATTTAGGCGTAAATGGTGATTTAGCTACAGTTGTTTATGATCCATATAGTAATGAATTTAAAAGACATGATGATTTTGATGTAAGTTTAAATCCAACAGAAATTAAAACTTTTTACTTAAACCATACGGTTAGCGAAAGTGATGTTGCTGGTTTGTATACATCTAAAAGTAGTTATAGCTATGATGGAAAAACAAAAAATGCTGAAGTTAATTTTAGAATAAAGAAAGGTTTTGGCACTCTAGCTGCATCACCTTCTGTTATAGAAAAAACTGTTTTTCCTGGAGATTTAATAGTTGAAAATGTTTATTTTTGGCTTTTATACCCTTGTCATGGCGCTAGTGTTGTTTTGAATACAAGCGCTGGAACGCCGGGTGAATGGGTTTTTTTCTCAGCAAATCCAATTTGGATCTCACCAGAGACATGGAATGTGACAAAAGTAGCAATTTATATTGATTTGCCTTGGAACACAATACCTGATAATTATACAGGATATATTTATGCGTCGATAGATGGTAATTTGCAACTGTCTATACCTATAATAATCCATGTACAAACTATAGGTATATTTGATGTTATAACAGAAGTTTTACCTCAATATAAAGAAATTTGCCACGGAAATGATGTTAGTGCTAAAACGACTGTAATTAAAATTTTTCCACCAGAAACATTTGATGTTGATTTAACATACAGAGTTCAAGACAACAATACTGTTTATGGAGAAAAAAAAGAATCTGTTGCTATTACAGACAAATTGGAAAGGTATAATTCTTTCAAAATGCCTTCAAATGTTCCTGAGGGAATATACACATTTTATAGTATACTAAATGCTAGTGGAGAAAATTGGACAACATCTGTTGTTTCTTATGACACTTTTTTGGTTAAAGATTGTGTTTCTCAACCTCCTACACAAGCACCTGGTGAGCCGTCTGGTGAATTTTATCCAAGTGCTGTTGTAAAAAAAGAACTTTTATTGAATGTTTCAAAGAACAAACTTCTAGTAACTGTTGGTAATTCAACCAGCTTTCTAGCATTAGTAAAAAACTTGGGAGATGAAGAAATAAAAAATGTAAAAATTTCAATTAGTGGCATATCTAACGAGTGGATAACAGTATATCCCGAAAAGCAAGATTTGAAAGCAGGTGAACAAAAGGACTTTCTTGTTATAATAAAAACACTTCCAAATACAAAAGAAGGCAACTATCCGTTCAAGATTAAAGCGATAGATGATGTTTCGAGCAATGAAGAAAGTGTTCTTCTAATAGTAGGAAGGGATGAAGAATCACTGACTAAAATACTTTATCAAGAAGTTGAAAGAGTCAGAATAATTGCAAATTTGACATTGCAAATGAGTTGTCTCGAAATAAAAGATGTTAAATTGGGATATGAGGAAGGTGAAAAACTAAGAGAATTGGGTATTATAGAAATGAATGGAAAGAATTACAAGAAATCGCAAGAATTTTTTGTTCAAGCTTTGACATCGTATGAGAACGCTATAAACAAAGCCGATGTTCTTATGGATTTGAGGTTTAGCAAACTAAAACCTTTTGCAATATTTCCGTTTTCAATTAAAATAAAGGCAAAAATGAATGCTTTAGCTGAAGCTTTAGGTATAAGAGATTACTCTAACTTCTGTGTACAACTGGGAGAAATTACAAAATATTCTTCTTATTCAATCTTTACATTTTCGCTTTTACTCTTGATTTTAATAATAATTGTATTCTTATTATTCGCTGCTTATAAGAGAAGAAAAGAAAGAGAATTTGAAAGTAAATTTGAAAGGATTAAAGAAAGATTAAAAGATGTTACCATAGGAAAGTAAATTCTAATATTTTAATTATCCTATCGACTATAATATAAATCATGAAGAAATGTTTGTTAGCCTTATCTATATCCATCTTTATATTTATCTTGTATTTTTCTCACAAATCAGCCTCTTTGACGCAGTTTAGCTTTGTTTTTGATTTAAACAATTCTATTTTCAATTTTACAGAACACCAGCTGAACGATAGCAGTAGTTCAAAATCTTTAGTTTTTACCGGCAATCAAGATCTGACTATCTGGGTAAGAATACCTAAAAATTCAACTATAATTGATGGCAAAATCTATTTTCAAGGTATAATGAACCCGATTCAATCAAGCACATCAGAGCAAGTTTATAGCTTAGCTATTGGCAACGCTAATTTAACTAACCCCTGGGATGAGATAGCTGTAGGAACAAGTGGTGACTCTTACATAAAATTGTTGAATTCTAGTGGAAATTTGATTTGGAGCTACTCGACTAACGGCGATGTTTATGGTGTAGATATTGGAAATCTTTCTTCTGATGTTGGCAATGAAATTGTTGGTGTTTCTAGCGGCGGTTATATCTATTTTCTTAATGTTTCTGGAAATAAAAAATGGGATTTGAGTTTAGGAAATACAATCTATGATGTTGATGTTGGAAATGTTAATTTAACTAATGAATGGGATGAGATAGCAATAGCTGCTGGTGATAATAAAGTTTATTTGTTTGACAATAATGGCAACCAACTTTGGAGTTATGCTGGAAGTGGCTCTTTCATGGGTGTTGGAATAGGCAATCTTTCTTTTGATGAAGGAAATGAAATTGCAGCAGGAAGTGGAAATTATGTCTATCTTCTTAACGCTTCTGGTCATGAGAAATGGAATAGTTATATAGGAACGATGATTAACGATGTTGATGTTGGAGATGTGATCAGCAATGAATTAGATGAAATTGCTATAGCTGGCAACAATGGAACTGTGTTTTTATTAAATGCAACAGGAGATGTTTTGTGGTCCTATACAACAACATCTGGACAGAAAGTTGACACTGTTTCAATTGGTGAAGTGACGTCTGAATGTGACGGTGGTGAGATAGTTGTTGGAAGTTATGACAACAAAATTTATGTGTTAAATTCTACTGGAGGTTTGGTTTGGAGTTACACAACAGAAAATGATGTTCGCGGTGTTGGAATAGGCAATCTCACAATTGATTCTGGAAATGAAGTGGCTGCTGGAACCAATATACCTGCAACTTATACTTTGTATATTTTAAACTTTGAGTATTATCCAACTAATGCTTACTTAGATATAGGCAATGATAGTGACACAGAATGGCAATATCCTGGAAAATTTAGAACAAGCGATTCTGTTTCAAACAGCAATGAATTTCAAGATTTTCTCGCAACATGTGAAGCTGATTCATCAGGAAGGTGTGACGTTCCTCTTGTCTTCCATTCAGATTTTTCAGGTGTTTTGAATGTTTCGCAAATCAATGTAAACTATACCTATAACATTTCAAATCTTGTTAGCTATGTTACTGTTGATTTTTGGTCGAGAACAAACAATGTTAAAGTAAATGAATCTATTGGAAGTAAAGTGAAAAATATAACTTACATAAAAAACCCTGCTTATGAAATCCAAGTTAGATACATTGTTGTTGATAATTCTGCAAATTCTTGCGATTTCAATGGAACTCAGTATTCAATAACAACAATTGGTGGTAGAAAGGTTTGCGATGTTTCTTCAAGTTCAAGAATAATACCATCTTCTGGTTATTTGGGTTATGATTGGATATGGGATAATACAATGGAAAGCGAGATAGCTGTTTACATGAATGAGTCGTCACCTATATCTGAATACGGATATTGGAAAAAGAATTTGACTGTTTGGAACGTGACGCCCACAATTTTCACAAATGTTATAGCAAACACAAGTTTAGATGAAGACATTATAACAGGCAATTCTAAACTTTATGTTGATTGGTACAGCAATGGCACGCTTTATGACATAACACCTTCATCATCTCAAAATAACTGTAATAGCAATCCAACATACACAAAAATTACAGTTGGTGGTGACTCGTTTTATGTTTGCAAGCAAGACACAAACAGTAATGGATTGATAGATTTCTTTATTTGGAAACAGCCTAACACTAACAAATCTTTTACAGTTTATCAAGTTTCTGGCTCTGCTAACAACCCAGCACGGATAAAAGATGTAAACATAACACCTGAAATTGCTTTCTGGGGTAACGAGATAAGTATAAGTGTGAATGCAACAGATCTCGAAGGTAACAATGTAACAGTAATGCCTTGTATCAATTTAACACATACTTTTGACATACAAAGCATAAACATTTCAGCGGCTGTTTGGAATTGCAGTCAAGAAAAAAATACAACTGAAAATTCGGCTTCAGGTCAAATTTTGATATTCAATTTCACGACAGATTATAGCTGGACTGGTATAAACTTGCTCACTTTCAAATTTAGAGATTTTGAAGATGATGTGATTTATCATGATTGGGATTATACAACTGTTAGCTATGGACCGAATATAACTAAAAGAGATGCGACTGTAAGTTTAATTAAAGGTAATGAGACATCTGTTAACAGAACTGAATCTGTTTTTCTATTAATTCAAGTTAATGATACTGTAAATAATCAACCGATAAGCAATGCTAAATGTGGATTTTGGGTTAGCTTGAACGACACGAATTGGAGTGGCGTTTATATAACAGAAAGCAATAGCAGTGGATATTGCAATTATACATTTACGCCAGATTCTTCTTACTCAACGGGTTTGAGATGGTGGAAGGGAGGAATATATAATGATAGCTATTACAACAATGTAAATTCAAGCAACTTTTCAGTTTATGTTTACGGCAAAATTTCTGTTAATATAACACAAGACACTTACTCTAGAAATATAACAAGAAATTATGCGAATTTGTTAAAAGGAAATATTTTTGATGAGTTTGGAAGAAACTTAACAATATCTGGATATAATTGTAGCTTTTACTTGAATGAAAGTTTCATAGGAAGCAGCCTAACAAACTCTAATGGAATTTGCGAGTATTCTTTTTATCCAAGTTGTTCGTATGGTTTGGGTCTTTATAATCTCAAAGTAAACATTTCTGAAAACATTAATCCTTATTATTTGCACAACAAAACAAGCGATACAAGAAACATTTTCTTGAAAGAAAATTTGACTTTAAGCATAGTTTCGCCTTTGTCAACACAAATATTTCACAAAGGAGAAAGTATGCAACTCAATTCTACTATTCAAGATTCTTGTGGTCAGCCGCAATATTCTTACAATTTTACATGGAAGTTAAATTGTACCACAGAAGAAGGTGGTCCTCCACCCCTTTATACGACTAAAAAAGGTGACAATGTAACATGGGATGTAGAATGCTTCCCAGGAATTTTGAAAATAATAGCAGAAGCTGGAGGTGAACTTTATAATCTGGGTAGCAAGAATACCTCTGTAGATATATATGGTTGGTCAGATGTTTCTTTTGTTAGTCCGAGTAATGGAACATATAACAGAACATGGAACAATAGAGTTGTAAACATTAGCTGCATTGTAAAAGATGCTAACAGTACTAGCATTTTGGATGGATATACTGTTGATATATTGGAAAAGTTTGGCAGTGGAGAATATACAAAGCTGGCGACAAAAACAACTGATCCAAATGGTTTTGCCAATTATACTTGGAATATAAGCTCAAATGATACTGTGCCTGAAGGTTGGCACACAATAAAGTGCAACATAACAGATCAAGTTTTAAACCCACTTAAGAAGTATAACGCATCAACTAGCGAGACCACTGTCAACATATTGATAATTGAGACGGATACGACGCCACCGACTATTGAATGGTACAATGCTACTTCAGTTTTGTATGGTAATAATGGAAGCATAGAAGCTAATGTAACAGACTGGTATGGTGTAAAAAATGTTTGGGTTAATTTGACATATCCGAATAGAACTTCGTATATATTTTACTTGGAAAATACAACAGCCGACATCAGACAGTCTTTGTGGAGAGTTAATTTAACAGGTATTAGTTTAATTGGAGATTATGATTTTGTGTTGTATGCGAATGATACAACTTTTACTTCATATGCTACTGATTGGTTTGAAGTTTATCAACCAATTCAAATGTATGTTTCTTCCAACTATCCAATAAAATACACTTTGTATAGGCCGGGAAGTGATCTAATTGTTCATCAGTTCTCAAACAATTCTGGCAGCAATTACAATTACACTATTCACAAAAGAAACTATGATTTTCTAGCAAAGATTGAAGATGCATATAGTCAAACACATTTTGTTAAATTTAATGACATGAATTCTACATTAACTTCAGAAAAACAGTTTGGTACAGCTTCTAATATAACAAATCCTATTAACCTTTCTATAATTTCTTTGTCTCTGCTTGAACCGCCTATACCTTGGAGGCATGAATTAGCGGCTTTGTACATAACATCAAATATGTCTTATTCCAATGTCACAATATCTTTAAACTATTCTAACAAATATGATGAGACTGATTATGAGCCTGGCATTGTTATGTATAAATGCGATGTTTGGTTAAGCAATAGCTGTAATTCTAGCTGGACAGTTGTAAGTAGCACATTGGATCTAACAAATCACATAATTTCAACTACGCAGAATAGCACTTCTGTTTATTATGCTTTTGAACCAGAAGTTTGTGGTAATAGCATTTGTGGAAGTGGTGAATCTTGCTATAATTGCCCAACAGATTGTGGCGAATGTGGTTCTGGTCAAGAAAGCAATCCGCCCAGTAGCGGCGGCGGAAGTAGCGGTGGATATCAAGCATATTGTGGAAATGGAATTTGTGACTCTGACGAAAGTGCGTTAACATGCTTACAAGATTGTGGAAATGTTTTCACCATAAGAACTAACTTAACTCAAGATTATGTTAAAATCGGTGCGAACAAAAAATATGCTATCTGGATAACAAACAGACTTGACAAAAATCTTGGCGTGTCTATTTACATAACAGGTCCTATTTCCGCTTTTCTGAATATCAAAGAGAAAAACATCTCAATAAAACCGTCTGAAGAAAAAGAAATTATTGTTGAAAGTAAAATACCAGAAAATATAGAAGTGGGTGCATACACAGGTGAATTGGTAGTTAGTGGTGGAAACAAAATTGAAAGATTGCCGATTGCTTTGTTTGTATCATCTAAAACGCCAGAACTGTATGCTACAGTAAAGGCCGTTACAAAGAGCGTTAAAGCAAATGATACAGCTGTGTTTGAAGTTAGCTTTTACTCCACTAGCGGAAAAAAAGATTTTGATGTTAAAATAGAATATTTGATTAAAAATTTAGATGACAACAAAATAATTTACAAAGAATATGAAAAAATTCCGATAAAAGTTCCCTACCAATTCTTAAAGAAAGTTTTGATATCAGAAAATGTCAGTGCTGGCAAATACACATTTGCTATAAATGTTACATATGATAGTGAAAACATAATAGCAACAGACACATTTGATGTTACAAGAAGCGTTTTGACAGCAAGAGCGATAAGAATTGGAATGATTGGTTTGTCTGTCATTCTTTTTGTAGCATTAGCTGTTTTTGGTTGGAAGAAATATGTTTCTTGGAAGTTGTCAAAAACAAGATACATATTTCCTGTTGATTTTAATTTGTTGCCTAAAGGTGATTTGTGGTTGGGAAAAATTGCTGAAACTCAGGTTAAAGCTACGTTTGACAGAAAAGACTTGACTACTCACATATTGGTTGCGGGTGCTACTGGCGCTGGCAAATCTGTCTCAGCAAGCATATTTGCAGAAGAATTGTTAATGAAGAAAATACCTGTTGTTGTTTTTGATCCAACTGCACAGTGGACTGGTTTTGTCAGGCAATGCAAAGACGAAAATGTTTTAAAATATTACGGTAAACACGGGTTGAGAATTGACGATGCTCGCTCATTCCCTGGAAATATATATGAAATGACAGATCCTAAAATAAAAATAGAGTTTAAGAAATACATGAATCCAGGTGAAATAACAGTTTTTGTGTTGAAATCGTTAGAACCTGGTCAATATGATGAAGCTGTGACAAACATAATAAATTCTATTTTCAAAGAATCATGGGAAGAGTCAACAGAACCTAAGTTGATAATAGTTTTTGATGAAGTGCATAGACTGCTGGAAAAGTATGGTGGGAAGGGTGGATATGTGGCTTTGGAGAGAGCTTGCAGAGAATTCAGAAAATGGGGTATTGGGCTTATAATGGTCTCTCAAGTTTTGTCAGATTTCAAAGAAGCTGTAAAAGGTAATGTTTTAACAGAAATACAGTTGCACACAAAGAGTTTGAGTGATTTACAGAGAGTGGAAAAGAAGTATGGTTTGGAATATGCGAGAAGAGTTGCAAAGGAAGAAGTTGGAATTGGAATGATACAAAATCCGAAATATAATAAAGGTTTGCCTTGGTTCGTTTCATTTAGACCGCCTTTGCATATGCCTCACAAGATACTTGACAGTGAATTAGAAATGTATAAGCAATATAACTCTAGAATAGAAAAAATAGAACAGGAAATTGAGAGGATTGAAGCCAGTGGAAAAGATGTTTTTGATTTGAAGATTGAAATTAGATTGGCTAAAGACAAATTGAAGAGAGGTATGTTTAGAGTAGCTGAAATATATATTGAATCTTTGAACAAGAAACTGGGGATTGAAAAATGAATGAAGCTGATGTAAAAAAAACTAATGTTAACACAGATAAAATAAATTTGTTGAAACAAAAATATGGCGTGATGAAAGAAATACCTGAACAGAAAATTGACAGCAAAGTTGTAAGCGAAGAAATGAAAGAAGAAAGGAAGGTTCAACAAATAAACATTCTTGATTTGCTTTTAAGATTAGAAAAAATGGAAGGTAAGTTTAGTTTTGTTGAAGATTTCAAAGACGATGTAAATGAAAGATTGGCACATTTGTCAGAGGAAATTGGCGAGTTGAGATCTTCGTTCTTAGAAATGGACAAGAATTTTTCTTCTTTGGAAACTAAAGCTGAAAAAGCATTAGAAATAATCTCTGAAATGCAGCCAGAAAAAATTTCCAAGGAATTTCAGAAGAAAGACGCCGAGATAATGAAAATTCAAGCTGAAATTGAAACTATAAAAAGCATTCTCACAAGTGTGAAAAATGAAGGTGAAAAATTAAACAAAGTTCTCGAAAGAGTCAAGAGCATAGAAAATGTCGTGTCGATGTTTAAGAGATTGGAAGAGAAGATAAAAATTGTTGATGAAGCTAAAGATTATGTTGATAGACTTGCTGGGAAATCTGAATCCATATTTTCTGAGCTAGGTAGCAAAGTAGAAGAAATTGAAAATTTGAAAGAAAAAGTAGCAAAAATAGATGACTTGACTGTTGATATTGTAAAAATGTTGGATGGAATAAGCATAAAAATACCAAAATTTATTGAGAAGGAAAATGCTGAAAAAATTTTAAGAGATGCTGTGAAAGAGGAAATAAAGAAAAATTATTCTGTTGACGTAAAAGGTTTGAGTGAAATAAATAATGCTGTGAATGGAATAAAAAATATTCTATCAAAAGAAATGAACATATTGACAGCTTTAAACGAAAAGGTAGAATTGTATTTCAACTTTCTACAATCAATCAACAATTTAATTTATTCTACAAATGTTGATGATGTAAAAAGCACTATTCTCAAAATAAAAGCAACAATTAGCGAAATGAAGAAAAATGGAACATGGAATGAAAGATCAATAAATTTATTAATGAAAGTTTTTGAATCTTTGAAAAATATGTGGGATTATTATCAACAAAAAGAAATTAAAGAAATTTTTGAAAGTGAATTGGAATCAATAAAAAGTTTAGCATGATCCTCCTTCTTGAACAGCTTGAATTGAGAAAGTAGTGTTGTACTTTCCAGAAGGTTTTCCGGGAGGTACATATAGCCAGAATCTGAGATAAATGTAACTATTTGGTGTGATGCTATAACCAACTTTAGAGTAAGATGTGCTCATTTTTTTTGTCGTATCAAACGATGGTGTTGTTGCACTGTTACTTGTATCATTATTCCAAACTACATTGTCTATACTTATACTTTGACCTGCACATGCGCCTGTATTACATGTCAAATCTGAATTTGCTTTGATGCAGAAATCCTCGTTCACATTACCTGTGTTTTTTATCCAATACATTGTAAATAGATTGCCGGGTGATGGCGTGTTGTTATAATTCCAACTTGCATTATTCCAATCACTTATATTAACATTTTCCTGTTTGTTTAATATAGATCCTGTTTTGTTTGTGAAAAATATGCCTTCAGATAGTTTTTCTGAAATCGATATTGAAATTGATTGAATTGTGAATGTGTTTATTGATGTTGCTTCCCAATTGCCGCATGTATCGTTTGCATATATTCTCCATCCAACAACAGTTCCTGCTGTCACGGATGAATTTTGCCAAGTGAAATTGCTCCAACTTTGATTGGCGTTTATTGTCATTGGAGAATTGTATACTGTTTTGTTTTCCCACACACCTGTTTCGTTTGTTGATAAAATTGCGTGAGAAACATTAGCAGCATCTGTCCAATAAGCATACAATTTTATAGCTGAACCTTGAGTTATTGGAGCTGAAACATTTTGACCTAAATTTGAATATGACGGTTTAGTCGAATCTCTTTTGCAGCAAACTTGATATCCGTAATAGCCACTCTCGCCAACATGCGCGTTAGTACTTGCATTTAAAGATGCGATGCTATATTCATCAGCTGCACAAGTTGTTTTCAGCGAGCATATCCAAAGGCAGCTGACACATATTTTGTATTGATAATTTCCTTCTGTATACATTTCAGCATGTGAGTTTGTCCAATTAAACATTGATATTGTCCCATTTTCTCCTATACCACATGAAGATTTTATTGTCACGCTTTTAAGGTATGGATCTGAACAGCACGTCAAATTGTTTGTGTATGCACTGCAGTTACCTATATGTGTGTTGTTAGGTTGATATCTAGAGAAAAGGCAAAATTCTCCTGAATTGCAGCTGTTTTGTCTAATCGTGCATTGTATGGAATAGACTACTGGTATTACTAAAAGTAGAAAAAATATCAATGCCAATTCTTTTTCCATGAAATATTTATTTGATTTGGCAATAATTATATTTAGCGACTGAATTCAGATTTTAGCTTTTCTAATATTTCTATGTCTGAATTTGACGTTATTATGTTGTTTTCAGTTATAGGTTTCTCAGAAGCATAAAATAGCACACCATAATAAGTGTTGTCAATTGCTTTGTTGTTTGTCAACACTATTCCCGAAGAGTTATAAACTATTATTCCTTGCGTGTTCTTTGTTATTGTGTTACCTGAGATTTGAGCATTTCTAACATTTTTCAACATTATTCCTATCTCTGCGTTTTTTATAACGCAATTCTCTATCCTGAGATTGTTCGATTGAACGGCTTTTATTCCATATTCCTTTGCTTCTATATAGTTGTCTAAACAATTTACAGTAACGTTGCTAACACTTGAAATTATTATTCCCGAAGTGTTTGAAACAATATTTTCATTCAAATCGATTTGAGTGTTGTCTTTGTCGATAAAATAGTATGATTGCGCTTTCATTGCGTTGCTTTCTTCATAGTTGATAACATCCACATACCATGTTTGATTAACAATTGAATTTTCATAAACAAACTCTGTGAAGAAATTATATTTTCCTGGGATTTCGGGTGATTTTATTGAATAACTTATGTTATTTGTGTTATAGTAATCTAATTGCGATTCTTGAGTTAAATGTGATTTAGCATCTTCACTCTCTATTATCCATTCTTTAGGGAAATGTTCAATTATTTTTGAATATGAAAAATTGGAATATAGCATTACATTAATTTCAGTTGATGTTGGGATGGTAGTGTTTGTACATAATTCGCAAACAAAAATCCTATCTATCTGAGCAATTTTTTCTTCTGAAAAGGGCAAGACTTCCAGCCAATCTTCCATTTGCTTTTTTTCATTGTAGTAGAGAATGACAGAATAATTTCCTGGCTCGAGAAAGTTATAAAATTCTAGTATTCCTTTATCAGTTGTTGAAAGATTGAAAACATAAGAGCTATTGTCAGATTTTAACTCAAGAACGAAGTATGTGTTTTCTTTTCCAAAAATTTTTATTTCTGCTGGTTGTTGTAAGGAAATGGTTTTTTTTTCTATGTATATTTTAAATTCTGGTTCTTGCTCTTTGATAACAAAATTTTTTTCTATGGTTTTATCAGAAAAAGAAATTACTAATTTGTAATTTCCAGCAAAATTAATTGAAGCTTCATATTGGAAAATACCATTTTTATCAGTAAAGGCAGTAAAACTCAGTATCGAAGTATTAAATGGATTTAGAATTTTCAAATTGAATTCTGTGTTTTCTGTGCCAATTATTTTTATTGGAATTGCTTCTCCTAAAATATAATTTTCTTTCATTTCCAAATTCAAAAGAATTGACTGTGACAAAACTTGTATATTGAAAGTTTCTTCATTTATTTTCACAGAATAATTTCCTGGCTCATAGAGAAAAAGAGAGAAAAGTGATTCTTCTTTTTTTGTTTTATAGCTTAAAGTTTGTGTTAGAGGACCGACAACAGTAATGTTGATTATTTTTCCAACATAATCCAAAACTCTGACATTTATTGTTTCATTAACTAAATATGTCTCTTTGTCTAAGCTTACTATAGGTGATCTCACTTCAAAAAATGTAATGTTTTTGTAAGTAATGTTGTTAATGTCAGCTTCACATTCTAATGTGTAATTGCCAATATTCAAGTCTGTAATATTCACTTCTATTAAGCCATTTGTATCAGTAGATTGATTGAAATTTAAACCAAGTTCTTTTATTGAAAATAACAATGTTAAATTTTGTATTGGCGTATTGTTTGAATATAAAGCAAGAGTTTTAATTGTTATTGCTTCATTTTTGTAATAATATTGTTTGTTTGTTGAAATCGACAAAAATGGCTCTTGTGTACTCTGCTGAGATATAGTGAAATTCAAAAAAAGGAATAGAATTAACAGGGAGAAAACAATTAGTCTAGTGTACTTTAAAGTTGATTTCTTGCTTTGAGTAAAGATCTGTCTAAACATTTCCTTTCTTTAATAATATTGTAATAATGTATTTAAATATAGTATTTTAATATAATATTATGGTAAAATCTGGTAGAAGTATCTCTCTAGAAAGCAGTTTGTGGGTTGAATTAGAAAATTTTGCAAAACAAAAGAACATTCCTGACATTTCATCGGCTGTTGAGTACTTGATTAAAAAGGGATTGAAAGCAGAAAGGTGATGTTTTGCTGAAAACAATCCTTTCAAGTCTGATAATATTTATTTTATTTATTGATTTTGCTTTTGCTCAGACCCAATCTCATCCTCTTAGTCAAATAACACCAATAAACACAAATTTGAATATGAATACTTATAACATAACAAATTTGAATTATCTTGGAATTTCTGTCACTTCGCCTGAATATCCACTTGATGTTGCTGGCTCTGCTTGGATAAGGCCAAATTTGTATATTGGCCCGAATAAAAGACTGTTGTATGACACAGGCAGCGTGCTTGGCGTGGATTCTGGATTATATATAACAGGTGACTTGCAAGTTGCTGGTAACGATATAATTGACTCTGGAGGTGTAACAAGAATAACTTTAGGGAGCTCTATTACACTTGGCGGTAATTTGAACTTGAATAACAATCAGCTGACAAATGCTTTACTTGGCAGCAACTTGAATGGAAATTCTTATTCGATTCACAGTTTAGATTGGTTGAATTCGACAAATGTGAATGCCAGCAACTATGTTTATGGTTCAAAAGGTCTTTGCATAGGAACTACATGCAAATCTTCTTGGAGTGAAGTTGGTGGTGGAGATGTAACAGATGTGTTAGCAGGATATGGGATAACAGTGGATAATTCTGGTGGACCTCAGCCTAGAGTTAACTTATCCTCTTCAGCAGCTGGTGATGGGTTGAGCTATTCTGCTGGTGTGCTGAGCGTTGGTGCTGGAACATGCATAAGCGTTGGTAGTGATTCTGTTGGCGTTACTGCTGGTTGTATTGGCAGCACTCAGCTTAGCTCTGATTCAAATTCACTTTACAATGTTACTGGCAAAAAAATGCAAATATCCGGATCAGATGTTAATGTGCTTGAAGGAAATAATTTCAAAGTTGGTGGTGGTTTTGGCAGTGGTGGATTGACAATAGATGACAAAGGCAATATATTGACTGAGGGCAATCTAACTTATTCTGGTTATACTTGGATAATAGACACTTTGCGTTACAATGGAACTGTTGAAGCGCCTTACGGCGTTAAAGGTGGTTATCTTTATCCTGGAAGGTGTAATACAGGAACTGATTGCATGCAGACGTCGTATTATTTGTATAATAGTGACAGCTATATTGTTAGTAATGCTGATTTCAATGTGACTTCTGGTAAAGATGTTTGTATTTCTGGCGGCAAATGCTTGAGTCAAACAGGAACCGGATCTGGTGATGTGACAGATGTGTTAGCAGGATATGGGATAACTGTTGATAATTCTGGCGGGCCTCAGCCTAGAGTCAACTTATCCTCTTCAGCAGCTGGTGATGGGTTGAGTTATACTGCCGGTGTGCTGGCTGTTAATGCTGGTGATCCAGCTATTTCAGGTCTTACAATTTCTGGAGATGTATTGAAAATTTATGATGACGGGTGTAATGCTGGTGATTTTTTTAGAAGTTATGGAACTGACAACGGATGGTATTGTGGAGGTAAAATAACAGCAAGTGATTTGACTGCTGATTTAGGTTTAGGTTGGGGAAATTTAAGCAATTATCCACCTGCTTGCTCTTCTGGGCAATTTGTAACACAAATTGGAGATACATTGACGTGCAGTGCTCCTTCGATTTCAAGTGCAGCTGGTTGGAAGAACACATCAACTTTAGTTTATTTGGAAGATTCGAGTGATAATGTTTCTATTAATACATTGTTTGTTGATAATACAAATGGAAGAGTTGGAATTGGAATTAGCTCGCCGTTAGCTAAGCTAGAAATACAAGGTTCTGGTGCTGGTGGATTGTCGTTGAATGTCACTGATGATTTGTTTGTGAATGATACTAGTGGGAGAGTTGGAATTGGAATTAGCTCGCCAAAAGAAAAATTACATTTAAATAATGGGAGTTTATTGATAGACAATCCCAGTCCTAGTTATGTTGGTAGCTATGATACACCTGATAATGCTTTTGGTGTGTATGTTTCGGGAAAGTATGCGTATGTGGCTGATGATTTTAATGGATTGGTGATTGTTGATGTTTCTAATCCATCTAATCCTAGTTATGTTGGTAGCTATGATACAGCTGGTAATGCTAATGGTGTGTATGTTTCGGGAAAGTATGCGTATGTGGCTGATG
>Ga0123519_10004315_pt1 | contig 23135 bp, 29 predicted proteins | sample YelNatPaOPRAMG02_FD_87396 | JGI IMG/M metagenome (GOLD analysis project Ga0123519, IMG submission 87396) | Hot spring microbial communities from Yellowstone National Park - Yellowstone National Park OP-RAMG-02 (version 2) | ecosystem: Environmental > Aquatic > Thermal springs > Hot (42-90C) ...
AATAACTGAAAAAGATATAGAAGCCAATTTGCTAGTTCCTACTCCTCTTGACCTTGTGATAAGAACAGGTGGATTTTCAAGATTGTCTAACTTCATGCTTTTGCAAGCAAGCTATGCAGAAATATTTACCACTAAAGTCCTCTGGCCTGATTTTTCCAAAAAAGATTTAATAAAAGCAATCAAATGGTACAATTCTGTTCAAAGGAATTTTGGTAGATAGTGTGGATGTAGTAATAGTTGGTGCTGGTCCTGCTGGCTGTAGAACTGCAGAAACTGTTGTAAGAAAAGGCTATGATGTTTTAGTTTTGGAAGAACATCCAAAGATAGGAAAGCCAGTTCAGTGTACAGGCTTGGTAAGCAAAAAAATTGGAGAAATTCCAAAAGAGATTATCGTGAATAAGATTAAAAGAGCTAAATTCTGTTGTGGTGATGCTTATTTTGAAATTAAATCAAAACAGAAAATGCTTCTTCTCGATAGGGAAAAGTATGATGTTTGGCTTGCTGAAAGAGCAGAAAAAGCTGGAGCAAAATTCAAGCTTTCAACAAGGTTTTTAGGTTTTGAAGATGGCAAAATTCTTACAAATAAGGGAAAAATTGAAACTAAAATCTTGGTTGGTGCTGATGGTCCTAATTCTTCTGTTGCTAAAGCTGTTGGAATAAAACTTCCAAAAAATTTGTTATTTGCTTTACAAGTTAATGTGAATTCAAGATTTGATTCAGATTTGGTAGAGCTTTGGTTTGGTAATGATATTGCTCCTGGCTCATTTGCTTGGGTTGTTCCTGAAAATGAAGAATTGGCAAGAGTTGGATTATTAACAGAAAAAAATCCTAATTTTTACCTAGAAAATTTTTTGAAGAAGAGATTTGGAAAAATTGAGACAAAAAATAAAACTGGAGATGTTTTAAGGTACGGAATGATTGAAAAATCTGTTTCAAATAGAGTTTTGCTTGTTGGTGATGCTGCTTGCCAAGTTAAACCCTTTTCTGGTGGAGGCCTAGTCTACAACAATATTTCTTCTGAAATCGCAGGAAAAGCCATAATAAAATCTTTAGAAGAGGATAATTTTTCTGAAGAATTTTTACTTGAGAATTATGAGAAAAAATGGAAGGAAAAGTTGTTTTGGCCGATAATGCAAGGATTAGCTTTCAAATGGGTATTTTCCAAAATTTCCACTCCAACAATTTTTTCTTTGATTAAAAATCTCAGTATAACAAATTTTGCTAGTCTTTTGGATGTAGATTTCTTGCAAAAATAAAAGCCTGTGGAAGATGAGCAATATTTAGATTTTAAGAGACAAGAGCTACAAAACTTAAAATATTTTATAGAAGAAATTTAATATCAGATAATGGCTCAAAATAGATCAGAATCAACTGGTAAAATAGAAGCTCTTGATGCATTGCTTTACTTATTGTACTACTCAGGGGGAAGAATAGAAGGAAGAATGAAATTGGAGAAAATGCTTATTTTGCTAAAGAATAAATATAACGTAGAGATTCCTGACCTTAAGGTTGATCGAGAATACTATGGACCTTCAAGTAGTGAGTTTATAGATTTAATTGGTAGAGCTCTTACAGGTGAATTAATAGAAGAAGAACTTATCCCATTAAATGAAGCGAAAGTAATTTTCAAGCATACATATAAGCTAACTTCAACAGGAAAAGCTTGGCTCAGAGTCTTTGGAAAAGAATACTCTGACGAAGTTAAAGAAAAAATAAAAGAAGTTGCAAATGAATACAGTAAAAAGGATGAACCTGAAGTAATAGAGGCTTTGGAGCTTACTAATTCTTTAAATGGCTCAAAATAATTACGAATAAATTCTTGGACAAATTAATTATTGTCTATTTTGTATAGCTATAAGCTAAAAGCCTCGTGTGGGATTTGAACCCACGACCCTCCGCTTACAAGGTTCACCAGTAGCCACAGCTACTTCGGATGCTCTACCGACTGAGCTAACGAGGCTTAATAATTTATTTCAACCTTAACTAATTTAAAAATAATTTCTTTTTTATGAGAGAAAAGTTTTGCCCTAAGTGTGGGAAAAAAACTGAAAAATTTTATGAAGGCCTTTGTGAAGACTGTTATCTTTCTAAATTTTCTCTTTCAAAAAAACTGCCTGATAAAATTATAATCAAACAATGCAAATTCTGTGGAAAGTTTTTCCTTGGTAATCACTCAGGTTCAATCGAGGATTTAATTGAAATTTTCCTTCAAGATTTCTTGAAAGAAGGTGAGCTAACTTCAATCTCTTACCGAATAGCTGAAAATAAAGTTTTTCTCACATTAAACCTTAAAATAAACGATTTGAAAAAAACAGAAGAAAAAGAAGTCGATTTGATTATCAAGAAGATAATTTGTCAGGCTTGTGCAATGAAAGAGTCTGGCTATTTTCAGGCGATAATTCAAGTCAGGGCTCCAGAAAATCTTTTGTCTGAAATCAAGAAAGAGATTGACGACCAAATCAATTATTTAAACCAATATGATAACCTTGCTTTCATATCAAATTTTCAAGAAGTGAAAAATGGTTTTGATGTTTTTATAGGATCGAAAGCTTCAGCCCAACAGATTGCAAGAACTCTCAAGCTTAAGTATAAAGCTAAAATCAAGATAACAAGAAAAATTGCAGGTAAGCTCAAAGGCAAAAAAATTTATAGAGATACAATATTAATTTCTATTTCTTGAATGAATTGAAAATATTAATATCAAAAGAAAATAAATTAAGTGAGACTTATGCCAAAGAAGTATGAGCCAACTCAAGAAGAGCTTGAGATAGCCAGAATAAGGATTCCAAGAGAAGGAGAAGTTTTAGGTGCAGTTGAAATGATGCTAGGCGGTGATAAGCTAAAAGTGATTTGCGATGATGGCAACACAAGAATTTGCAGGATTCCAGGGAGGCTAAGGAAGAAAGTTTGGGTAGGAGCCGGTGATTTGGTTTTAGTTCAACCTTGGAAAGTTCAAAGCAATGAAAGAGGGGACATAATCTTCAAATACACACCAACTCAAGCAAACTGGCTCAAGAGAAAAGGTTTTGTCAAAACTATTCAAATAGAGTAGTTAAAATGATAGATTTTGTGAAAATTCCTGAAGAGAGGTTGAAATTTTTTAAAAGGCAAAAATATGGAGAAAAATTGGAAAAGCTAGCTGGATGCAAAATTGAAGAAAATGAGGAAATTTCAATAGAAACAGAAGACCCTATACTTTTGATGAGGATAAAAGAAGTGATAAAAGCTTTTGGAAGAGGTTTTGAATTTGATGAAACTTTAAATTTGCTTGATGAGCAATATTGCCTAGAGACAATAAACATTAAAGATTTTTCAAGAAAATCTAAAGATAGGATGATTGTTATGAAAGGTAGAGTAATAGGGAGTGAAGGAAAAGCAAAAAGATTAATAGAAAAACAAACAAATGTTAAAATTGCAATCTATGGTAAAACTGTGTCAATAATTGGGAAGTGGGAAGATGTTCAGAAGGCAAAACAAGCAATTGAAAGCTTGCTTCAAGGCAGGAAACATTCAACAGTTTTTAGAAGTTTAATGGAGGGTAGGTATGGTTGAAGAAATTATAGCTGAAAAAATGGCAAAAGACATGAAAGAAGTTTCTGTAGCCGAATTTTTCGAGAAGAACAGACATTTGCTTGGATATGAAAATCCGGCAAAAGCCTTGCTAACTGTTGTCAAAGAAGCTGTTGACAATAGCCTAGATGCTTGTGGTGAAGCAGGAATTTTGCCTGAGATAAAAGTTGTTGTTAAACCTACAAATGCTGAAAGGTTTAAAGTGATTGTTGAAGATAATGGTCCTGGAGTAATTGAATCAAAAGTCCCTTACGCTTTTGGCAAGTTTTTATACGGTTCGAAATTTCATAGACTTAGACAATCACGCGGTGTTCAAGGTTTAGGAATACACGGTGCAGTTCTTTATTCTCAGCTTACAACGGGAAAACCAACAAAAATCACAACAAGCATAGGCAAAGACATTCATATATTTGAACTGATGATTGATGTCACTAAAAATGAGCCTTTGATAGTTTCACATAAAACAGAAAAAAATCCAAGCAAATGGCATGGTGTTAAGATTGAAATGGAGGTTGAAGGAAAATATATAGAAAGAGCTCAATCAATTCCCGAATATTTAAAACAAACAGCAATAGCAAACCCTTATGCCAAAATAATTTTTGAAGGCCCAAATGGAAAGATTGAGTTTGAGAGAGTAATTAAAGAAATGCCAAGACAACCAAAAGAAATCAAGCCTCATCCTTATGGTGTTGAAATTGGTCTTTTGAGAAGAATGCTTTCAACAACAAAAACAAGAACTCTTTTGCAATTTTTGACTTCAGAATTTTCAAGAGTTGGAAGAGGAAGTGCAGAACAAATTTGCAGGTTAGCAAAGCTTGAAATGAATAAGAGACCTCAAGATTTGACTCCTGAAGAATCAGAAATGTTACATAAGGCAATGCAACTTGTTAAACTGAAAGCTCCACCTACAGATTGTCTTTCGCCCCTAGGAGAAAAATTGATTGTTGAAGGATTAAAGAAAGAAACAGGAGCAGAATATGTAGTTGCTGTCACAAGGGCACCAAGTGTCTATAGAGGCAATCCTTTTCAAATAGAAGTGGGTTTAGCTTATGGGGGAAATTTACCTCAAGACCAGCCTGCTCAGCTTTTGAGGTTCGCAAATAAAGTCCCTTTACTTTATCATCAATCAGATTGTGCTTTAACTGAAGCTACAGTTGAAACAGATTTCAGAAGATATGGCTTATCTCAATCTCAAGGTCAACTTCCTATAGGGCCATTAGTAATATTGATTCATTTTGCTTCAGTTTGGGTTCCATTTACTTCTGAAGGAAAACAAGCAATAGCAAAATATCCTGAGATAATGAAGGAAGTTAAGTTAGCTTTGCAAGATGCTGGCAGAAAACTTGCAAGTTATGTTAGGCAGTTAAGAAAAACAAAAGAAGCTCAATTGAGAAAAGAACTTTTTGAAAAATACATACCTGAGCTTGCCGAATCTTTAGAAAAGCTAACTAATGAACAAAAACAAAAAATAATTGAAGCTCTGGAAAAAATGATTAAAAAAGGTGATGTGAGTGGAAAAGAAGAAAGCGGAAGTGAAGAAAAGTCTTGAACAAATTGGTAGGAAAGTTTTGGAAGATATAAAGGCTGGAAGAAATCCAAGTTTAGACGTGCCTATAAGAGCTTTAAGCAATGTTAAATTTGATGAAAAAACAAAAATGCTTGTTCTAGGAGAAGCAACAGCTAAGAGGTATTTCTTCAATATAGCACATGTTAGAAAATTTGTTCAGACAGTAGAGGCTGCTGCTCTTTCAAAAGAGCTAATAGAAGTTAACAAACATCTAAGCTTGAGAGAAGCTTTTTATAGAATGAAAAGAACTTTGCCAGGATCAAATATAAACCTTGTGGATGAGCAAGAAGAGTCGAATGCTGCTATTGAAGATTTGGAGCTTATAGCAAATGCTTCTAGAGAACAACTCCACATAAACGCAAACAAAATGGGTTCTGTTGCCGGTAAAGTTGTGATTGAAGATAAGGGCGATATTGTTGATTGGAGTAAGCTTGGTTCAGGAGGTTGGTCAATACCTTCAAATGTTGAAGACATAATTTTCAAAAAAGTGAATGCAAAGTTTGTGATTTACATGGAGAAAGCTGCAGAATGGGAAAGGCTACATGAAGATAGAGTTTGGGATAAATTGAATTGTGTGATAGTTTCGAGCCAAGGTCAAGCCACAAGAGGTGTAAGAAGACTTTTACAAAGACTTCATCTAGAACACAATTTACCGATTTTTGTTTTGACGGATTTTGATCCTTGGGGATTTTATATTTATTCTGTTCTTAAATTTGGTTCAATCTCTTTGGCTCACATATCAGAAAGACTAGCTATACCAGATGCAAAATTTTTAGGGTTAACTGCTGATGATATTGAGAATTATGATTTGAAAAAACATCTGATTAAGTTTGAAGAAATCGATTTCAAGAGACTTGAGCAAATTAAAAATTATGATTGGTTTAAAAACAATAAAGATTGGCAAAGGCAGTTCAAGATGATGAAAGAAATGAAAGCAAAAGCAGAGCTTGCAGCGCTTTCCTCAAAAGGCATAACTTTTATCTCAGACAAATATCTTCCTGAAAAAATAAAGAAGAAAGATTTTTTGGATTGATTTTCAATTTTTTTAAAGATAAACTCTTAAATTGAATAAGAGTTGAATGTCTAAAGTAGCTTTAATTTTACCAGCTTATAATGAAGAGAAGAATATAGAAATAGTGATAAAAGAAGCTAAGAAATTCATGCCAAATTCTTTAATAATTGTTGTTGATGATGGTTCTAAAGATAGAACTTTTGAGCTGGCAAAAAAATCTGGAGTAATTGTTTTGAGGCATGAAAAAAATAAGGGGAAGGGAGAAGCTATAAAAACAGGATTCAATTACTTGAAGGATAAAAATATTGATTACATTATAGTTGCTGATGCAGATAGACAATACAATATTAAAGATGCACAAAAATTTCTCAAAGCACTTAAAGAAGAAAAAGCAGATTTTGTGATGGGGAAAAGGGATTGGTCAAAGGTGCCTTTGAGACACAGACTTGGCAATTTTATTTGGAGAACAAGCTTTAATCTCTTGTTCGGGAAAAATTTGGAAGACACAAATTGTGGCTTTGTTGCATTTTCAAGAAAAGCAATGGAAAAAATAAAAGATTATATTCATGGTGGTTATATCCTTGAAGATGAAATGCTTATTGCAGCTGTAAAGAACAATTTCAAGATAGCACAAGTTCCAGTTGAAGTTTATTATAAGAAAAAGTCTGGAATCTTAAGGGGAATAAGAATGATTTTTGGTGTATTGATATTTATTTTAATTGAAGGTATAAAATTCAGATTTAAAATTGAATAAAATCAAAATATTTTTATGATATCAAAAGATCTTTTGAAGATTTTAGCTTGCCCAAAATGTAAAGGTGAAATAAAGAGCGAGGAATGTTTTTGGTTTGTAATAAATGTAAGCTTGCTTATCCTATCTTGGACGATGTTCCAGATATGCTCATAGAAGATGCTTGGAAACTTGAGAAAGCTGAGAAAGCAAAATTTAAACATAATTTAAAGCTATAGATTTATAGATTTGAAATAAATTTTAAAAAAAGTAAATATTAAAAGACTCTTGAGAGGGACGGTAGCTCAACCCGGGAGAGCAACCATTTGGCTCTAGATCGCCTGAAGAGCGATGTGTTGTGGGTTCAAATCCCACCCGTCCCATTTTTCTTTTTCTTAAGACAAATTATTTTTATGAAAATCACTATTGTTCAGCTTGGTAAAATTCCAGAAAGTGTGCTCACAGCCATAGCTTCAGAATTAAGGGACAGCCTTGAGCTTAGTACAGAAACTACAAATCCAATCGAAATTCCTAAAGAAATTTTAAACCCAATAAGACAACAATATCCTGCTCCTCTTGTTCTTAAATTCCTTTCAGAAAAGTTCAAAGGCAAAACTTTAGGTGTAACAGACAAAGACCTTTATGCTGAAAATTTGAACTTTGTTTTTGGTCAAGCTTATTGCCCTGGAAATTATGCTGTTGTTTCAATTCATAGGCTTGATCCAACTTTTTACAAGCAAAAGCCAAACGAAAATCTTTTGATAGAAAGGGCTGTTAAGGAAGCAATGCATGAAGTTGGTCACATGCTTGGCTTAGACCATTGCACAATTTCAACTTGTGTGATGAGCTTTTCAAATACAGTTGGAGATGTTGATAGGAAGAGTAAAAATTTCTGTCAAAGTTGTCAAAGAAAGATATGGGTCTAGAAAAGTTTTTAAAACCTAGCAAAATAAATTAGTTGTATGATAGAAAAGGTATTTGAAGGAGAGCTTATAGAAAACAGAGTTGTAATCTGGGATAAGGATTCGGTTAGACTTTATGATGATTCTGGTTATGGCAAACCTGTGCCGGAAGAAAATCCTGATAGACTTGAACTTGAGCTTGTCGAAGCTGCTTATCTTTTGGAAAAAGGAAAGATAAAAGTTTTTGTTAAAGAAGAGGGAAAGAAAAAATTTCTCAACCTTCAAGAATTGATAGAAATAGCAACAAAGAATGTTAATCAATTTCATCCACAATTTGTGGTTTATCGCGACTTGAGAGAAAGAGGTTATCTTGTTAAAACAGGATTTAAATTTGGTGCTCACTTCAGAGTTTATGAAAGAGGAGTGAAACTTGTAAGAGGACCAAAAGCTCCTCATGAACACACAAAATTTGTAGTTCATGCTGTTCCTGAAGAAGCTGCTTTTTCTTTGCCTGAAATGTCAAGAGCAGTGAGACTTGCACACAATATAAGGGCAACTTTCGTTTGGGCTGTTGTAGATAGAGAGAACGATTGCACTTATTATGAAATTAAGAGACTAACACCATAGTCAGTGATTCAATGGGAAGAATAAAAACTTCTTTCATTAAAAAGATAGCAAAAGATTTACTTGAAAAAAATGCTGATAAATTTTCTACAGATTTTGAGACAAACAAGAAAATTGTTTCTCAGCTTGTAGACATAAACTCTAAGAGAATAAGAAATATAGTTGCTGGCTATATAACTTCTTTGAAAAAGAAAGAAATGAAATAAACTTATTCTTTTTTAAAACATAATTAAAAATAGGGGCTTTTGATGAAAGGTCAGGTAGATGAGTTTGCACTGGTTCTTCTTGCTGGTTTAATTCTCATTGGAGTTCTTGCTGTTGTTTGGACCTCTCAAGCATCTTCTCAGCTTACAGTAATGCCAGAAGCAAAGAAATTAACTATAGCTAGGGGGTCTTCTTTTTCATTTCCAATTTTTCTTAATGGCTCAGCAAAAAATGTTACTTTGAGAAGCTATGGTGAAATTGCAAATTGGATAAGTTTTGATAAGCAAAATTTTGATGTTTATAATGAAGAGAAAGTTACTGTTTATGTTAATGTTCCAATCACTGCATCTTATGGCACACACTGGGGCGATATTTATGTTGAAACTCTAGGCTTCCAGAAAAAAATTTCCCTTTCTGTGAATGTCTCAACAAGAACAGAAGAAAAGACAAGATCAATAGATTTTGGTGATTTTACAGTTGGTTACATAGTTGGAGAAGAAACTATTCAAGAAAGGTTTAACTTAAAAGTTGAAAAAGGTTATTTTTCTGAATTTTCGCCAAGCTTCGCAGCAGTTCTTTCAGAAGAAAAGTTGCCGATGGTAGTTGGTGGCTATATTCAAATTGTAGTAGACCAAACAAACAGTTTAGGTAATTTAATAGTTGAATTCAATGATAACATAACTTTTGATAAAAAAGTTGGTGTTGGTGAAATCATAATTCCAATTTCTAAAGATTTGATTAAGAAATCAAATTCTATAGTGTTAAAGGCTAGCAGTCCAGGATTTGTTTTCTGGTCAAGTTCTCTTTACACGATAGCTTCAGTTAAATTTGTTGTTGAATACAATGGAACAATTTTCAGGGAATTCAATTTTTCTCTTGAAGATTTTGAAGTTAAGAATTTGAAAGAAGGTAAACTTTCATTCTTCATCAGTAAGTATGACGTTGGAATTCCACAAAAGCTAGGAGACTTGATAATTAAGATAAATGATGAAATAATTTATCAAGATATTCCACCATCCTATTTTGTTAAGAAATTTGAGGAGGATGAATTGAAATTGAAAGAAGGTATAAACACAATTTCATTTTCTACAGAAAAAGGAGTTTCTTATTTACTTGAAGATGTGACTTTGGCATTAACTCAATATTAAACAAGTAGTAAAATCCTCAAAAGATCTCTTATTCCAGTTGAAGCTCCTAGCATACCTACAATTAGCTTAATGAAATTTTTTTCATCCTTCTTTTTTAAAAATTTATCTAATAAAATCAAAACAGAAAAAACAACAAAAGCTTTTAAGAAAACAAAAGAGATTGGACCTAAGTTTTCAATCAAAAAATTTGGCAGAACATGCATTTCTTTGTAACCAAAAAAATTAACACCAACAAAAGTTATTGTGCCATCAAAAATTTGAGCAAGAAAAACAGCTTTATTTTCTTTCTTCCATTTCACAATTTTCAATAAAATCAACCAAGGCAGCAAAAATACAAAGACAAGAATTATTGCATTAAAATTTACAATTCTTGTAACAAGAAATGATAAGTTTAAGACTGAAATAAAAAAACCAATGAAAAAAGATGTTTTATAATATTGAATTTTGAACTTTTTTTGTAGAACAAAACTCATCAATAGTACAGAAATCAAGATCAAACCTACAAAGAGATAAATTAAGGGTGTGATGAAAAAAATACTTTCTACTATGCCAACATCTTCTAAAACTCTCAAAGAACTCCCAAAAAGTACAAATGGAAAAAAAGAAATTACCAATTTTTTATCAATTTTAATTTTGAGTCTTTTCAAAAATATGAAGAAAAAATAAGAAGCAAAAACAAATTCAATTGCATAAATAAAAGTATTGAAAAAAGTGTATTCTGGTTGTGGAAAAAACAAGAATTCAATAATTCTTTTGATAATTTCAATCATATACAAAAAATTATTTTGTTTGCTTAAATTTAATGGGTCCGTTGGGAATTGAACCCAATTCTCCGCTGTGTGAGAGCGGCGTCCTAGCCGTTAGACTACGGACCCTTAATTATTTTTTAGGGAATTCATTTAAAATTCTTTCAAAGATTTTTGAGTTGGCAATTCAACTTTTTTCTGTATGAAATTTTCGTCAAAAATTGGTTGACCATAATTTCCATCATAACCCGGCTTGTACTTAACTTTTCCTTCCCTGACTTTAATAATTGCATCAGCAATTTTTTCATTCGTAACTTTAAGCAATTCTTCTTTAGGAACATTAAGCAAAACATTCAGCTCATTCCCAAATTTTTCTATCAGCTTGTCATGCTCTTCCAAAACTTTTTTTGAATAAAGTTCTCCAGAGCCCCAGGAAAAAGAAATTATCTCATACAAAGGAAGCAAGGTCTTGAAAGGAATTGCATCTTTTGGAACAAATCCTTCTGGCCTGTCTGCAAGCTCTTCAACTCTTTGTAACACACCTATGGTCAATTTTCTATGGCATTTAGGACAAATGTTGTTCAGTTTAATTGCATCTTTTGGATGTAGAACTATGCCACAATTTCTATGGCCAGTGAAATGATACTTTCCGTAATTCGGGTCAACTTCTATTGTGTAAAGGAATTTTTTCTTATCTTTATTTTTTATTGAATCGAAAATTTCCCAATAAGTAATTTTCTCCAAATCAAAAACATTAGCTTCTCTTCCCAATCTCCAAGGATGTGGAGAATGACTATCGCTATTGCTGAGTAAAGTGAATTTATCTAAGTCAGACAATCTCCAGTTCATAGCAGGATCGCTACTTAAACCAGTTTCCAAAGCAAAAATATGCTTAACTTGGTCTTGATAACACTCTTCTATAGAATTAAAACCAGACTTGCTCCCAAGACAAGACATCCATGGCGTCCAGGCATGTGCAGGATAAATCAAGATATCTTTGCTTATTTCTACAAGAATCTCAACAAGTTCAGCTGCACTGATATTCAAAATTGGTCTTCCATCTGAAGATAAATTTCCAGATCGCGATAACTTTTCATTTATCTGTTCCACAATTTCAAAAGAAGGAGCATGAATCACATGATGTACTCTTTTCATTTGATTTTGAAATGTAAAGTAGGTTGCAACTTCTGAAGTTAGAGTGAATAGCACATCATTATATTTGAACAAGCCTGTTCCTTCTATAGGTTCAAGTTTTTTCTTTAGTTCAGCAAACCATTTAGGATGTGTAAAATCTCCTGTGCCAAGCAAGTTCAACCCTTTAATTTTTGCCCCATTGCTCAAACCGTCTAAATTCATTTGCTTACTTGTTGCTCTACTCCAAAGTGAATGAAGATGAAAATCAGCTATTATTTTCATTTTCTCGACTCAAAAGAATCTTAAGACTAGGATTAATGCTATGATTATGAATATTAGCCAAAGCCAAGGCTTCCACTGGATAACTTTACTTCCATCCAAAGGCGGGATTGGCAAGAGATTGAAAAAACCAAGCCAAGCATTCACATCAGCAATTAAGCTCAAAGCAGGAAAAGGATAGAAGATTAAAGCAAAAAATAGATTTACAGCAGGACCAGCTAAAGAAATTATTCCATTTTCCGGTACTGTAAGTCTAGATGTTCTAAATCCCCATCTTCCAAACTTGTAAGGTCTTATTATCACTGCCCCAGGTACTAAAATTTTTATTCCGAGCGGCATGAGCAAAAAGCTTATCATTAAACCAAAAGGAGACATTTGATAAAAAGCAGCACAATGAAATTTCATTGCAACGAATTTGTGAGCAAGCTCATGAAAAACAAAAGCAAAGATTACTGTTATTAAATAAAGGAAGAAAAGTTCAAACCTCGGGAAAGCAAAGATGAGCGAAATAGCTAAAGTTGAAATTGCCAAATCCCTAACTTCTTCTTTTGTGAAAAGTTCTTGAAGTCTCATGATAATCATTTATTCGAAAAAGTATTTTAAGTATTTGTTCATTAAAATATTAAGATGAGGCTTGATGTAAATTCTTTTAATTCTAAGATTTTTAATCATCACTTCTCTCTTGTTTAACTTCATATAAACTACAACATACAAGAAGCATGGAGAAACAAAATCTTTAAACAAAATTTTTATGTCTGGGGAAATTCTATATTTTCTTACATCACTTTTCCTTACCCAATATAATTTCCCCTCATCACTTTCTTTAATTTTTCCTTTGAATTCTGTAGTTTCAACTAAGACTATAATCGTGTGGAATCTTTTTCTTTTCATGGTAAACAAAATCTCGATAATCCCCTTAAATCTAGCATTAAGTGGAGTTAATCCAGTTTCTTCTTTCATTTCTCTTGAAAATGCATCAACTATTGATTCATTCAATCTAAGCTTCCCGACAGGCAATGTTAAGTATTCTTTGAATAAATCTCTTTCCCTTTTTTGCAATAAAATTTGCTTTTTCCTCTTTATTAAACATCCTACTACACAAAAAGGAAATTTTGTTGAAATCACCATTCAATTAAATTTTGTATGAATATTAATATGAGTATAAAATTGTTAAAGGAAATACTTTTTATTCAACCACTAAAAAAATATTTTAATGCTTCTTGTATGTTGCTCACTTCTTTAACTTGTATCCCAACACTTTTGCTTACGTCAACTTTATTTATTATATACTCAGTGGTGCAGTAAAGAATGGGTCCAATTTTCTTACATTCTCTTTTTGGTGTGTAGCTGACTTGAGTGCCTTGACCTTCTGGAACAAGAAATATTTCTATTCCCGCAGCTTTAGAAGCTTTAGCTTTTTCTTCTATTCCACCAACCGGACCAATGCTTCCATCTGGATTTATTGTTCCAGTTATTCCAACTTTTTGGTTTAAAGTCTTGTTCTCAAGAGCAGCTATGGTTGCTATAGTTAGGGCAGCACCAGCGGAAGGCCCACCTATTGCTGAAGCATTTGTCTCTATTTGATAAATCAAATCAATTTTTGAAGTATCTATGCCAGTTATATTTTGGGCAACAGTTTTTGCTATTTGAATTGAATTTTGAGTGTCGATGAAGAAGAGAAGATGGTTGATGTCAGTAAGAACTCTTCCTTCTCCAGGTACAGCTTCTACAACAAGTGTAGTCATGACACCATTTCCATCTTCATCTACTGCCGGTACAGCCAGCCTAACAACATTTTTTGTGGGAAGAGTTTTTTCCACAGAGCTAGGAATCAAAATCTCTGTTTTCACTTGGCTAAAGTTTGTTGTAAAGAAGTTCAAGAAGACAATTAGCCCAATCAATAAGATAAAAATTAAGATTAATTTTTTCATATCTTATCACTTATTTTTTTGAAATAAAAAAGCAGGAGGTCGTTCTTGGTGGATACAGCCTAGCAAACTATTTACACCCAAGCTATCTTCTCCATCCTGTTTGCCACAAGCACTGAACAACCCATCTTACAGTTGCTCGATTCCTCGCCTGGCTGGGTTCGATGGGAGGTCAGCCCTGTGGGACAAGACTTCTCAGTCAATAGCTTGGAATAGTTTGCCACAGCTGTACCGCCCTTGAACTTTGGTCGGCCATTTAGACCATTTGCCACTGGCTTTGCCAGTAGAGAGGGCCTAGCTCTCCGACCAGGGACCTCCTGCAAAAAGAAATAAGCAAAATGGCAAATTTAAACTTTTTGTTTTTTCCTAAAAGAATCTAAATTTAAAATTATGGCTCTCTGCGGCAACGCTTTTTATTCACCGTGCTCAAATTTAAATATGCTGGTAACTCAAATAACTTTGGAGAGATAACATGAAAATATTGACAAGAATGTTAGCATTTCTCCCTTTGATTCTCATCGTTGCTATATCCGGTTGCGTGAGCAGAGAGGCCATGGGTGAATGCAAAACAAATCGTGATGATTATTCGTGCTCAGGTAGCATTTCTAATGGCGAAATTACGCTCTCACTCTCACCAACGATTTCAGGCGCAAAACTCAGCGGTGCATATCTCTCTACATGCGAGATAACAGGTTCATTATGGTCATGTAGCGGTAGTACAGAGTGTGAAATCATAAGCGCACAGCAGCCATTCAAAGTCAAATGTCCTGTCTCGAGCGGAGCATATTCAGTGTCATTTAAACTCATGAAAAGAGTCCCAGGAGAAAATCTTTTAAATGAACCTCTTATTGCAAATTGCGGTTCGACACCTGAAGGAGATTTCGATTGTGAACTTATAGTGAAGCCAAGCTATCTTTTCAAGGTTTGAGCGTTCCAGCTTAAGTATGCTGCCGCACAGCGTTCAGCTTGTTTTTTTTCTCAAAATTTAAAAGAAATTACTCTCAAGTGGTGATTTTTTAAGGAATAGTAAAGATTTAAATACTTTGATGTGTCTTTACATAGACATATAGGTGAAAAAAAATGGAAACAGAAGAATTTGATGATACTTGGGATGAAGGAGAAGACTGGGAAGAGGAAGGAGAGGAAGAAGAAGAGGAAGAAGAGGAAGAGTGGTAATCCAATTTCAATCTTTTTGAGTTTTTTTATTTTTATTTTTTCTTTTTGATAGCCTTGAATTCTATTGAATAGTCTTTTGTGATGTGGAGAATTGGATTAATCCTTGAATATTCTACTTCTCCATCTACAACAATTTCGTCAGAAACTTCAGCAGCAACTATTTCAGCAAAAATTGCTGTGTGATCTTTAAAAGGAATTTCTTCAACAAGCCTACACTCAAGCCAAGCTTTTGCCTCTTTTATTCTTGGTGCTCTAACAAGCTGAGAAGAATAATGATGTAAACCAACTTGTTGAATTTTGTTTATACCTTCTTGATATCTTGTGGCACATTTCATCACTTCATTCAAATATTTTTTGTTCATGATGTTTATCACAAATTCTCTGCTTTCTTTTATGTTTTTGTAAGTTTGACCTCCTGGTTGAATTGCTACCATGAGAATAGGAGGAGAATAATTCACAGGAATGATGAAATCTATTGGAATTGCATTCATTCCATGTTTTGAATTCATGCTCGTGAGCAAGACGACAATTCTTGGAGATAGAAGTCTATAAGCTTTTGATGGGTCTATCCTCATAATTAAAATCTAAATCCTTGCTTATTAAACTCTTGTTATCACTTTAAAATGGCTATGCTTAGTGATAACAGAAGTCTTTATATTCTTATTAAATTTAATTGAAATTAGGTGAAAAAGATGGCGATATTTGAAGGAGTACTTGGTATCGGTATAGGGTTCCTTCTAGCAGTTGCCCTAGCACAATATGCTAAAATAAAGCTAACAAAAGGATGGCAATTGATAGCTGTTGCTGCAGTTCTATTCCTTTCAGCGGCTGCATGGTCAGCTCCAGCTGTTGCAGCTTACATTTCGCCACAAATTGGATTGCTGAGAGAAGCTTTCGAGCTTGTTGCATGGTTGCTTGCTTTGCTAGGTGCTTTGCTAGTAGTTTACGAGACACTGGTAGAAGTGTTCTAGAAGGAACAAACTTTTCTTTCTTTTTTATTTATTCTTTTTGCTTAGTCTCTAATTTTTTTGTAGCAATTTAAAATTCAGAATTTTTATCTTGCTTTCAACAATTTGTTCTTTCTGAAAATACCTTGAAAAAATTGAAATAAACCAGAAAATAAATAATTATATGGCTATGAGGCTAGCCATTAAGCGCCACAATCATCAATTGTGGCTGATAGCTTCTACTTTTATAAAAAATGAGGAAAGATAATGGGTAAAAAATCTGAAGAAAGAGAGTATATAGCACCAATAAGCATGACTTCTCTACCTAAAGAAACAGACAGATCAATTTTTTTTGGGAAAATAATCGGTTTAAACTCCAAAGCATTTTTTGACATAGATCAATTGACAAAACACATGTTCATAGTAGGCGGGCCCGGAACTGGTAAAACAATTGCTGGGATGGTTATTGCTGAAGAATGCTTGTTGAAAAATGTTGCTGTAGTAGTGTTTACTCCCACAGAACAGTGGAACTCTTTTGGTAGTAAATGTGAGTCAGAAAAGATGTTGCGTCTGTATGAAGAATTTGGATTGTCAGAAGAAGATAGGAAAGAATTTAATCATAAGGAAGTGGTAGTTTCTTACGATGATTTGAACATAGACGTTACAAGTTACATAGAAGAAAATAAAATAAACGTCTTTGTTTTGAATGAACTTACTGAAAATGACTACAATGAATTTGTTAAGAACAGCCTTGAGTGCATGATATATAAAAACTGGGCGACCACAGATAAACTAAAAGTGTTGCTAGTTTTTGAAAATGCATACAAATTATCACCAAGTTTTGGAAATAAAGCGGCTTTAATGCTAGAAAAGGCATGCAGAGAATTCAGAAAATATGGTATAGGAATTCTATTAATTACTCATTCCTTTTCAGATTTTGGTCCAGCAGTATTGGGGAATGTAGCATCAGAAATTTGGTTCAAAACTTCTTATGATAAGGACTTAGACAGAATAACTCATAGATATGGCCCAGAATATAGAGCAGCTGTTGTAAAATTGAGAACAGGAGAATGCATGATTGCCAACGTAGACTACAACTACAGTAAGCCGTGGTTTATTAGAATCAGACCATTATATCACAAATTTCAGTGATAATTAATGATTGGATTAAGTGAAACAAGAAAAAGGAAATTGATTTCTTGGATATTGTCAAAACAAAATGAAGATGGTGGTTTTGCTTTTCCTCACCCTTTACCTTCTATGCCTTCTGCAACATTCTATGCTGTTTCTTCCTTGAAAATTCTTCAAGCTGAAGTTCCTAACAAAAATAAGACCATAAAATATTTGCTTAACTTGCAATCAGCTAATGGAAAATATCATGGTATTTATACTGCTTATTTTTCTATTAAAGCTTTGTCTTATTTTAATTTGTTGCCAAAAAATCCAGCTGGAGCAATAAAAGATATACTAGAATATATTGCTAGATGGAAAAAGATAAGTAAATATTACATGCAAGTTGAAAGTCCTCTTGAAACAATTTGTTATTCGGTTGAAATTCTTACATTACTTGGCTACAGAAAAGGCTTAAGTGAAATATCAAAACTAGTTCTTAAATTTTTTAATGATGATGGAGGATTTGGTATTAGAAATAATTCTGAAATTATAACTACTTATTTTGCTCTATTCACATTACATTTAATTGGGTATTCGCTTGAAAATTCAAAGAAAACAATAAATTTTATTAAAAAATGTCAGAACAAAGATTATGGTTTTGCTTCAGCTCCCAGGACGTATTCTCATTTTATAGAAGACACTTACTATGGAATTAAAAGCTTAGAGCTTTTTAATGAAAAAATAGATAAACCTAAACAGACGTTCAAATTCATTCTTAAATGCCAAAATGAAGATGGTGGATTTAATCGTTCTTTAGCAGGTGGCTGTTCTACATTAGAAAATTGTTTTTATGCAGTGAGTATTTTAGATTCCCTTTCTAAATATAAAATAAGATGAGTGAAATGGCAAATAAAAAATGGTTAAATAGAAATGTTGTGGCAATGGGAGTCACAAGTTTGTTCAGCGATACTAGCCATGAAATGGCAACTTCTGCATTACCAACCTTTTTAACAGTTTTAGTTGGCCCTACTCTTGCCCCACAACTTCTTGGAATAATAAGTGGTTTGTCAGATGGATTAGCAAGTTTTATGAAAACATTTTCTAGATGGTTTAGCGACAAAATTGGAAAAAGGAAGCCACTCACAGTATTGGGATATGTTCTTACTGGTTTTTTTGTTGGACTCATAGGATTTGCAACAAATTGGATAGAAGTTCTTTTTTGTAGAGTTCTTGCATGGATTGGAAGAGGAATGAGAGAACCTCCAAGAGATGCAATGCTTGCAGATTCTGTTGATAAAAAGTTTTATGGACATGCTTTTGGATTTAATCGAGCTTTGGACACGATAGGGGCAGTGATTGGACCTCTCCTTGCATTTTTCCTTATAACTATTTTAGACATAAGAAAGATTTTCTTTCTTTCTTTTATTCCAGGTGCATTGGCAGTTGTTGCAATCGCATTTGGTGTGAAGGAACAAAAATCTCGAATAAAAAAGAAAGTAAAAGGACTTTTCTTTCACTTAAAAACACTTCCACACAATTTCAAGCTATTTGTTTTCATAATGTTTATTTTTGGGATAGGCAATTTTAACAGAACTTTGCTGTTGTTGAGAGTACAAGAAGTATTGACACCAGCGAATGGAATGCTGATAGCAGGAAGCATTGCTGTATTTCTCTATGCCATAAGAAATGTCGCTCAAGCAATTGCAGACTATATAGTTGGATCAATAAGCGATAAGATTGGTAAAAGAATTCTATTAGCTTTTGTTGGATTCTTCTTGTTTGGCATAGTGTCACTTGGGTTCATTTACACTACTACAAATTTTTATTATTTCATGATTCTTTTCATTTTATCTGGAGTAAGTGCGGCAAGCTACACAGCACTTGAAAAAGCATATGCAGCAGATCTTCTACCATCTCATATAAGAGGAACTGGTTATGGGGTTCTGAATACTATTGACGGAATTGGAGATTTGATTTCAAGTTTTGTTGTCGGGACAATCTGGACCCTTGTGTCACCAAGCCTAGCTTTTGTCTATGGTGCAATAATCTCATTTATAGCAGCTCTTCTACTCATCATTAAAAAAGTTTGATATATTGTCTGCTAATATCAAAATATCCCTTATGGCTCATCTTGTAGGATATGTTATTTAAATCTTAATTTTTAATGATTTGCAACCTTGATTTTTATTTTTTTATTAGTTTATCTTTCTTGTAATTAATCCCGTAGTTAAAGATTTTTATCCATTGGCTAGGACTTCTTACTAGTTTACTTTTTAAAAGCCCGCCACATCTTGGTAAGATTGGTATGGAAATTTCCCCAATTTTTAAATTATATTCAATCGCTTTAAGATTCATTTCAGTTTCTATTAGGAAATCATTTGATTTTAAGTTTAGCATATTCCAAGTGTCTTTTTTAATTGCCCTAAAACCAGCTAATGGGTCTCCTTTCACATTGAAGCCAAGAAGTTTGAAAAAACTCTTGACAAATGGTATATAGATAGCAAAAATAATCTTATACTTTTTATCAGAATATCTATTCTTTAAGTTTCTGGATGCTAAAACTAAATCGTATTTTTTAATTTTATCGAGAAGTTTTGGAATATATTGAGGAGGGTCTGTTCCATCACCATCAAGAAATATCAATACATCACTTTTTGCAATTTTTGCTCCTAACTTCATAGCATATCCCTTGCCTTTTTTCTTAACCTTTATAACTTTTGCTCCTAATTTTTTGGCAATTATCGGTGTCTTATCTTCAGAAGAATCAACCACTATTATTTCAGTCTTTTTTTGAATTTCCTCTGGAATAGAACACAAGACCTTCGCTATAGCTTCCTCTTCATTTCGTGTTGGAATGATTATCGATGCTTGAAGTTTTCCCATATTTTTTATTGAAAATTGGAAAAAATAAAACTTTGATAATCTTGTTTTAAAATGAGATAGTTATAAACAAATGCAGGGGGTGGGATTCGAACCCACGAAGGCACTAAGCCAGCAGGTTCCTTCTTTCATCTTGAATCAAAGCTCAATGAAAACTTGAGCCTGCCGCCTTTAACCGCTTGGCTACCCCTGCCCAATTAAATTAATTTAAGAAATAAAAAGAAAAAGTTTTTACTCGAGAGACTGAAGCTCTTGTTTAAGCTTATCTATTTGTGATTTTAATGCCGATAAAGTATCTTTGACTTCTTCAGCCTTAAACTCTTTTTCTCTTTTTTCTTCATAGCCAGCAGGTCTCAACAAGATTGAATCTAAAGAAGAAATTTTTTCCCCAACTTTTTCAATATTTTCTTTTATAGCTTCTATCGTTTCTGTTCTTATTTTTTCATTTTCTTCAAAAACAGAAAAAGAGTCTTTGATTAAATTCAAAACACTCTTTACATCAGCTATTGTGTTTAAAATCTCTTCATATTTTTCTAGTTTTATGAAAAGTGGAGCAACTTTTCTCAATTCCTCAATTTTTATCTTACTTTCTGGCTCAACCTTTTTTTCAGGTAAAGGCAATGCAGGCTTTTCAATTTTTTCTTCTAGTTGAACAGGTTTGGGTTCTTCTTCACTTACTTGTTTTTCACCCATTGTTTCTTTCTTAATTTCTTCAAGAGTAGGCAATTTTATTTCTTGGACTTCTGGCTTAACTTCTTCTTTTTTTCTTCCAAAGAGCATAAGACCGCTAAATTATAATATTGTAACTAAGAATATAAGTTTAAGTGCGCTGGCCGGGATTTGAACCCGGGTTAGCGGGTTTAAACTCTCCGCCGTTCTGCCTAACTTGGCAGGGCGACGTCTTAGACCAGGCTGGACTACCAGCGCACAATATTTTATAAGAAATTTTTAAATTTTATTCTTGAAAAATTCCACCAAACCCCTCTAGAGCTTTGTTTTCTTCTTCTTTGATTTTTCTCACAACTTCTTCCTTTTCTTTACCATTTACTTCTTTTGCTAATTCTATTAATTCACCAGTTTTTTTATCTTTTATCTTCACTTTTTCCAAAGCTTTTTTACATTGTTCTTCCAAACCAGAGATGTAGCAGTAAAAGCCTTCTTTTCCAGTCAAGCCTTTAGCTTCTTTAAAAACAATGCTTGCTCTTGATACAACATCATCTTTAAGCAAAATGTCCTTAACCTTTTGTAAGTTTTTTTGTTCTATTGAAAGCACTATTTCCATACCATCACCTTAAATTTAATTCGTTTGATAAATTTTAATTCTTGAGCCCCGAGAGGGATTCGAACCCTCGATCTCCTGTTATCTTGCATTTACGAGACAGGCGCATTACCACTATGCTATCGGGGCTTGTGTTTAAATTAAACCTATTTTTTCATTAAATTTTTCAATCTCATCTTTTTTAAAGCTTCTTAACTCAAACCTTCTCATAAAACTGAACTACTGAGGCCTAATCTATATTTCTTCGTTTGACCAATATATTATATTAGAGTGAGAGAATGCAAGAAGCAATGCTTTGGCACAAGGAAAGGAATGGTGTAAGGTGTGAACTTTGCCATGCAAATTGTTTCATCTCAAAAGACAAATTTGGTTTATGTCAAGTAAGGAAGAATGAAGACAACAAGCTCTACACTTTAAATTATGAGAAGGTCGTGGATTTAAAAGTTGATTGGATAGAGAAGAATTTCCTATTCCATTTCTTGCCAAAATCCAAAAGTCTTTTTGTCTCAACTCCAGGCTGTGATCTCAATGAGCATTTTTGTATAGATGATTTTACCCTAACAAATCTACAAGCTAAGAAGTATTCTCCTGAAGACATAGTTGAAATGGCTGAGAAGAAAGGTTGTAGCAGCATATCCTATTCTTTTACAGACCCAACGCTTTCCTTTGAATTTGCTTTCAAAATCGCAAAATATGCCCATAGGTCAAACCTCAAAAATATTTTTGTGACAAATGGCTATTTGAGTGAAGAGGCTGTGAAAAAGATAGCAAAATACCTTGATGCGGCTTCTGTGAGGTTTAAAGCTTCAGGCTCTCAAGAGTTCATGAAGCAATATGGCTTGATTCCAGACATTTCTCCAATCATCGATACTCTCAAGCAAATGAAGAAACACAGGATTTTCATAGAAATTGCGAATACAATAATTCCACAGATTGGGGATGATGTTGAAGAGTGCAGAAAGCTTGCTGAGCTGATAAATGCTGAGTTTGGCTCAGAAATTCCTTTCCATTTGCTGCAATTTTATCCAAATCCAAAGTTTGCTGGTTTACCTATGACGCCATTAGCTGTGCTAGAAAGATGTGCTGATGTAGCAAGAGCAGCAGGCTTAAGGTTTGTTTACTTGAGCAATGTGCCAAAAAGCCCTGAGCAGAACACTTACTGCTATAACTGCAGAGAGCCTTTGATAATAAGGGAAAATCTGGTTGTCAAGAAGATAAACCTTGTAGATGGAAGATGTCCAAATTGTGGGCTTAGAATAAACCTTGTTCTCAAGTAAGGGAAAAAGATAAATTAGCATGAAAACTCAATTTAATTGTGAAGATAGTTGCAATTACCACATTCTTCCTTACTTTTCTCTTACTTTCTTCTACAGCCTTTGCTCAAATTCAATATTATGGTGTTGATGTTAGCTTGGATGAAGGAGGAAGAGCAAAAGTTAAGCTTACCTTAACTTTTCTAAAGCCAGAAGAAGAGTTTGATTTCAAAATTATAGGGAAAATTGAAAAGTTTAGTGCTAGCAGTATGGGAATTCCTGTTGATTGTAGTGTTACTGCAGGTGGAATAAGCTATGTGAAATGTAAGCTTAACTTAACACAAGAAAGGCGAACTGTTGAGCTGAACTTCGAGACAAACGATTTTGTTAGAACTATAGAAGACAAATATTATTTTGATGCTGACCTTAGCTTGGGAAAAAGCATAAATAACTTTTTTGTTTCAGTTAAGCTTCCAGAAGGATTTGGTCTTGTTAGTGAAGAAAAAGCAAGGATTTCTTTTCCTGATAATGCAACAATACTGAGCGATGGGAGACATCATATAATATCCTGGAGATTCATTGACTTAGCAGAAAATCAAACCTTAAGGTTTTATGTGTTATATGAAAGGGTTCAAGGATTTCA
>Ga0123519_10004316_pt1 | contig 23132 bp, 12 predicted proteins | sample YelNatPaOPRAMG02_FD_87396 | JGI IMG/M metagenome (GOLD analysis project Ga0123519, IMG submission 87396) | Hot spring microbial communities from Yellowstone National Park - Yellowstone National Park OP-RAMG-02 (version 2) | ecosystem: Environmental > Aquatic > Thermal springs > Hot (42-90C) ...
CGGCCTGGCCCAGGCTCTCCTCAACCGGCCGGATGTGGTCTTCCTGGACGAGCCCACCTCGGGGTTGGACCCCCTGGGGAGGCGGGAGGTCCGCGACCTCATCCGCGAACTGCGGGCGGAGGGGGTGACGGTCTTCCTCAACTCCCACTTCCTGAGCGAGGTGGAGGTCACCTGCGACCGAGTGGCCATCCTCAAGGGCGGGCGGGTGGTGCGGGCCGGCACCCTGGAGGACCTCACGGCCGGCGTGCTGGAGGTGGAAATCCGCGCCACAGGCCTCACGCCAGACCTGGTGGCCGGGCTCTCGCGGTGGGGACGGATCGTCTCCCAGGATGGGGCGCGCCTCACCCTCGCCCTGGAGGACGAGGACGTCCTGCCCGCCATCGCTGAGTGCCTGGTGCAGGGCGGGGCACACCTCTACGCCCTGACGCCGCGTCCCCCTTCCCTGGAGGAACTCTTCGTGCGCATCATGCAGGAGGAGGCGACACCATGAACGTCCTGACCATCGCCGAGGCCACCTTCCGGGAAGCGCAGCGGCGCCGCCTCCTCTGGATCGGGGCCGCGCTGGGCCTGGCCTTCCTGGCCCTCTTCGGCGTCGGCTATTCCCTCATGTACCGTGAGGCCCTCAGCGATGGGGCCTCGTTCCTGGTGGAGATGCTCAGCGGCCTCCTCATCGTCGGCCTGTACGTGGTGAACTTCCTGGGCATCATGGTGGCGGTGGTGCTCTCGGTGGACACCCTGTCCGGAGAGGTGGCCTCGGGGACCATCCACACGGTGGTGACCAAGCCCCTGCGCCGGTGGGAAGTGGTCGTGGGGAAGTGGCTGGGGCTGGGGGCGATGCTCGCCCTCTTCGTCGGCCTGATGAGTGCGGGCGTGATGGCCGTCTCCTGGGCCGTTGCCCGCTACGTGCCGCCCCACCCTGTAGAAGGGGTGGCCCTGATGTTCCTGAGCGGCCTGGTGGTGCTCACCCTGTCCCTTCTGGGTGGGGCGCGCCTTTCCACCATGGCCAATGGGCTTGTCGTCCTCATGCTCTACGGGCTGGCCTTCATCGCCGGGTGGATAGAGCAGTTCGGGGCCTACGTCCGCAACGAGGCGGCGGTGAACACCGGCATCGTGGTGAGCCTCTTGGTGCCCAGCGAGGCGATGTGGAAACGCGCCGCCTACCTGATGCAGCCCGCCTTCCTGCGGGAATTGGGCGCGACGCCCTTCACCTCGGCCAGCGCGCCCAGCCAGGCCATGGTCCTCTACACCCTCCTGTACACTGCGGCTGCGCTGGCTGCAGCCGCGTATCTCTTCCAACGCCGCGACCTCTGAGCACGAAAGGCGCCGGGCGCTCCCTGCCTCGCCCATGCCCTCGGCCTTCGGGTACCCACTCTCCACCTGCTGCTCGCACCCGGACCTCGCCTTTTCCCCCTGGCCCTCTCCACAATCGGAGGATGGGAAGAGCTCTGTAGGGGCAATTCATGAATTGCCCCCTACAGAGCCCTCGCTCCCGCCGCCTACGACGCCCCTTTCCCCCGCCCAAAATGCGACCACAACCCGTAGCGTTGCCGTTGGGCCTCGGCATCGGAATGGTGGTATAATATGGGAATGGTGGAACCACCCTCTTTCCCTCAACGTCTTATCCGGTGACATTGCGTCCACCACGGCTGGAGTTCCATATGCACTTGCCCCGCCCCTGGTCCCGAGCCTTGCAGGTGGCCGGGGTGGCCGCCTTGGTGCTGGCAGCCACCCTGGCCCTGTGGAGCGCCCGCGCCCTGCGGGACCTGCCCGACGTCCACACCGTGGGGGAGCGCGTGCCTGCGCCCAGCATCCTCATCGTGGACCGCTCGGGCCGCCTCCTGTACGAGGCTATCAACCCCCGGGTGGGCAAGCACGTGCCCGTGCCTCTGGAAGAGATCCCCCTGGCCCTGCGGCAGGCCACCATCGCCACCGAGGACGCCCGCTTCGGGCACCACCCAGGGGTGGATCCCCTGGCCCTCCTGCGGGCCCTGTGGCTCAACCTGCGGTCGGGCGAGGTGGTTGCCGGCGGAAGCACCATCCCCCAGCAGGTGGCCCGCACCTTGCTTCTGGCAGAGGGTGAACGGAACGAACGCACCCTCTGGCGCAAGGTCCGGGAGGCCGTCCTGGCCTGGCGCCTGAGCCGCGCCTACACCCCTGACGAAATCCTGGAACTCTACCTGAACCAGACCTACTACGGCCACTACGCCCGCGGCGTGGAGGCCGCGGCCCAGGCCTACTTCGGCAAGCACGTGGGCGAACTGGACTTGGCCGAGTGCGCGCTCCTGGCGGGGCTGCCCCAGTCGCCCACCGCGTACAACCCCTTGGAGAACCCCGAGGCGGCGCGCCTCCGGCAGCGGGTGGTGCTGGACCTCATGGTCCGCCGCGGCTACATCACCCCGGAGGAGGCGCGCGCCGCGGCCGCCGAACCGCTGCACTTCGCCGCCATCCCCTTCCCCATCCAAGCCCCGCACTTCGTGATGTACGTCCAGCGCATCCTGGAGCAGGAACTGGACCCCGCCACCCTGGCCCAGGGCGGCCTGGTGGTGCGCACCACGCTGGACCTGGACCTGAACCGCGAGGCGGAGCGGATCATCCGCCGCCACCTGGAGCGGCTGACCTCGCCCGGCGGGGATGACCCGCCGCGCCGGGTGGACAACGCCGCGCTGGTGGCCCTGGACCCGCGCACGGGGGAGGTCCTGGCCATGGTGGGGAGCCCCGACTACTTTGACCCGCGCATCAGCGGCGCGGTCAACGGAGCCCTGGCCCTGCGCCAGCCCGGCTCGGCCATCAAGCCCCTCACCTACGCCGCCGCCTTTGACCCGGCCCGGGCCACGCCCGACCGCCCACCCCTGACCGCCGCCACCTTGGTGGAGGATGTGCTCACCCCCTTCGTCACCCGGGAGGGAGACGCCTACGTGCCCCTGAACTACGACCTCCAGTTCCACGGGCCGGTCCTCCTGCGCCAGGCGCTGGGGTCATCCCTCAACATCCCCGCCGTCAAGGTCCTGAACTACATCGGGGTGGAGACCCTGCTCACCCTGGCCCACGACCTGGGCATCCACAGCCTGGAGGCCGGCCACCGCTACGGCCTGGCCCTGACCCTGGGCGGAGGGGAGGTCTCCCTTTTGGAACTGACGCGGGCCTATGCCGCCTTTGCCAACGGCGGGAGGCTGCCGCACCTGCGGGCCATCCTGCGGGTGGAGGACCTCCAGGGGCGCGTCGTCTGGGAGCCGAGGCCGGCGGAGGCACGCCCGGTCCTGGACCCGCGCGTCGCCTACCTCATCACCGACATCCTTTCGGACGACCGCGCCCGCCTCCTGGGCTTTGGCGAGGGAAGCCCCCTGCGCCTCTCCCGCCCTGCGGCGGCCAAGACCGGCACCACCACCGACTGGCGGGACAACTGGACCTTGGGCTACGTGCCGCAACTCGCGGTGGGCGTCTGGGTGGGAAACGCCGACAGCGCCCCCATGTACTGGGTCTCCGGCGTGGATGGCGCGGCGCCCATCTGGCACGACTTCATGGAGGTAGCCCTCCGGGGGCAGCCGGTCCTCCCCTTCGTGGAGCCGCCGGGGCTGGTGCGGGTGGTGGTCTGCGCCGAAAGCGGCCTCTTGCCGGGGCCCTCCTGCCCGCGCCAGCGGGAGGAACTCTTCCTCGCTGGCACCGAGCCCCGGGAGACGTGCACCCTCCACCTCCCGGCCGAAGAGGGGGAGCCGGCCCAGCCGGCGCAGGAGGCGGGGGAGCCGCTGGTCCTCGCCTCCGCCCGGGCGGGGAACGCCCCGGAAGCGGTGCGGGCCGGCCCTGAGCGGTCAGGCATCTCCCTGGCCAGCCCGGCCCCCAACAGCCAGTACCGCCTCTCGCCCGCGCTGCCGCGGGAGCACCAGCGCATCCCCCTCACGGTGCACGCCAGCACGGGCCTTGTGCTGGACGAGGTGACCATCCTAGTGGATGGCAAGGTTTTCCGCGTGCTCCAGGCCCCGCCCTACGAGGTCTGGTGGCCCCTCCAGCCCGGGGAGCACCAGGTGCGGGCCGTGGCCCGCGACCGCTCCGGGCGCCGGTGGGAAACGTCGGTGGTCGCGTTCCGTGTATGGGAGTAGCCAAGCGGGTGCCAGGCCCCCGGAAAGGGGTCTCACCCGGTGCGAGCAAGGAGGTCTACGATGCGTCGGTTCCGTCTTTCCAAGGTCCTGGCCGTGCTGGCCCTGATCGGCCTTGTGGCGGGCGGGTGCCAGCCCGTCTCCGTGCCGGTGGGTGGCACGCCCACCGCCCCCCAGCCTCCCACGGGGGCCCCGGCCGGCGGCAAACTGGCCGCGCCCGCCCCACCCGTGGTGCTGGAAACCCGCCCGGCTCAGGGCGAGGAGGTCCCTCCCGATACGCCGGTCGTCCTCCGCTTTGACCAGGCGATGGACCCGGCCTCGGTGCAGACGGCCTTCCGCATCGCGCCGGCCGTGTCCGGCGACCTGAAGGTGGAGGGGGAGGTGGTGCGGTTCACCCCCTCGGCCCCTTACGAGCGGGGCACCCGCTACCAGGTCACCCTGGAGGGGGATGCCAAGAGCCTGTCCGGCCTGCCCCTGGGCCACCCCTTCACCCTGGCCTTCCGCGCCGCGGGCTACCTGGAGGTGGTGGAGGTGCAGCCAGCCGACGGGACGGGGGACGTGGCGCCCCGCCCCCGCCTGGCGGTGGTCTTCAACCGGCCGGTCGTGCCCCTGACAGCCCTGGACGAGCAGGAGACGCTCCCCCAGCCCCTGAGCCTCTCGCCCGCGGTGCAGGGCAAGGGGCAGTGGCTGAACACGTCCATCTACACCTTTGAGCCGACGCAGGACCTGGCGCCGGGCACCACCTACGTGGCGACGGTGTCCGCCGGCCTCACGGCGGTGGACGGCCTGTCCCTGGAGGAGGACTTCTCCTGGCGCTTCACCACCAGCGCGCCCGAAGTCCTCAGCCACTACCCCACGGGCGACTTGGTGGAACCCACAGCAGCCATCAGCATCACCTTCAGTTACGCCATGGACAGGGCCTCCACCGAAGCCCGCTTCACCCTGCAGCCCAAGGGGAGCGAGGTCCAGGTGCCGGGGTCCTTCGTCTGGAAGGATGAGGGCCGCGTCCTGGAGTTCCAGCCCGCCGCGCCGCTGGACTGGGGGGTGACCTACGTGGCGCGCCTGCGCGCCGGCGCCCAGGCGCGGGAAGGGGAGGGCACGATCCAGAAGGACGAAACCTGGACCTTCCGGGTGGTGCCCCTGCCGTCCATCGTCCGCACCGACCCGGCCGACGGCGACCAGCAGGCCGACCCGTGGGGCGGCATCTCCATCTACTTTGCCAGCCCTATGGACTTCGCCACCATCATGCCCCACACGACCATCCTGCCCGAGCCCACCCAGGTCTACACCTACTGGGACCAGTATGAGAACCGCTTCTGGATCTCCTGGGATAAGAAGCCGGCCACGGCCTACACCGTCACCCTGGGCGCGGAGATCGCCGACCCTTACGGCAACACCCTGGGCAAGGACTACGTGGTCCGCTTCCGCACCCGGAACCTGGACCCTTCCCTGAATCTGATCAGCCCGGGCTACCAGATGGGCGTCTACAGCGCCTACACGCCGACGGTGGCCTACCTCAACGTGGTGAACCTCTCCACCTTGGAGTTTGAACTGTACCGCCTGTCGGACAAGGACTTCGTTGCCCTGAACACGGGCGACACCTGGTCGCGGTGGCAGAAGTACAAGCCCCCAAGCGAGAACCTGGAGCGTTCCTGGACGCTTGCGGTGGAGGCTCCGCCCAACGAGGCCCACGTGATCGCCGTGCCCCTGGCGGAGGACGCCGGTGCGCTGCCTCCGGGCCTGTACTACTTCCAGGCGCGGTCGCCAGAGCTGAAACAGGACCCCAACGACATAGGGAACCGCTTCATCCTCGTGGTCACCCGGTGGAACCTCGCCCTCAAGTACACGGCGGAGGAGGCCCTGGTCTGGGTGACCGACCTGGCCTCGGGGGAGCCCGTGCCCAACGTGCCGGTGCGCGTGACGGACGGCGCCCAGGTGGATGTGAGCGGCCGCACCGACGCGCAGGGCCTCTTCCACGCCACCTTCCCGGCGCGCACCCAGTTCTGGGAGGCCCTCTTGGCCCTGGCCCAGGATGGCGATGGGTGGGTGGCCGCGAGCAGTGCCTGGGAGGGCGATATCTCCCCGTGGGCCTTCAACCTGCCGATGGAGTTCGGGCGCGCCCGCTACCTGGGCTACGTCTACACCGACCGCCCCATCTACCGGCCGGGCCAGACGGTGCGCTGGAAGGCCTTCCTGCGGGGGGATGACGACGCCCGCTACACCCTGCCCGGCACGGGCGAAGAGGTGCTGGTGACCGTCTACGACGGGGAAGGGAAACAGCTCTACCAGGCGGCCCACACCCTGAGCAGCATGGGCACCCTGGATGGCGAACTGGCCCTGGACGAGAAGGCCGCGCTGGGGTACTACACCGTCAACCTCAAGGGGCCCGGCGATTACGAGTTCAGCGGCTCCTTCCAGGTGGCCGAGTACCGCAAGCCAGAGTTCCAGGTGGAGGTGCGCACGGACCGGGACGCCTACATCCAGGGAGACATGGTGGAGGCCACGGCCCAGGCCACCTACTACTTCGGTGGGCCGGTCAAGGAGGCCCAGGTCCGCTGGACCTGCATGACCAACGACTACTTCTTCCAGCCGGAAGGGTACCCGGGGTACGACTTCGTGGACTACGAGTGGACGGGGCGGCGCGTGGAGGAGATGGGCCGCTTCGGTGAGGTCATCGCCGAGGGGCAGGGGACCACGGATGCCGAGGGCCGCTTCGTCTTCCAGGTCCCCGCCGACATCGCCGGCCGCACCCTCAGCCAGCGCTTCGTCCTGGACGTGGCCGTCACCGACGTGAATGGCCAGGAAGTCGCCGCCCGCACCGACCTGGTGGTCCACAAGGGGGCCTTCTACATCGGCCTCAAGCCCGAACACTACGTGGGCCTGGCGGGCCAGGAGGAGTCGGTCCACCTCATCACCCTGAGCACCCAGGCCATCACCGTCACCCACGTGCCGGTCACCGTGGTCGTCAACGAGCACCGCTGGTACAGCGTGCAGAAGCAGGCGGAGGACGGGAGCATCTACTGGGACTTCGGGGTGGAGGACGTGCCGGTCTACACAACGACCGTGACCACGGACGCGAGCGGCTATGCCCTGGTAACCTTCACGCCGGAGAAGGGCGGCACCTACAAGATCGTCGGCCGGGCCAAGGACGAGCGCGGGAACGAGGTCCGCTCCGCCACCTACCTGTGGGTGGCCGGCCGCAAGGGGGAGTACGTCCCCTGGCGGCGGGAGACCCACCACCGCATAGACCTGGTGGCGGATAAGGACCGCTACGCCCCGGGCGAGACGGCCAAGGTCCTGGTCACCTCGCCCTACGCCGGCCCGGTGAAGGCCCTCCTCACGGTGGAGCGGGGCCGCATCCTCCAATCGCAGGTCATCACCCTCCAGAGCAACAGCGAGACCCTCTCCATCCCCATCCAGGACGCCTTCACGCCCAACGTCTTCGTGAGCCTGGTCCTGGTCAAGGGGCCGGACGAGACGGAGCCCCTCCCCTCCTTCCGCGTGGGGTACGTGCAACTGCGCGTGCCAGCGGAGCACAAGCGCCTGCGGGTGGAGATCACGCCCGACAAGCCCGAGGCGCGGCCCAGGGAGGAGGTGACCTTCCGCCTCCGCGTGACCGACGCCAAGGGGAACCCGGTGCAGGCGGAACTCTCCCTGGCCCTGGTGGACCGTGCCGTCCTGGCCCTGGGCGGCGCGGAGCAGGGCACCCTCTTCGGGCGCTACTGGCAGGAGCGGGGCCTGGCCGTGCGCACCGCCACCAGCCTCGCTGTCCTCACTGAGGAACTCGTGAAAGAGGTCCTCCGCGCGCCCGGCGGCAAGGGCGGAGGCGGCGGCCCCGGCGAGGGCCTGGTCGTGCGGCGCGAGTTCCCCGACACGGCCTACTGGAACCCAGCCCTGCCGACCGACGCCCAAGGGCAGGCTCAGTTCACCGTGCGCTTGCCCGACAGCCTGACCACCTGGCGGCTGGACGCCCGCGCCATCACCGCCGACACCCTCATCGGCGAGGCCCAGGCCGACCTCGTGGTTACCCTGCCCCTCCTGGTGCGGCCAGTGGTGCCCCGCTTCTTCGTCATCGGCGACCGGGCGGAACTTTCGGCCGTGGTCCACAACAACACCGACGCCGACATGCCCGTGGAGGTCCGCTTCCAGGCCCAGGGGCTGGACGTGCAGGCCCCCACGGCGCGCCAGGTGGAGGTCCCGGCCAAGGGCCTGGTGAAGGTCACCTGGCCGGTGTCCGTCCCGCCCACGGAGCAAGCCGTGGTCCAGTTCGCCGCCGTGGGCGCTGCGGCCTCCGACGCCGTGGAGGTCACGCTGCCGGTCTACCACTACAGCACCCCGGAGGTGGTGGCCACCGCCGGCCAGGTGGAACCTGGCGAGACGCGGCTGGAGGCCATCGCCCTGCCCAAGGTCCTGGACGCGACCCAGGGCGACCTGACGGTGCAACTGGAGCCCAGCCTGGCCGCGGGGATGCAGGCAGGGCTGCGGTACCTGGAGCACTATCCCTACCTGTGCATTGAGCAGACCGTCTCCCGTTTCCTGCCCAACGTGATGACCTACCGGGCCCTCAAGAACCTGGGGATCGTGCGGCCGGACTTGGAGACGCGCCTGCCGCAGATGGTGGGGATGGCCCTCCAGCGCATCTACGCCGAGCAGAAGTACGATGGCGGCTGGGGGTGGTGGGTCACCGAGGAGAGCAACCGCTTCCTGACGGCCTACACCCTCTGGGGCCTGCTGGAGGCGGACCGTGCTGGCTTCGCCGTGGACCCCAGCGTCATGGAGCGGGCGGCGCGCTTCCTGCGGGACCACCTCTACAGCACCGCGGACCTCAAGGCCACCTACAAGGCCAACGCCCAGGCCTTCATGCTCTTCGTCCTGGCGGAGTACACCGCCTCCCGGGAGGCCGGAGGGATGCCCACGAGCCAGATGGTCAACCTGTACGAGAACCGGGAGCGCCTCTCCCAGTACGGCAAGGCCCTGCTGGCCATGGCCCTGAGCCGCGTCCCCGAGGCGGAGGCGGCCATGAAGCCCCGCGTGGACACCCTGGTGAGCGACCTGGTCAGCCAGGCCATCCTGAGCGCCACAGGCGCGCACTGGGAGGAGGCCACCCGGGATTCCTACAACATGAACACCGACTCGCGCACCACGTCCATCGTCCTGATGATGCTGGCTCGCCTGCGCCCGGACCACGCGCTGGCCCCCAACGTCGTCCGCTGGCTGATGGTGACCCGCAAGGAGGGCCGCTGGGAGACCACCCAGGAGACGGCCTGGGCCCTCATGGCCCTGACGGACTGGATGGTGGCCACCGGCGAACTGGAGGCCGACTACTCCTGGCGCGCCACGCTGAACGACAAACTCCTGGGCGAGGGCACGGCCACCCGCGACAACGTGGACCAGGCCGTACAACTGCGGGTCCAGGTGGCCGACCTCCTGCGGGAGGAGGTGAACCGCCTGGTCCTGGAGCGCCCGGCGCCTGCTGCCGGCCAGACGGGGAAGGGGCGCCTCTATTACACGGCCCACCTGCGCTACTACCTGCCGGTGGAGGAGGTCAAGGCCCTGGACCGCGGGATCCTCGTCCACCGGGAGTACGAACTGGTGGAGGCCCCGGGCAAGCCCATCACCGAGGCCAAGGTGGGGGATGTCATCCGCGTCAAACTGACCCTGGTCGCGCCCTACAGCCTCTACTACCTGGTGGTGGAGGACCCCCTGCCGGCCGGCTGCGAGGCCATAGACGTGAGCCTGCAGACCACCAGCGGCGCGTACGAGCAAGGCCCGCGGGTGGAACGGGTGGGCGAGAAGGAGTGGTGGTCCTGGTGGTGGCTCCCCAGCCACGCCGAACTGCGGGATGAGAAGGTGGCCCTCTTCACCACCTACCTGGGTGCGGGGACCTACGAATACACCTACCTGATGCGGGCCTCCCTCCCCGGCGAGTTCCTGACCATGCCGGCCCAGGCCTACGAGATGTACTTCCCGGAGGTCTTCGGGCGGAGCGACGGCGGCCGCTTCACCGTCGCCGGGGAATGAACGGAGCACGAATGGCACGAGTCTGGCGAATGCCCCAGATCTTCAACCGTTTTCTCTGAGGATTTGTGGGCTTCGTCCCTTCGCACCATTCGCGTTCTCCCATGAGGCCGGCCTCGTAGCAAGCCGCACGGCGGAAACGGAGAGCCCACCCCGCGCCCGGGGTGGGCTTCTCTCGTCCCCCTCAGGGCGAGGGTTGCAGGGGTACCTCCAAGGGGATCGCCAGCGCCCGGTCGGCGGCGAGGACGTGCCCCTCCGCGCCCCTGCGCGGCTGGATAGCGGCCCGCTGGAGGGTCGCCGGGTCATAAAGGCCCACCAGAAGGACGTAGCGTCCGCCCGGGAGGTACTGCGGGAGCGGCAACGGACGCCGGTCCACGAGCAGGCTTCGGGGGAGCCACCGGCTGGGAGGAAGCACCCCCGCAAGGGGCGGGCCGTCGTACTGGGCGACCACCTCCCCCACCTCGTTCACCAGGTGGACAAAAGTGAGGTAATCAGGCGGAACCTGGGCGGAGGGGAGGACCTCCCAGTACAGGCGCAGGGTCGGCCCAGCCGGGTCCGGCAGGAGGTCGTACCCCTGAAGCAGGAGGTTGGGTTCAAAGAGCGCGGGCGTCCTCACGCTCGGGTGCAAGGGCTGGCGCGGCCCGGCCTGCAGGGGGCGTACCTCCACCTGGCCCAGGAACGCCAGGCCCTCTTCGTTGCCAGGGACGGCCAGCCGCTCGCCGTCCTCACGGACGAGGCCCGCAACCAGCGCGTACGACGTCGGTGGGAGGTCAAGGGGCAAAGCGACCTTCAGGTCGTCCACCACGTAGAAACCCGGCGGCCAGGTGTCCGTTGGGATGGTCCCGGGGTTCTGGTTCTGGGCCACCGCCCAACTCCGCTTCAGGGCTGGCGTGTAGAGGTGGACGAAACTGTGCAGCGCCTCCGGGACCGGCTCGCGCACCTCCCAATAGAGGCGCACGCGTACCTCTTCCCCTGGCCTGGGCGCGGGAGAGGCAAGCCAGTCCCACCCGAGGAGGGTCACCTCCGGCTGGTCCCCGCCGCCCAGAGGCGTCTGGAGGGGGTGAGCCGGCCTGCACAAGGCTTCGGCCAGGGCCTCACGCCACACTCGGTCAAGGCCGCTTGCGGCGATGGCCTCCCGCGCCCCGACCAAGGCCAGGAGGAGCCCCAGAGGGAGCCACGCCCCCCGCGCAGGAACGGACGAACCCGTTCCTTCGGTCCCTGGCTGTGCCGCGGCCGGCGTCCTGCGCCCTTCGGGCCCCAGGGAAGCGCGCCGCCGGCCAGCCAGCGCGAGGGCCCCAAGCCAGAGCGCTCCAGCCACGGCGGCCACCCCTTCGCCCCGCCGTTGCCAGGCTGTGCCCCGCCACTCCAGGGACACGTGCTGGGCCGGTTGCGGCAAGTCCAGTTCCACCAGGCCGCCAGGCCCGGGGGCGAGGGGGACCTCGTAGGCCCCGTCCACCCTCGCTTGCCAGGCCGGGAAGTAGTGCACAGGCAGGGTCAACCGCCCGGCCGGCAGAGCCTTCCCCCCTTCTGCCTGCAGCACGGCCCGGTGGGGCGTCTCCCAGGCCCACTCCGCGCCCGGCGGCAGGAAGGCGGCCTCCGCGTTCCGGCCGGCAAAGGGCTCGGGCAAGGCCGCCCACCGGGGCAGGAACTCGTTGCCGCTGGCCAGGCCCCAGATGCGGCTTTCCCGCTCGTAGGCCTGGGTGTCGTCCCCAGTGAGGTGGGCGATCGGCAGGAACGGCTGCCGGGCGAAGAGGAAGGGGCCACTGGCAAGGCCGATGACGAGGAGCAAGCAGGAGAGGGCGACCCACGAGCAGCGGTGGTGGCAGGCTGCGACAGCGGCACCGCCGGCCAGCGCCACTCCCAGCGCGGCCAGCCCCAGGAGCCGCCCCGGGAACTGGACCAGGGCGAGGCCGGGCAGGTGCTCCCACACCGGCGCGGACCAGGCTTGGGTGAGGGAGAGGGCCGAGGCAGCGAGGGCCAGCCCTACCGCTGCCCAGGTCTGCACGGAAGCCCAGCTGCTACGGCGCAGGGAAGGGAGGCCCACGGTCAGCACGCCGCCTGCCAGGGCCAACCAGGCAGCCCAGCCCAGATGGTGGGGGAAGGGCGGGTTGAGGGCCCGGCTATCCAGGATCGGCGGTGGGGCCACGAGGTCCGCCAGAGAAACGAAGTACTGGTTGTAATGGAAGAACCCCTTCCGCAGGTTTTCCACCCGGACCAGCGGGACATCGCCCAGCGCCGGCATCCAGAAGAAAGCCGAAAGGCCGATGCCGAGGAGGCCCGCCAGGAGGCCCCGCCGCCATCCAGCCCAGGAACGGCGCCAGAGGAGCAGGGCCAGCCAGTAGAGGCCCAGGAAGAGACCCCCTAACAGGGCTGTGATGTTGTGGGCGAGGACCAGGAGGGCCAGGCTCAGGGGCGCAAGGAGCCAATCGCGCCCCCGCCCCTCCAGGTACAGGCAGGTGAACGCCCAGAAGACCACGGGCAGCCAGAGGAGGGCCGCTAACTGGGGGTAGTCGCCCTGGAAATCGTACTCCCGGAACAGGTGAGGCCCCGCCAGGTACAGGGCCATCCCTGCCCATCCCGCAGCGGGCGAGAGGAGCCGCCGCAGCCAGGCGTTGACGGCCAAGCCCGAGGCCACGGAGAGCGCGGTGAGGACGATTTTGGTGGCCAGGTCCAGCGGCAGGGAGAGGAGGTGCAGCGGGGCGAGGAGCAGGTAGAACAGGGGGCTGTAGTAGTGGTAGACCGGGACGCCCAGGCCCTGGTACGCCTCGGGAAGCCAGCGGGGCCACAGCACCCCCGCCCTCCAGGCCCGGGCCACCCCTGCCGCCCGGTGGAGGTGCAGGAGGCCATCGGCGCTGTTGGGGATGCCTGGCTGGCCCCACAGAGGGCCGAGGAAGAGCCAGGTCAAGAGGAGCAGGAAGGCCAGGGAGAGCAAGGTCCATGCCCGGCCCGTCCGCAGGCATTCGTTGGCAGAGGAGCCTCCCACGAGCGTCTTCTCCTCGCGCGCCCCCAGCCCGTCCACCTTCGCCGCTGGGAAGGCCGCAGGGCGATTCTACCACGGACCTCGGGCCGCGGCAAAGGGAAGCCGCCGCGTGATTCGGTCCCATCTCGTGCCGCCCCAGGCGGCGAGGCCAGGCTGAGGGCAGAGTTGACAGCCTGCCCTCAAGCCGGTATAGTTCAGACTGGGAGGGGGCACGAGATGGACCGCCGCGCACCACCGCGGGTGAGCCGCCGATGGTTCCTCAGGGCAGGCCTCGGGTGGTTAGCCTGCCTGCCCCTGGCGCGGCTCGCCTCCTGCGCGCCGGAACCCGTGCCTGCCTCGCCAACGGCCCCCGCGCCCTCCCCCATGCCCCCCCGCACGCCCACCCCCGCACCAGCCCTGCACGAGGCCCGCCACTACCAGAGCCTGCCCGATGGCCGCGTCGCCTGCTGCCCCGCCTGCGGCACGCTCCTGATTGAGCGGATCCACTTCGCGGTCCTGGAGGTCTCCCTGGACGGAGGCCGGTGTCCCACCTGCGGCCGGGCCATCCCCGGCCTGTGGCCCTCGTGACCGGTCCCCGAGGCTACCCCCAGGCAACGCGCTCCCCATGGACGCGCCCTCGCGCCCGCAGGGCGTCCTCAAACTGCCTGCGGGCGCGGTGTGCGCTCTGCTCCAGCATGGTCAGGATGACGGTGGCCCCGTCGGGGTTCTTGGCTTCGTCCAGTTGCAGGCGGCGGTATGCCTTCCAGACCACGTAGAGGACGAGGACGTCCAGGTCCTCGTCGGGGACGGTGAGGGGGGTGACGTCGTCGTCGGGGAAGTCGTGGGCGGCCTGGTAGTGGATGGCGTATGTCTCGCTTCCCCCTGGCTCCTCCCCCAAGACAAGTTTGGCGTCGCTTGCATTGAAGCCGCCCCACCGGATGGCGTAGTACCCTGGGCCGAAGCGGGGGTCGTCCTCGTCCAGGCGCGTCAGGTAGGATGGGGGGTCCTCGCCCTCTGGGTACTCCACTCGGAGGACGCCGAGGCAGCCGGAGGGGAGGGCGTACTCGCGCTGGCCTGCGGTGCACGGGTTGCCTGCGCTCTCCAGGTAGCGTGGGAAGTGCCAGGAATACTCCCCGATGGCGTCGGCGATCCACTGGTTGATCTCGGTGTCGGACCAGGTGCTCTCGTCCAGCCCCTGGTTGCGGATGATGGTACGCAGGTCTGCGCGGGTGGTCATGGGGTGCCTCCTTTCCCGTTGAGGGTGGGTGGAGCGCGGCATGTCGTAGGGGCACGGCATGCCGTGCCCCTACGGGGTCATAGGTAGGCGACGAGGATGCGGGTATTGCCGTGGCCGGAGTAGACGTAGAGGCCGTTCTGGAACTGGATGGGGTGGGCGGGCCAGACAGAGATCGGGTTGGGGCCGTAGGTGGACGGGTTGACGCGGACCACGGCGATGGTGGGGCCTGAGGTGCTGGTGCCGTCGTAGAAGGTGACGTCGTGGGCGGTGTTGCTGACCGAGGTGATGAGGAAGCCGACCAGTTGGCCTGGCCCCGTCTTGACCAGGGTTCCCAGGCCGACCTCAATGCTTTTGTACAGGCAGGGGGCGATGTAGACCTGGCCGATGATGGCGTTTCCCTGGGGGAGGGCCCTGGTGAGGAAGGCCCCCACCTGGGCGATGTCGTCGGTGTAGATCAAGAAGTTGTGGCCCACGAGGAAGTAGCGGTTGAGGGAGGGATCGTAGGCCAGGGCCTTGGCGTTGGCGTAGGATCTCTGGACGCCCACGATCTCGGAGACTTCGTCGGCCAGTCTGACGAGGCCGGACCTGGCCTGGGTGATGCGGAGGATGGCCCCGTTGGACTTGACCACGGCCCAGGTGTCCAGGATGCAGTGCAAGGCGGTGACGGAGGCTCCACCGGTATCGGCGGTGCCTGGGACCTGCTCCCCGGTGGCCCCGTTGTCCACGGTGCGGTAGATGCGGGTGGCGGAGCCGTCGGAGCCGGCGACGAGGAAGCGGTTGTCCAGGCCGGAGTAGCCCAGGGCGTGGTAGTCAATGGCCGAAGGGATGAGGGAACTGCGGTCGGTGAAGGTGGAGCCGTTGTCGGTGTAGGCGAGTTTGCCGACGGGGGTATAGGGGTACGTGCCTGCGACCATGAGGCCGGTTTTGTTCTCTGGCTTCTGGCACAGGGCGTAGATGATGGAGTTGGTGGGCCAGGCGAGTTGGGAGGTGCGGTCGGTCCAGGTGCTGTGGTCGGTGAACTTGAGGGCCGGCCCGTCGGCGGCGGCCCAGACCTGGTCCGGGTGGCTGAAGGCGAAGGCCCTGATGCGCCCGGTGAAGCCGGCCCCGGTGGTGGAGAAGGTGGCCCCGTTGTCTTTTGACTTGAAGACAGAGCCGCTGGCCGTGCCGATGTAGATGTAAGGGGAGCCGGGGTTAGCGGCGATGGCGGTGATGGGCGACGAAGTGGAAGGGAGGCGGCTTGAGACATCGCGGAAGGTGCGGCCGCCGGTGTTGGAGAAGTAGAGGCAAGCGGCCCCTGCCCCGTTGTTTCCTCCGGCCCACACTCCGGAATAGCCGACGGCGACGGCGTCCAGTTGGGCTTCGCTGTCAATGCCCCTTGGTTCGGCCCAGGCGAGGAGAGAAGGCGGCATAAAGCCTGAGCCGATGCCGATCCTGCGGTCCACGTTGAAGAGGAGTTCGGCGACGCGACCTGGGTCAGGCATAGCGGCCTCCAAAGGAACCCCAGAGGGGCAGGGACGGTTCACGAACCGCCCCTGTGCCCTCTGGGGTTGCATCCTCCCTCACCGCGGCAGGGTTTCCCGGGGGACGGCCTTGACCAGGTCAGCCAAGGTCTCCAGTTGGACGTTGTTGCCCTCAATGGCTGCGGTGAGGCGGTGCATCTCCTCCACGATGATCTGCTTGGAGGGGTCCAGCACGGTGACGGTGTAGCCGAAGAGGCTGAGGACCACCAGCAAGATGGTCACGGCAGCGTTGATGAGCATCTGAACCTGTTCGCGGGTGAGTTTCATTGCTTTCCCTCCTTTTTGGGTTTCTCCCTCACCAACTGGGCGATGGCCTTCTCCAGACCTTGGACCTTCTGCTCCAGTTCCTCCACGCGCTCCCGGAGGGCCACAAGTTCGGTTGAGCCTGGCACAGCGTTCCTCCTCCAGCAGAACATGGATGGGGCGATCCGTGGGGCAATTCGTGAATTGCCCCTACGGGCGATTCGTAAATCGCCCTCTGGGACCTCTGTGTCCTCTGTGGTTTTGATTTCCTCCTAGGCCAGGCCATCGCGCTCCTTCACAGCCTGGACCACGGCATCGTAGAAGGCGGTGATGAGGGCCAGGGCCTGGGGGTTGTTGCGCTGCAGGATGGGGAAGACGTTGACTTCGGGCTGCTCGCGGGTTTCGCCGTCCTGGGCGAGCCACTTGTAGGCGACGGCGATGCGGTGGCGGCCCTGGCCCGTGGGGTCCTTCTGGATGGTGATGGTGACGTCGGTCAGTTCATCAAAGACGATGGTCTTGGGCATAGGATCCTCTCGCTAATGGCTGATGGCCTATGGCTGATGGCCTATGGCTGATGGCGTATGGCTGATGGCTGATGGCGTATGGCTGATGGCAGCGCGCCCGCCACGCGCCACAGACCATTCGCTATCTGCCATAAGCCATTCGCTATCTGCTATAGGCCCTTCGCCATCTGCTATAGGCCCTTCGCCATAGGCCCTTCGCTATCCGCTAGGCCACGTTGTTCTTGTGCAGCGGGCGGTAGTCGGCGACGCCCACGGCCAGGTAGAAGCGGACCTTGAGGCGGATTTCGTCGTTGGTGAACATGCTGCCCACCAGGGGCTGGTCAGCCACGAAGAGTTCCGGCTCGCGGCCGTAGCGGTAGCCGATGCAGATCCCTGGGCAGTCGTTGGGGTCGGCGACGGCGGCCCAGTCGTTGGCATCCGTCCACTCGGGGACGGTGATGACGCTGGCAGCGCGGTAGTAGGGGTTGATGTCGTTGTCGCCCGTGCCCGGCGCGTTGGGGCTGCCGAAGATCGTGAGGGCCGTCTTCTCCAGTTCAATGGGCACGAGGCAGTACCGCGGGCGGATGCCCAACGGCTTGCCGCTGGTGGGTTCCTGCTGCTCCCACATGGCCGTGACGACGTTGGACCATTCGTCCAGGGAGAGGGCAGCCGTGCGCAGGTTGCCGTGGTGGGTGGCGTCAAAGAGGTAGTAGCCGTCGGCCATCTGGGGACCCTGGCCGGAGTTTTGGGTGAAGATGGCGGCCACGAGGCCCGAGAGGGTGCGCCAGGCGGCGTTGCCCAGTTCCCGTGGGGCGCGGCGGAGGGCGGATACATCGTCGCGGTCAATGGCCTCCAGGGTGATGCCGATGTAGCCGCCCTTCTTCACAAAGGACGTGGTTTCGGCTGCGTCGCTCCACGAGAGTTCGGTGTAGGCGTCGCCCTCGGCCACCGTGGGCAGGTCGCCGATGCCGCCGGTCTTGATCCAGGTGACGGTGTTGAGGCTCTGGAAGTCCTCCTGCCAGGCGATGGGCTCCCACCACCGGGGGCGGACGTTGTAGGCGGCCAGGAGCACTTTGTTGAGGGCGTTCTTCACCACGTCGGCGAAGGTGCTGGTGGTGACGGCGGCTTCGCTGACGCGCACGCCCTCGGGGTTGAAGCGGCCGGTCAGGCCCACGTCGCCGGTGAGGGTGATGTAGAGTTCGCGGATCCCGGTGAGGCGTGGGGCAGTGGGCTGGGCACCTGGGACGCCGAAGAGGACGTCGGCGGCCCGTTGGATGCGGTCCAGCGGGTTCATGGTGACCTGGACGGCCGGGCCGTGGCCCTGGACGGGGTTCGGGGCGAGGTCTGCCACCAGGCGGCGCATGTGGGCCAGGGCCTGGTCCAGTTCCTCGGGGGCGAAGGCCCGGCCCTCAAACTGGCGCCGCACCTCGTCCCGGGCGGCCGGAGGCAGGTCGTGGGCCAGGGCCAGCCGGGCCCGCAGCAGGTCCTGTGCCACAGCCCGCTGGATGCTTTCCACATCCAGGATGGGGCTTTCTTGGGGCTGCGCTGGTGTCAGTGCTTTCGTGTCCTTCATCGTCAGAACCTCCTCTTGGGATTGTGGGGGGATGTGCCCTTTGGCTTCCAGGGCGTGGAGGATCGTTCCGCCTGCGGCGGGGCCAAAGACCACGTCGGCGGAGTGGACCTGCACGATGCGGTGGACGATCCCCTCGCGGTGGGCCACTGTCAGGTCGGCGGAGATGCCGATGTTCGGCACCGGCTCGCCTGCCTCCCGCGCCCGGACGTAGGCAGTGAGGAAGGCGGCCGTCTCCTCGTGGATCACGTGCAGGTCGCCCACCAGGGCCGCGTTCTGGGGGTCCCAGGCCACCTGGCCGTAGGCCCCGGCCACGTCCCGCACGGAGCGGGTCCCGCGGCGCAGGTCCGAGGGGCCGGCGTGGTCCACGAAGGCCGTGGCCCCCTCAAAGAGGGGCACGGCTTCCTGGAGGGCCTCCGGCGTGTAGGTGAAGCCGTTGCGCGAGGGGCCAGCCTGGATGAGGGTCACCCGGAAGACGTGAGGATGGGTCTCCCTCTGGATGGCCGCCTCGGCCACCGTCACGGCGCGTAGGGTTTCCAGAGGTGCGTCAGGGTGTGGTCGGTCCATAGGATGCCTCTCCTGCGAATTTCCGGAGCCAGGCGGCCGCCTCCTGGTCGGTGATCCAGCCGTGCTGGACGGCCTCGGTGAGGGCCCCCACGACCTGGGCTGCGGCCTGGGCCAGGGCAAGGTTATCTTCCCGCGTCAGGTCGGGGAACCTGGGCGGTGGCACCAGGGAGGGGGCGTCGGGCGGCAGGGCACCCACGTCCGCGGCCCGGCGGACGGCCTCCCTGGCCACGGCCTGGAGCATGGCTCCGTAGACCTTCTGGCGTTCGGCGAAGGCGCGGCGGGTGGGCTCGCCCATCTCTCGGGCGGTGGCGCGGGTGGCGCTTTCGCCTTCGGAGAGGAAGTGCAAGGGGATGCCTGCGCCTGCGGCGATCATGAGGCGGATGGCCTTGCCGTCGGCCTCGGCCTCGCCTGCGTCAATGTGGGCGGTGACGGCCTTCCACTCCTCGGCCTCGTTGTGGATGATGACGGATCCCGGTGGGGGCGGTGCGCCGAGTTCTGCCCTGCGGCGCTGCACGTCGGCCTCGGTGCCCCGGACGGTGACCTCGTAGACGAAGGCGGACCTGGCGCGGTTGATGGCCACCCGGTCCGCAAGCCACCCGCGGTAGCGCCGCAGCCAGGGGAGCACCGTCGCCAGGTCCGACTGCCCCCGCAGGTGCCCCACCGGCCGGTTGATGGCGAAGTGCAGCATGTCGCCGCCGTGGTGGGCCGAGGTCCACCACCTCCCCTCTGGCATACCAAGCGTGCCGGCCTGGTGGTAGGCCAGTTCGTCCTCCAGGTCTTCGGGGTTGGTGCGGATGTCGTCTATCTGGGCGGACGGCATGGCGCGCACGATGGAGAGGCCGTCGGGGCGGGTGTGGAAGGTGACGAAGAGGTCGCCGGTGAGGATGAGTTCGGTGAGCCACTGGCGGATGCGCAGGTCCATGAGGTTGAGGGGGTGTTCCCACCAGGCCGTGAGCCACTGGCTGAGGGCGGGGTCGTCCACGGGCCAGGTGATGCCTTCGCCCAGGACGTGGCCCACCAGGATGTGGGTGATGCGGAAGGCCAGGGGGTCCTGGCGGTAGGCAGCCAGGGGCGTGTCTGAGTCCAGGGGGTCCTCCCGCTGCGCGCCCAGGCGCGACCACCAGCGGTCATCGTAGACCTGGAGGGCTTCGGTCACCTGGGCAGCGATGACGTCGGAGAAGAGGGCCTTGGCCAGGCGGTGGCGGATGTTCATGGAGGCACGCTCCTACCGAGGTGTGGAACGGACCGGCCCTTCCGGCAGGGCCTGGGAGGGGGTGGAGGCACGTTGTAGGGGCACGGTATGCCGGATCCCTACGGGGGCGGATGCGGCGGTGCGGGGGCGTGGGGTGGAGGGGCGTGGCTTGCCTGGAGGGAGGCCCTGCCGGAATGCCGGTCTCTATTGAAGAAAGGCGGCAAACCCGTTGCCCCGGCACGCCGGAGGGCAAAAAGGTGCCGCCGACTCAAATCGGAGTTCAGGACCGGGCATCATCCTGCGCCGACGCCATCCCAGCAGGGAGGCCAGCCGTAGGGGCGATTCATGAATCGCCTTCACTCGCCTAGAGACTTGATGCCGGTAGGGGCGCACGGCCGTGCGCCCCTACCTTCATCGGCCTGCACCCCGTAGGGGCACGGCATGCCGTGCCCCTACGCATGGATCGCCCCTACCCAGAGACCCGTCGGCGGATGTGGCCCACGGGGGGCGGCACCTTCCAGCGTGACGTGAGAGGTGGGCGGGGCGTTGCCCCTATGCCCGGTCCAGCACTTCCCGCACCTTCCGGAGGACCTGGTCCATGTCGTACGGCTTCTGGAGGAAGCCCGCGGCCCCCTCCTCCAAGAGGTCCCGGCCCTCCTGGTCGGGGCTGTAGCCGCTGGAGACCAGCACCCGCACGTCCGGCTTGCCCTCCCGCAGGCGGCGGAAGGTCTCCACCCCGTCCATGCGGGGCATCACGAGGTCCAGCACCACCAGGTCCACCTCGTCCTTGCACTGGGCGAGGACCTCTATCGCCCGCTGGCCGTCCTCCGCTTGGTAGACGCGGTACCCCTCGGCCTGGAGGACGCGGGCGACCAGGGCCCGGACGTCCTCTTCATCGTCCACCACCAGGATGGTCTCCGTGCCGCCCAGGGGGCGGGTGTCCAGGACCGGCAGCACCCCGCGCTCCACCCGCACCCCTGCGGCGGGGAGGAGGACGCGGAAGGCGGTCCCCCGGCCCACGGCGCTCTCCACGCGGATGCTCCCCCCGTGGGCGCGCACGATGCCGTAGGTGGTGGCCAGGCCGAGGCCCCGGCCATGCTCCTTGGTGGTGAAGAAGGGCTCAAAGATGCGCTGGAGCGTCCTCTCGTCCATGCCCACCCCGGTGTCCACCACCTCCAAGAGGATGTGGGGGCCGGGCTCCAGGGCCGGGTCCTGCCCCACCTCGGCCTCGGAAACTTCCACCAAGGCTGTGCTGAAAGTCAGGCGGCCCCCCTCAGGCATGGCCTCGCAGGCGTTGATGCCCAGGTTCAACGCCACCTGCTGCAGTTGGGTGGCATCGCCCTTCACAGGCGGCAGGTCCGCCTCCAGGTCCACGACGATCTCAATCCGGCGGTCCACCGTCTGCCGCAGGAGCGCGACCACCTCCTCCACCAGCGCGTTCAGGTCCACCAGCGCTTCCTGCGGCCGCGAGCGCCGGGCAAAGGAGAGAAGTTGCTGGGTCAGGTCCGCGGCACGGCGGGCCGAGCGGATGATGACCTCCACATCCCCCTGGAGGGGGCTTTCCCGGGGCAGTTCCGCCTGGAGGAGGGAGGCGTACCCCAGGATGCCCACCAGGATGTTGTTGAAGTCGTGGGCGATGCCGCCGGCCAGCGTGCCGATGGCTTCCATCTTCTGGGCTTGGCGCAGTTGCTCCTCCAGGGCCTTCCGCTCCGTGACGTCCTGCATCACGCTGAGGAACCCTTCCAGTTCGCCCGCCTCGTTGTACACTGGGGACAGGGAGGCGGAGGCCTCAACGGTCCGGCCGTCCTTCCGGCGGAAGGTCCGTTCCAGCGGGCTGACACGCCGCGGCCGCGCCTGCAACTCACGGGCGAGGGCCATGTACTCGTCCACGCGGTCCGGGGGCCAGTGGGGGAAAGGAGGCTCCTGGCCCACCAGTTCCTCCCGGGAGAAGCCGGTCATCTGGCACATGGCTTCGTTCACGTCCACGATGCGCCAGGAGGGGTCCAGCACCACCAGCGCTTCGGCCATGGACTGGAGGAGGTCCGCCCGGCGCCGCGCCTCCTGGCGCGCCTCGCGGTAGAGGCGGGCGTTCAGGATGGCCGGCGCGGCCAGGTTGGCCAGGCCCACGGCGAAGCGCAGGTCCTCCGGGGAGAACTCCCGTCCCCCCAGCCGGCTGAGGACCAGGATGCCGATGGCCTTGCCCCTCGCCACCAGCGGCGCGCAGAGGAGCGACTCCGGCTCCTGCTGGGTGCCTGGCACGTGCACCGCCCGCGGGTCCAGGTGGGCCTGGTTCACCAGTTCCGGCACCCCCTTCTGGGCCACCTGGCCGGTGATCCCCTCCCCCAGTTTCAGGCGGAAGCGCATCACAGCCTCCGCCTCCGGGCCCACAGCCATGGCAGGGCGCAGCGTCTCCCCATCCTCCTCCAGGAGGAAGACGGTGCAGGAGTCGGCCTCCAGGAGGTCCCGCGCCTGATGGGCCACCCGGTGCAGGACCCGCTCCCAATCCAGTTCGCGGGCGAACTCCTGGCCTGCTTCCACCAGGAGGGAGAGTTCCGTGCTCCGCCGCAGGATCTCCCGCTCCGCCTCCCGCTCCTCCGTCACGTCCTGCCCGATGGAGAGGACGTGCTGCACCTTGCCTGCCTCGTCCCTGAGGACCACGTTGCGCCAGGCGATGAGGCGCTCCCGCCCGTCTCGGGTCCGGATGGGGTTCTCGTAGTGGTGGAAGGCCTGGCCCGTCTTCACCTTGGCGAAAACGCGGTCCAGGTCCCCCCGCTGCCGCTCCGGGACGAAGAGGGAGAACCAGTCCTTCCCCAGGACTTCTTCTTTGCGGTAGCCGGTCAGGTCCTCGCACGCCCGGTTGAAGAGGAGGATGCGCCCCTCGGGGTCCAGGAGCACCACCAGGACCGGCGCCGTCTCCAGGAGCCCCTCGGTGAACGCCTTTCCCTGGCGCAGGGTTTCCATGAGGCGGGCGTTCTCCACGGCCACCGCGGCCTGCTGGGCGAAGAGTTCCAGGAGGCGCACCGCGTCCTCGCCGAAGGGCTGGCGTGGCTCCAGGGCGGTGAGACCCAGGGTGCCCAGGATACGGCCATGCCTCTTCAGAGGAACAGCGACACTGGCGTAGATCCTGGGTTCCTCCCAGTGGGGGGAGCGACCTTCCCACGGCCCGTAGTCCGCTACGCTGACCGGGCCGCCAGTCTCCACCACCTTGCCGGCCAGTCCTTCACCCACCTTC
>Ga0123519_10004318_pt1 | contig 23127 bp, 18 predicted proteins | sample YelNatPaOPRAMG02_FD_87396 | JGI IMG/M metagenome (GOLD analysis project Ga0123519, IMG submission 87396) | Hot spring microbial communities from Yellowstone National Park - Yellowstone National Park OP-RAMG-02 (version 2) | ecosystem: Environmental > Aquatic > Thermal springs > Hot (42-90C) ...
TTTATAAAGGAGATTTAGCCCTTTTTTCTGGAAGTCCTCCTGCATTTCAGGGTGCGCCATCAGATACTACAAGTAATCAACTGGTTTTTAAATCTACCTTTATTAAACAATTTTTTGGAAACAACGGACTTGCTATATATTCAAAAAGTCCTTTCGTTGAAGGGACAAGTTTAAATCATTGGGACCCGATTAGAACAGGAATAACAAACGCTGTTATGAATCCTTCTTATACAGCAGGAAGCACCATTCGTGATTATTCTTTAGCCGACCTATGTGCTTTGAAATCCATTGGTTATTCTAACATTCAACTCTCTGATAATGAGGGATTGCAGGAAGGCATAATCGAAGGGACACAAGAAGGGGTTACAGAAGGAAACTTAGATGGAGAAGGTTCTATGGAAGGGACACAGGAAGGGACACAAGAAGGGAATATAATAGAAGGTGCAATTCAGGAAGGAACTAATCATGAAGGTTTCCACGAAGGTTATCCAGAGGGGATAGATGAGCCATCGGATAATATCTGTGGTTGTGCCAAAAATCAAAGTATTAAAAAATTTATTTCCGATTTTATTTTATTGGGAATGGTTTTACTTCTTATTTCTCAAAAGAAATATAAAGTAGAGAAAAGGTAACTTTTTCTGTAATCTGTGTTCATTTATGTAATTTTTTGCTATTAAGGAGGGATAATAACTTGTGAAAATGGTATTATTTTTGATAAACTATAAAATCAATTAATAAACTTGGGCAAAGTAATCGGGTATAAAAAAATAAGTAAGAAAGGAATAAAGAAATGACGAAAATTCTTGTTTTAGATAATTTAAGTGCAGAAGGGATTGAAATTTTTAAACAGGCGGGGTTTGAAGTTGATGTAAAACCTCCACAAAAGCCGGAGGAATTAGCACAAATTATTGGTAATTATAACGGTTTGGTGGTTCGTAGCGCTACGAAGGTAACAAAAGAAGCACTTAAGAATGCAAAGAATTTAAAAGTAGTTGGTAGAGCAGGTGCTGGAACTGACAATATTGATAAAGACTTTGCTACACAAATGGGTATTGTAGTGATGAATACACCGGGTGGAAATACGATTTCTGCGTGTGAACATACCTTTGCATTAATATTGGCACTTTGTCGGAATATTCCTTCGGCTCACGATTCTATGATGGCGGGTAAATGGGACCGTAAAAAATATATGGGGGTTGAACTACGAGGGAAAACTTTGGGGATTATTGGTGTAGGAAGAATTGGAGGAGCGGTTGCAAAACGAGCATTAGCGTTTGAAATGAAAGTAATTGCACATGACCCTATTTTAACACCTTTGAAAGCAGAGGCATTAGGGGTAAAATTAGTTAGTCTTGAGGAACTTATTCGGGAATCCGATTTTATCTCCATCCATACGCCTAAAACTGAAAAAACGAATAATATGATTCGTTTGGAACAGTTAAAACAGATGAAACCTAATTGTCGTATAGTAAATTGTGCTCGTGGAGGTATCGTTAATGAGGAAGACCTGGCAACGGCACTTCGTGAGAAGATAATAGCGGGTGCGGCTCTTGATGTCTTTACTTCTGAACCTCCTGTAAACAATCCTTTCTTAGGGTTAGATAATGTAATATTAACACCTCATTTAGCCGCATCCACAGAAGAAGCACAAGTTGTTGTGGCTGTTGATATTGCAAAACAGATGGTTGATTTCCTTACCACAGGTGCTATTGTGAACGCAGTCAATGTGCCGAGCATAGACCCTGAAACAAAGAAATCTATTCAGCCACTTATAGATTTAGGGGAACGACTGGGAATGTTTCAATCTCTATATACCAAGGGACGACCTACATCATTGCAAATTGAATATGCAGGCGATATTGGAGTTACCGATACCTATCCCATAACATCCGCAATCTTGACTGGTTTTTTGAAGCCGTTAGTAGAAACAGTAAATATGATTAGTGCTCCGATGCAAATTAAAGAACGAGGTATAGAATGTAATGAACGGAAAACGGCTCGTCCTTCCAGTTATGCTTTTGAGATTTCACTTCGTGTAGAAACAGACCAGGAGGCTCATACCGTTACAGGGACATTATTCCACAAGACAGATGCACGAATTTGTAGTATTGATGGTATGCGTGTAGATGCGAAGCCGGAAGGATATATGCTTGTTTGTCGGAACGAAGATAAACCTCTTGTTATTGGTCGGCTTTGTACCCGTATCGGGGAAGCGGGTGTTAATATAGCTAATCTCATGTTAGGACGCGATATTAAAGGCGGGCTTGCTCTTACCGTTCTTAATCTTGACCAACCCCTAAGCGATGAAGTCATACAAGATTGTGCAAAACTGCCGCATATTATAGAAGCCCGACTTTTATCTTTACCGGAAAATAGTACAAACAACAACTCGTAAATTTAATATCAAAAAAATTTATTCTTTATGAAATAATCGGGTTGTTATCTTTTATAAAAATAGAAGTTTTGAAATAATACACAGAGGAGAATAAATCATGTCGAAAAACTTAATTCAAGTTCCTAAAGGGGAAAAAATTATATTCAAAGATGGTGTTATTCAAACCCCTGACCAGCCTATTATTGGATTTATCGAGGGAGACGGGATAGGTCCCGATATATGGAAGGCATCGAAATATCTATTCGATTCTGCTGTGGAATTTTGTTATGGCGATAAGAAAAAAATAGCATGGATGGAACTTTACGCAGGAGAGAAAGCCAATAAATTGGCAAATACCTATTTACCAGAAGAAACTCTGGAAAAAATTCGAGAGTATCAGATTACTATTAAAGGGCCCTTAACAACTCCTGTAGGTGGTGGTTTTCGAAGCTTAAATGTAACATTACGACAAATGTTAGATTTGTTTGCTTGTGTTCGTCCTGTACGCTATTTTCCGGGTGTTCCCAGTCCTGTAAAAAACCCTGCTGATGTTGATGTTGTAATTTTCCGTGAAAATACGGAAGATGTCTATGCAGGATTTGAATTTCCTTCAAACTCGGAAGAAGCAAAAAAACTTATTCATTTTTGCAAAAAAGAATTTGGCTGGAATATAAGACCCGATTCTGGGATTGGAATAAAACCGATTAGTGAAAAAGGTTCTAAAAGACTTATTCGTTCTGCTATCAAGTATGCGTTATCTCACGGGCGACGCTCTGTTACCCTTGTCCATAAAGGGAATATTATGAAATATACGGAAGGTGCCTTCATGAATTGGGGTTATGAGTTGGTCCGAGAAGAATTTGCAGACACTGCTGTTTGCTGGAGTGATTGTAATGGAAATCCGGGAGATAAATTACTTGTTAAAGATACAATAGCAGATATTTTCTTACAACAAATATTGACCCGCCCCAGAGAATTTGATGTTGTGGCAACCATGAACTTAAACGGTGATTATATGAGTGATGCTATTGCAGCACAGGTTGGCGGAATTGGTATTGCACCGGGTGCTAATATTAATTATGAAAATGGCTATGCTATTTTTGAAGCCACCCATGGAACTGCTCCCAAATATGCAAATTTAGATAAAGTAAACCCAAGTAGTCTTATTCTTTCCGGGGTTATGATGTTTGAATATATCGGTTGGAATGAGGTCGCAGAGGTAATTATCCGTGCTTTGTCAAAGACCTATCAGGACCGTATCGTAACTTATGACTTTGCAAGATTGACAACAGGGACACAGGAAGTAAAATGCAGTGAGTTCGCAGGTGCCGTTGTTGCTCGTCTCAGCAAAAATGCTCAATAGAATTTATTGCGTCTTATTTTTTGAAAACTCCCTTAATAAAATATTAAACTTTTAGTAAATGTGTAAAGTAACTGTATATTAAATTCAGGGAGTTTGAAGTTGGCTAATAATTTTTTTAATAAGAATACGATACCGAACATAGAAGAGCGAATTGAAAAATTACACCGATTGGCAACGGCAGGGTTATGTATCAATGGTGTTATCCATGATACCAATAATTACTTAGGGGCTATTATGGCTTATGCGGAATTACTTCAGATGGATACATCACCTGGGGAAGAAAGTCATCGTATGTTGGGTAAAATTATTGAATGTGTTCAGGACTGTTCCACACTAATGAATGGACTAAATACTATCTCTCGAAGTAAAGATAATCTGGTAACTCTTGTAGAAATACCGGAACTTGTTAACACTGTACTTCAATTAAGGAAATACTATCACAAAATTTTAAAAATTTGGATTGAAAAAGATATTGAACCTGATATGAGACCTATTGTTTTAGACCTCCCCCGTGTGCAACTGGCTTTAATTCATATTATAAAAAATGCTGAGGAAAACCTGGAATTAAAAGAGCCAGAAGAAGACAATCCGCGAACATTAAAAGTGGTAAGTAAAACTGAAAATGACGGGATTATTATATCTATTCAGGATAATGGTCCAAAAATTCCTACTACTGTTTTTGAAAAAGTATTTGAACAGTATACCACTACAAAAAACCATTATCATCTCGGTTTAGGATTGTATATAACAAAAAAAATAATAGCAGAGCATGATGGTTCATTAGAATATAGTCCTGAGAATGGCTTCTCTATATGGATACCTTTTGATAATTCGAAAATTGCGCAGTTGCATGAAACTGAATAATTACATCTGGCTCACTAAATAGGTAACGGTAACCGTAGATTTGCAGTGAAGTTCTGTGATTGATATTGTATCTCCTTCTTTTCTACCATCATTCTCCCATTCAATCTTATTAATTTCAATCTTTTCAATGGCATAAATACCTCCTCGCAATGATGCGGCGGCTGCATCTGCGGGGGAATAGGCATTCTCGACAGCAGAGTTTATAGCAGAACGGATGACTGCTTCTTCACTCTGCACTCGTAAGTAAGGACCTTTTAAATCCGCAGATAATTCATTTGCTAAATTACGCATTTTATCCCACAATTTAGCAAATAAAATTGCCCCATTTTCAACGGAGACAATTCCTGCTAAAGAAAAGATGGCGGTAACATTTACTTCAATCTGAGGCTCATTCTTTATGCTATATAAAGGTCCAACACTTTGAATTTCAACAGGACGCGGACTTTCTTCGGTAAATTTCAGTCGTAATTTTGTTTCGAAATCTTGAATGCACTTAAAAGCAAGGTCAAAATTATTATCTTGTGCTACACGAACAAATTGAAATTCTACATGGGTAGGAACGGCTGTTGCTTCTCCCTTACCTTGAGACACAATTCTTGCATAAGAACCTGTATTGTCTTCACTCCATACGGAGAAAATCAATCCCTGTAATAAAATGCTAACAATAAATATCCAATATCTTTTAGTCATATTCCACCTCTTAAAACAATTAGATTATCCCTTGTGAAATTTTTCTTTCTAATGTAAAAAGTTCCGCAATTTCAAAACGGGAAGGTGCTCTTCCATATTCACACTGTTCGAAAAACTCAACATATTCGAATGTTTTATTATAAGACTGTAATTCCTTTTCAAACAGAGACCTGAAATAAAAGGAAGGCATTCGAAACAAAGAATCCCACCGTTCTTGAAGCCATTTTTTTCTATCCTTTATATCTTTTGGCACCTGTTCTAATTGGTGGTCTAACCACGGAAGCCACTCATACATTTGCGAACTCATTGCATCCAGCAATTCCCATTTTTTATCTATCACTTCAGAAATATCCACAGCAAAATTTGGGCTAAATGGTATCGGTTTCTGAAACATATCCATCATATATAGGCAAAAAGGGCTTTGATATAAAGCGGTGACTTCCGGACAAAAATGGGGAACAGTTACCAAGAATGCAGAATCTTGAACAAGCACACCACAAGACCTATGGTCAGGATGATAATCACAGGGACGGTGGGTAAGAACAATATCTGCATGTAATTGACGCAATAGGGCAACAATCTCATGACGGACTTCAAGAGTAGGCATTAAAGAGCCATCGGGGTAATTTAATACAATAGAAGTGTATCCTCCTCTTCGGGCTGATTCCTCTGCCTCTGCACGCCGAATCTTTTCTAATTTTTGGGGTTCTATTTCGTGATGTCCTATATTGCCATTAGTTACAGATACGGCATATACTTTGTGTCCTTTTTTCGCCCATAAAACCATACTTCCACCGGCATACCATTCTGCATCGTCAGGGTGAGCCCCGATACAGACTATATTCATTTTCCATCTCCTTCTTTTTTTAGTGTTATCCTTAATGGATTTCCTAAAACCTCTGTTTCCTCAATTATTTCCAGGCTTTTATCATTATCAAATATTTTTTTTGGCTCTGTAAATGGGGCATAGAGAAACAATTTTGCCTGTGTATATAATAAAGTAGAAAAACCTTCTACAGGGGCATTATCCCATAAATTTACTTCAAATCTCATGGGAAACATTGTCTCGGTAGGAACGGGAATAATATTTCCACCGACGGCACCTGTAAGTACTGTTTTGAATAGGCCAATTTCTTTTCCATCTTGAATAATTTTACCTTCTACTTTCACAGGATATTCTGAATAATTGATAGCACCCCTTGGGAGGAGATTTACCTCTACTTTCATTTTTTCCGGATAAGGAGGAGGAATTTCTATCTCTATACGAGATACTTTCCCATGGGCTCCTTCTTCTTTCTGAACTCGTGCATGTGTTGGAATTATCTTTTCGGGAACTTGTATTAATATCTGTAAATCGCCCTCTATATCACCAATGTTTTTCTTTAAATTTGTATTACTCGGAACTTCTGATGGATTATAGGCGTCCAATATTTCTTTTTCTGAAGCGGACAATCCTTGATTGTCTGGCTTCTTTCTATTTTCAAAATAAGAATTGCAGGAAGTAATGCTCAACAAGAAAACAATAAAGAGCCATAAAAAGTATTTCTTATACATTGCTTTTTTTAATGAACCTTGTATTAATAAAAAATATAAGCCATAATTCTAATTTTCTTTTATATGAAATGATATAAAATCAAACGATGAAAAAACGAATAAAGAATACTATAAAAAATCCCTATTGGAAAAATTTTAGGAATAAACAACAATTCATCATTTCACTAATAATTTTTATATTTAATAAATATTCAACAAAATTTCTTGCAAATAAATCTCTTTTTTGTAATAATATAATTAACAATAGAAATAATACCCTACCGCGGAGGGCAACCGCTATGAATCTTATTGCTGATGGGACACAAAATAGGGGGAAATTAGTATTATATGGGTGGGATAATCTTTCTACAAATGATGGTCCGGGCGTTCGACTGGCTCTTTATTTCAAAGGATGTAGTTTATATTGTCCCTGGTGCTTAAATCCTTTTCTCCAGAAGGTAATGCCTGAAATACGATGGAAAAGCACAAATTGTATTTATGATTTTGAATGCATAAAAGAATGTAAAGAAAAAGCTATTCGGAACATTAACAATACAATTGTCATTGATGGAGAAAAATGTAATTTTTGTGGTGCTTGTTGGGAAGTGTGTAAAAGGGAAAGTTTGAAACCTGCTGGGGATTATATTTCTATTGAACAAATTGTTTCTTTAGTTGAGTATGAAATAAATCTTCAAATTCCCCCTCGAAGTATAACATTAGGGGGAGGAGAGCCTTTACTTCAGGGTTATCCTATGCTTAATTTGTTAGGAATGTTGAAAACACTTCCTATAAATCATATTCTCCTTACCAGTTGTGCCGCTGTGGATAATCAGGAACTATGGCGACAGGCTCTTAAATCTACTGACGGGGTATTACTTCAATTGTTCACAGTAGATAAAGATGTATGGCAAAGTGTTAGCAATGTTCCTTTTGAAGTTTATCTCCGTAATTTACATGACCTTGCTCTATCGGAAAAACCTATTTATATTCGCATTCCCATTGTTCCCGGTTTTACAAACTCTCCCAAAACGATATATAACTTATGTCTGTTTATAAAAGAATCTCTCCCCTATACAAAGCAGGTTGAATTTCGTGGGTATGTTCCCAATTCTTCATTTAAGAATCCTCTGTTTTCTTTAAGAGATAACAATATAAGTTCTGAGGAAATAATAAAACTTTGTTCATTAGCCCACGAGATAGGTCTGAAAGAGGCTCATTGGCGGGGTAACCTACGAACACTTGATAATGCTCCCTTGAACTATTCAATTTCTGAAAATAAAATGGATTTCAAATCGGATATTTAAGCCTCCCTCCCTTGTTTGGGAACTTATAAGAAAGTGGGCCCTGCAGGACTCGAACCTGCGACCAAGTGATTATGAGTCACCTGCTCTGACCTACTGAGCTAAGGGCCCTAAAACGGAATTAGAGCGACAAATATTATATCGATTTTTATTTTTTTATGCAACTTTCAATGAAGGGGAGCAACTCGCGTGCGCGCCATGTATGTCTTAATTTTCGTATGGCTTTCGCCTCAATCTGTCGGACACGCTCACGGGTAACATTAAATACACTTCCCACTTCTTCTAATGTTCGAGAAAATCCGTCTCCCAAACCCCAACGCAACCGAATCACTTTTTCTTCTCGTTCTGTTAAGGTCTTCAAAACTTCATTTATTTTATCAATAAATAAGCGATGTTGTGTTGTATCGGAAGGATTTTCTACATTTTCATCCACAATAAAATCACCAAATGTGGTATCGCCATCATCACCGATAGGGGTTTCTAAACTCATGGGGTCCTGCGATATTTTTCGGATAGAGTGAACGCGTTCAATAGGCAGTTCCATTTCATCTGCAATTTCTTCCACATTAGGTTCGCGTCCATATTTCTGGATTAGACTACGATTGGCTCTTGCTAATTTGTTTATGGATTCTATCATGTGAACAGGAATACGAATGGTTCGCGCCTGGTCTGCAATCGCACGGGTAATTGCCTGCCGTATCCACCATGTTGCATAGGTACTGAATTTATACCCTCGCCAGTACTCGAACTTATCTACTGCTTTAATTAGTCCGATGTTTCCTTCCTGTATCAGGTCTTCAAAAGACATGCCTCGATTGGTGTATTTTTTAGCAATACTTACGACCAGACGGAGGTTGGCTTCTACCAACTTTTGTTTCGTTTCATTTATTTTTTCTTCTTTTTCGCGGACTGTTCTAATAAGTTCTGTAATTTGTTCAAAATTCATTTGTGCATCGCGTTGAATCTGATTGATTTTGGCCCTTGCCATCTCAACTCGTTGGGCACATTCATAGAAATATATAGCATCCGGGTCTTTTTTACTTTTTCTTCCGCGTCCCGAATGAGCTTTTTTAATAATCTCATCTGCGGTCAGACCAAATTCATGTTCCAATTGTATAATTTCATCACGCGCACTCAAAATACGCCGTTCTAATGCTTTAATTTTTCTACCAATTTTAACGATTTCTCTTGCACATAATGGGAAATTGCTTAATATTTGGTATTGTTTTTCTCTTAGCTCTTGAATTTGTTTTTGCAATGTCTCAATATATTGAATTTTGCCTTTCTGTTTTGCTTTTTTCCGTGTTAATTTTTCATATTTCTTCTCTAATGCTTGTATTTGTTGACGAATAACAGCCAATTGGTCAGCACTTTGTAATAATTGCTTCTTTAGTTTTTCCATTTTTGCGTTTTCACTGCATTCAATTACACGTGAGGGATCCAAACGTCCGGAACGAATACGTGTTGCAATAAGGAAAAACTCATGCACCGTATAGGGAGCACTTAGCAAAACCCGAACCAATTCTTTTTCTGCCTCTTCGATATTTTTTGCGATACCCACTTCTTTTTCTTTTGTTAATAGAGGTACTTTTCCCATAGCTCTTAAATAGACACGGATGCCTTCATCGGGGCGAGAAGGAGTTTTTAACACTTCTGCTTTTTGAGCATCTGCGGAGACTACAGCACCTTTTATTAATGGTGCTTTTTCGTAACCCAAGGCACGCAGAGTCTCGCTTGGGCTTTCGTGGGCATCATAAAGCATCTCCAAAACAATAGATTCTTCCTCTTTGGGAATTGTGCTGTCTAGGTCTTTATATTTTTTCAAAACCTTTTGTTTTGTCGGCATATTTTTTACCTCTTGTTTTTTATTTGAACACCAGATAATTGACTTCTCTTAGTGATTAATTCTTTCTGGTTACTTAAAAGTTCCATCAACCTTTCTTTTTGTTGTCGTTTTTCGGCTTCTTGAATTTGTTGTTGGATAAAACCGATTTGCTGATTGATATACTCAATATGAAATCGGTTTAATCGTTCCATAGCCAATGTTTTCAGGTCATTGTTGACAGGTTCAGATAACAATACCTTCTGAAGTAATTTTTTCCCTTCACATTCTTCCATAAAACGAGGGTCGGGGTCTTTGTTTTCTAATATATATTTCATTGCCACACCCAGAGGTGTTGCGGGCATAGGGATTTCTTGAAAGAGTTGTTTTGTTCGTTTTTTTATCTGTTCATCATTTATCAGTCCATGCAGAAAATCTATATCATCTATAGGAACACTTTCTGTATGAGAATTATTCGTTTGACTACGAAGGGAATAGTTATTTTTCAAGTATTGTTCATAATCACTCTTAACCGCCCAAAAACTAATTCGCAAAGCAGAAGCAATTTCTTTCAGGAACTCTTCTTTGATTGAATTTTCTTCCATAATGGAAATGAGACGGAACAGCTCGCTTAATACGGTTATTTTTCCCTGGGGAGTGGACAAAAGATTTTGTTTTTGTTGCAGATAAAAGGTAAAAAAAGTAGAGGCGGAAGAAATTCTTTTTTCCCATTCAGAAACTGGATTACTTTGTAAAAAATCGTCCGGGTCTTTACCATCCGGAAGTGTTACAGCAGAAACGGTTAAACCCGCCTGAAGTAGAATTGATGTTGCCCTGATAGAGGCTGAAAGTCCTGCTTCATCGCCATCATATACAATTATCACTTTGGGAGCAAATCTTTTCATCAGATTTGCCTGACCCGCAGTCAAAGCCGTCCCGCAGGTAGCTACAACATTCCGTATCCCGGATTGAAAACATCTTAATACATCTATATAACCTTCTACCAGAATTACATTCTCATAGGAACGAATCGTTTCTTTACCTTCCCACAATCCATAAAGGACTTTGTTTTTTTGATATATTTCGGTTTCGGGCAAATTTATATATTTGGGACCTTCTCCCGTTATTTCTCTACCTCCGAATGATATTACCTTACCTTCAATATTGCGTATTGGGAAAAGAATTCGATTTCTGAAAAAATCGTAATATCTTCCCTCTTCTCCACCAGAACGAATTAAACCACTTCTTAATAATAATCGTTCTGAGAAACCTTTTGATTTTAAGAAGCGGTATAGGGAATAACCATCGGCAGGAGCAAAACCAAGTCTGAATTCTTCCTGGATTTCAGGGGATATATTTCTTTTCCTTAAATATTCCTGGGCTATTTTCCCGTTCAAAGATTTTGTTAATTGATTACGATAAAATTCAACAGATAATTCAACAATCTGGAAGAGTGTTTTCTTATCGTTTTGTTCCGGAGAACGCTCTTTTGAGGAATAACTGGTTTTAGGCAAATGAATACCTGCCTCATCTGCAAGTATTTCTAATGCATCCATAAAAGATATATTTTGAATATCTTTCAGGAAAGATATAGCATCTCCTCCCTTCCCGCACCCAAAACAGTAATAAATCTGACGGGATTTAGAGACTGTAAAAGAAGGTGTCTTCTCTGTATGAAAAGGACAGAGAGATACATAACGGTCTGAACCTGTAGGTTTTAATTCACAGTAAGTGGACACGAGTTTTACTATATCTGTTGCGTTTAATACTTGTTCAATAATATGACGAGGATACAAGGGCAGAACTAACCTTTTATGTTGAGGGCTGTCATTTCTATTAGTAAAGACAGTATTACCCCAATTTTGTCAAGTAGTATTATTTTAACACAAATAAACTTAAAATGCAAATTTTGAGCTTAAAAAATATTTTCGTGAAAAATATTGAATTTAAGGAATAACTTTATTTTGAAGAAATGGGACAGGGTATTCGTTTGTATTTTTCTGGAAGTTTAATCCATTCTTCCTCTCCATATAATCCTATCTTAGATACATCAATAGGATGAAATCCTAATTGGAAAGCAGGTGAATTTTCTTTCAAACGGAAATCACATTTGTCTGGATTTTCAAACATGGGGTCTGCAATGATGCTATTGATATCAAAACCATCTTCCTGCCATTGTTTTAATGTTTTATTCTTAAACATTACATCTTTTCCTGATGCATTCCAGTAACAGTTTTTATCCATTTGCCATTTTTTGTTTGTCCAGTTGCTACCTAATAATTTGTCGTTATCGTAATAGACAATATTTCTTTCAAATATGAATGAGATATGGTCTTCTTCTCGACTTCGAATAATTTGTTCTCTTGCAGAGAGAGCAAAGATATTATTTATGACACGATTTTCTCGGCCATAATGTTGGTGGAAGTTGCCGGTTAATGTATGATGAACAATGTTATTTTCTAAAACAATATAAGAACTTCCTTCATCTGTGTATAAGCCCCATCCCCCATATTGTTCTGGGTCACACATAATATCATGGATATGATTGTTTTTCAATTCAGTCCCGGGTGAAATGCCTAATGTGTAAATGCCGCCCATATCTGCTAATTGAGCCTTTCCTATATTATGGATGTGATTGTATTCAACAATATTATGATGTGCAGAACTTGGGTCATACCCCCAACACCATCCTACGGACATACCGGAATAACGAAAATCGCAAATCTCATTATGAGCCACATGATTATATGAACTGCGACCTATCCAAACACCAATACCGGCACGCAAAAACCTTCCACCTTCATGTATAAAACAATTTTCTACTGTATTATGTCCGCAACCTGTTATTCCCAACTCTTTATATAGATACAGACTTTTCTCTTCTACAGTGGAAGGACTGGGGCTACCATCCGTTTCTGCATTTGCAGTCTCCCCAATTTTGATTCCTCCCGCTCCCATATCATATAGATGACATTGACGAATAATATTATTTTGTGAACCGGAACGCCACCATAAGGCATAGTTACTAACATGTTGAATTGAGCATTTTTCAAAGACACAGTATCGGGCACCTATTCCTTGAATGGCACCGGAAACAGAAACTTCTGCCTGTGGGTCAAATTGTCCTTGTTCACTTATTGGAAAATTAGTAAAAGCAAACTCAATCCCTTTGAAAAGGATATGCTCAACAAATTTGTTCTCGGCGGGTTTTCCTTCCAGTAAAAGCAATTGTTCTACAACAGGAACAATAACTTCTGCAGAAGTCATGTCTTCCTCAGGTAAAGGAATATAATAAAGTTTTCCTTCTTTACGGTTGAGATACCATTCCCCAGGTTTATCCAGGCCTTCGAAAAGATGTTCGATATAAAACCGTTGTCCTTCCGAAAAAATAACAGCGAACCAAAAATTTTTGGGAACATTCAGATATAAACACTTTGTATCTGTATCCACAGAACGAATAGGCAATAAAGGAACCGCCCATTTACAAAAAAGCACACAATAACTACCCGTCAGGGATTCCCAATTTTGAATAGGGTCTTTTTCATCATAGAAAACTTTAAGTGTTCCAGGTTGATTTTCACTTTCAGGGATATATTCGTATTTTTTTGCTGTAAAAAATTCTTGTTTGGAAGGATAGTCTCCAAAGGGGTTTGTATCATTAGGAATACGAGCAGGTTGTCTCCGTTCTCCATTTACCCATAAGGAATTAAATGATAATTTTCCAGCATTGATAGTTTGCATATCGGCTACATACTTGTTATTTTCCTTGTTCCACGATGTAATTTTGACTCCTCCTGATATTAGAGGTCTTTCGTTCTGGTAATTTTCAAATATTGTAGGATTGTCTTTCTTGCCCGAGTGTTCTGGGGTTATAACTATAGGTACATTTACTAAGTAAGTCCCTCCTCTTAAAACAACTCTTATCGTTTTTTCACCTGCACCGGAATTACGAATATTTTTTACCTTCTCCAGTGCTTTCTGGATAGAGGCTAAAGGACCTTCTGTTTTGCTTTCATTGGCTTCTGGAAGTGCCCCTGACCATGCATCATTTCCTTCGGGTGAGATGTATATAGTTAATTCATTACTATTTTGTGCAAAACTTATCAGGGATGTTAATAAAATCATGCAGAAAAATATCAAGCAATTTTTCATGTTTTATCTCCTTCTTCTTTTATTAAAGTGTAACTAATACTATCCTAATGGATACCTTATTTGTCAACATCTCATTTATTGATTTTAATAACTATTTATTAAAGTTTTTCAAATAATTGACGATAATAGGAACAGAAAGTTGAATATAAAGTAGTGAATCCTCCATGAGTTATGAGTGTGTGTCCCAACTCTCATAAATTTATTTGAGTTCCATAGTTATATACTTCCTTGAGTGACGCCATAAAAGACCCAAAATTATGGCGTCCTTTCTTTTTTTTAAACAATTTTTTCCTTTATAATTCATCTACTTTTTCAATATATAACTCATTTTTTAAAACATGATAAAAACAAAATCATTATTCTATTTTCTTATATTAATACTTCTGTTTAGTTCTTGTGCCCGACAAAGGCATAAAGTAGTTTTTCAATCTCCTTTTGCTGAAAGGAAACAAGAGACATGGGGTTATCCCCTTCCGGAAGCACCTTTTCAAATTACTTCACCTTTTGGAGAAATACGAAGAAAAGGCACTACAACCTATCTACATCAAGGGATAGATATAAAAGCAGAAAAAGGAACTCCTGTATTAGCGGTGCAAAAAGGTATTGTTATATTCGCCGGGAAATCAACGGGCTATGGTTTATTGGTTTGTATTGAACATCCGGGACAATGGGAATCAAGATATGCTCATCTTGACTGTATTAAGGTTAAAGAAAATAATAAAGTTAAGAAAGGGCAAATCATTGGGAAAGTCGGAGCAACTGGCAATGCGACAGGTCCTCACTTGCATTTTGAGTTAAGAAGAAATGGAATACCCGTAAATCCGGCACCTCTACTTTCAATAAAAAAATGAATTATAAATAGTCTCCATATAATTCTTTTGCACATTGAGGGCAAATTCCATGGCTAAACTCCGCATCTGTATGTTGGCGAATATAAACCTCTACCTCATGCCAATAACCTTCATCATCACGAATCTTTTTGCAGCGGGCACATATAGGCAATAATCCATGTAGCTTTTTAACAGTGTTCAAAGCCTCTTTTAATTTTTCTACGGTTTCTTCTAATTCTTTTGTTTTTTGTAGATTCTGTTTTTCCAATCTCACGCGTTCCAGAGCCTGTGCATATAAGGAAGTTATCCACTGAATAGATTCCCAATGTGAAGGAGTATAATTATCTTCTGCATTTACCGCTATAACAAAAACCAAATCTTGAGACGGTGTAAAAGAAGGATAAAAAAATAATCTATTAACATGAATTTTTCCAAAGAGTAAATGTTCCTCATTCTGAATATCATTGATAAGTTTAGGCGTCCCTGCCTTAATAAAAAGATATAAGAATTCTTCTTTTTTCGCCAATTCTTTCGTATCGAAAGAGATTGCGAATTTATCTGTTTTTTTTCTGTTTATACCATGAAAGAAATATTTGTCCTGTTCAGGGTCAAAATACCCGGCAAAACAAAAGTCGCTACAGAGTATATCTACAGATGTTCGGCATACCATCCGTGCCAGTTCATCTTCATCTCTAAAATTCAAGAGAGAACGAGCAAACCCTGCATATAAAGAACTGATGATAACTTCATTATTTAATTGTTTCTCTACTCTCTTTCTGTCTGTAATGTCCACATGGGTTCCAGAAATTCGGATAGGATTTCCTTTGGAATCTCTTGTAGAGACTCGCCCATAAGTATGTATCCATTTTTTATACATACCTCTATAAATAATTTGGTATTGAACATTAAAAATTCCATCTTCTTTTGCAAGTGCTTCTCCTAACTCTTTTCGAACTAATTCTCTATGCTCAGGAACAATAGAATTAACCCAATCTTCCAGTGTATAACCTTCCCTTTGTTTCATTCGAAACATCTCTAAAGCAGCTTGGTTTATATTATAAGTATTTCTCAAAATATCCCATGACCATAAACCTATATTTCCTAATTCTGAGGCAACTCGTAGGTTTTCTTTTATATTCTTCAATTCCTCTTCTGATTCCATAAAAGAAGTTATATCCATCCCAATGCCTACAAGTTTTTTGGCATATTTTCCTTGTCTTGAAATACATTCCCCAATAGTTCGAACCCAAACCAATCTATTTTCGGGTAAAAGCAAACGGTGGTCAACAGCGAAACTATTTGTAGCCCCCCGAATACAGGGTTTGACTGCATGCCAAAAACTGACACGGTCTGTGGGATGTATGTATTTCCACCATTCTGTCAACTCATCCGGGACATTCAAATAGGGAAATAACGCTTTTAAACCGGAGGACATTATCTTACCCGTATTTACTTCATATTCCCAAACACCAATGCGCCCGGTTTTCAGTGAGATTTGATGAAGATTTAATAATGTCTTTTCCTGCCAATATTGTTCTAAATAGGAAATAATTCCTGTTAAAAGAGGCATTTTCTCTTCAAAATATTGGCAAATCTCCTCGGTAGGTTTATCTGCTCTTTTATCTGCAAAAAGGAAAAGCCATTTCTTTTGTCCTGCGGTGCTTAATGGAAGTAAAATTAAAGAACGATAACCTAATAAATGACACAGTCCACAATATTCTGTATTTTTTAAACAACGAACAAGTATTCGGGCTCTTTCTGGTGTTGCATTAAATCGTAAAAAATCTTTATACATAAATTCAGATGGAATATAAGTAGCACGACCTTGAAGAACATCTTCGCATATCCTATTTATATTTTTATCAGAAGAAAGTAAAGAACAAAAATCTGTTTCTTTATCATTACTGAATATCTGTATTTGATTTTCTCCTTCTTTCATCAAGGCATACACTATTTCAAAATCAAACAGGCTACTTAAACCGGATAACAATCGAGAGATTATCTCCTCCAGACGATATACATTATTATTAATTGTTAGACCTATTAAAAATTCATCTATTGACTTGTCAAATTGATTTAGCAAAAATTTACGATTTCGTAAAATATGATTTTTAATAGTCCTCAAAGAACAGTTCAGATGACGGGTATTTTTTGAACCTAAAGGAATACAATAAACATTATCTCTGGCTAATTGAGGTTCGATATTTTCTGGAATTTTAGAACTGACTATAAAAAGAATAATGTTGTCACACTTTTCTAAAATCTTTTTATAAGAGTCCCATTTTGATATATTTGCTATATAATCAAAAACTATAAATTCAAAATTAACTTCCCCACCTAACAAACGAGTTAAAGTCTGAGGAGAGGCACAATAATGTATCTTTACTTCCTGACCCCAAAATGTTTTGTTCAAAAGAATTTGGTCTCGCTCTTGTTGGTGTTGCCCAATTACCAATATATTTAGGCAGGAATAAGAAGGAAATTTAGTTATGTTATTTTTTGATAACATCATGTTTTACCCATATCTTTATACCCCTGATAATTCCCGAAATATTCAATTATAGATATTGTCTATAAAAATAATATACCATAAAATAGAATAAAAGCAAGAAAAATAATAATTATCTTTTCTTAATTATTATAATTTATTGTAGTAGAAAGATTCTTTTGATTATTTTCAATGTATTATGAATTATCTTGAAAATTAACTGTATTTTACACCCATTAGGTTGCAAAGTATATAGCGGTCTAACTCTTCATAATCTCGTTCCGCAATCAATTTTGATACTAATTTAGTATCCATGGCTCTAACTTTTTCAACTAATAACTTAAAAGTAGCCAGACTATTTCTCAAGTGCTTTGTATTCACTGCTTGTTTTTGTGTTCTCATCGTTTTTACATCGAGTCCTATCCATTCCCCATTTCTACCGTAGCCATATTCTTCTAAAACCCGAACCTGATTAAAGGCTCTTCGGAGATTGTAAGAGCCAAAAGATTTATCTTGGTCGAATTTTAAGCCACCTTGGTCGTTCAGATGGACACTTTTTAGTTTATTATGAGCCAGTGCATACGCCATATCATCGGCAGGGTCTAATCCAGCGAGAACAGAATGTGCTGTTTCTACCAGACAACAAACACGAGCCGGGTCATTTGTGATATAAGACAAACCAATAGCATGTCCAATAGTTGGAATAATAGCACTATCAACAGGTTCATTGGGTTTGGGCTCAATAAGGATAATAACATTTTTATCATACGCTAACATTTCATTTATAGCATCACGAATTTGAAGCACAGCCAAGCGAACATTTTTACTCTCACGAATATATGTGCCTTCCCTTGCTAACCATAATACCATATTATGTGTGCCTAAAATATTCATAATATCAATAGCCTTTTTTGTTCTTTCAATAGCGTATTTACGGCATGTCGGGTCATTACTGGTATAGGCACCATCTATTGTTTTCGGTGAGAACCATAAACGCGGTGCAACAAACTCAGCAACCAGTCCTTCATTATCTAACATTTTCTTCACTTTCTTTGCTTCTTTCTCTATTTCTGCACTGGATTTTTCATCCAGGTCAGGAACAGCGTCATCATCATGAAATTGCATTCCATCAAATCCCAACTGCCTGGCTACTTTCATTTTTTTCGCTAATGGCTCTGGCTCGCGAACCGTAGGTCCAAAAGGGTCTGCTCCTTCATCAATATTCCATGGACCGAAAGAAAAACGATATACGGCTTTAGGTTTGTTGCTGTCTGAATTAATTTTCTTTGTAACCATATCCTAATCTCCTTATCATATTTTTGTATAATTAAAAGGCTTATTTTTTGTAGAATAAATCTTTTAAACAACAAAAGACAAATAGATATAAATCATGACACAAAAAAAATCTGATTACAAATCAAAGTTATTGTCCTTTTCTTTTTGCCATTCAGAATATATATTGGCTCCACATACCTATTATAAAATAGGAGGTCCTGCAGATTTTGTACTTATTCCTAAAAATGAAGTGGAATTGGAACAATCTTATCAAGTTCTCCAACAAATTTCCCTCCCCTATTTTATTTTAGGAGGAGGAACGAATGTTTTAATTTCGGATAAAGGCTTTCGTGGGGTGGTTCTTATCACATCTTATCATAAGGAATTTAAACCTTTAGGAAATGACCGTTATTTTATCAGCGGAGGAGTAGAACTGGATTGGGTAGTAAGAGAGGTATTACTAAAAAATAATTATGAAGGGGTTGGTGCTTTAACGGGTATTCCCGGGACTATAGGCGGTGCTTTGTTTATGAATGCAGGCACTGTAAATGGTTGTATTTGTGAATGGACAGAAAAAGTTTTTCTACTGTCATCAGAAGGGAAAAAAGAGGTGGTAATAAAGCCGGAATTATATGGTTATCGTTCTCAGAGATTCTGTTCCATGTATGAGTTAATATGCGGTGCTATTTTTCATTTTCAAAAATCAGACAAGAACCAACAATCGGTTTATGAGCACTATATGAATCGCAGGAAAGAAAAACAACCTCAGGGGTATTGTTGTGGCAGTGTATTTAAAAATCCTGCGGGTTATCATGCTGGTAAATTAATTGAAGAATGTGGATTGAAAGGTATCCGAAAAGGGGGAGCCGTTATAAGCCCCATTCATGCAAATTTTATTATCAATGAAAATAACGCTACTTTTGATGATGTTTTATCTTTAATTCGTCTTATCCGAGAAAAAGTATATGAAAAATTTAATATAAAATTGGAGGAAGAAGTTCGTATTCTTTTTGAAGATGGTTGTCTCCAAACCTGTAAGCACTACAAAAATCAAGAAGGGTAAATATCATGCCTAAAAAACTTCTTTATGTGATTAATGCTACGGCCCCTATCCGTATATGCGATTTAGGAGGTTGGACGGATACCTGGTTCGCTGAATATGGAGCGGTTCTTAACATAGGAGTTTATCCCTATGCAGAGGTGCAGATTTATGTATATGAAACCTCTGCGGAAGAAAGCCCTAAAATAGTGCTGGATGTTGAGAATTTTGGAGAACGATATACGCTTCATACAACCTTTACGGAATATGATAAGCATCCTTTGCTGGAAGCATGTATTGATATTATGAATTTACCTTCGAATCTATCTTTCGAGGTAAACCTTTTTTCTGAGGCACCTGCAGGATGTTCAACGGGCACATCGGCATCTATCAGTGTTGCTTTGTTGGGGGCTCTTGATATGTTGACACCGGGACAACGCACCGCCCATGAGATTGCAAGTCTTGCACACCGTGTTGAAACAGAAAAATTAGGGTTGCAATGTGGAATACAAGACCAGATTTGTGCCAGTTATGGAGGGATTTGTTTTGTTGAAATGTTTCAGTATCCACATGCTTCGGTTTCACCTATTATGTTACCTAATTCTATATGGTGGGAATTAGAGCGTCGGCTCATGTTGGTTTACCTTGGTAAAACCCATTCTTCCAGTAATGTTCATAAACAGGTTATAACGCGATTGGAACAACCCAACAGTGATAAAAGTGTTCTGGATATATTAAGGAACTCTGCTCATATAGGTAAAGACGCTTTATTAGAAGGTGATTTCAATTCTTTTGCAAGGGCTATGATACAAAATACAGAAGGGCAGATGGCTCTACATCCAGCATTAGTATCGAATACAGCCCAGGAAGTTATTTATTTAGCCAAACAACACGGTGCTATAGGCTGGAAAGTAAATGGGGCCGGTGGAGAAGGAGGGTCTTTGACATTACTCTTTGATGAACACAATAAAAATAAGAGGAATTTTAAAAAGGCATTAGCGGAATTTAATCCTCAATTACAAATCATTCCTATTTATCTTTCTCGCATGGGCTTGAGAAGGTGGTTTCACTAAAAAAAGTTTGCTCTTACATAGGTTATGAACTATTCTCCGTTGGCAATTTTTTACCTGCATGTTCACATATTGTTCTAAAAAGTTGTCGGGTTACTTCTACGCCATAATCATTAAAATTTTTCGGATTGTTCCAAAATTCTGTTAAATCTCCCTGATGTTCTCTCTCGTAGTTTAATACCTTCAACATCATTTGCACTTTATCTAATCCCCTCACTAATTTTGCTTCTGGAGACGATACCTCATGAAACTCACGATGTAACTCTGAATACTTTGAAGAAAAACTTTCCATTAACTTATCAAATACTGCTTGCTCTGCTTGCAACTTTTCCCTTGAGAAATATTTCTGTGTAATAGGCATGGGCATATCCATCATTTTTGCTTCCGCCAAATCATGAATTATAGCCATTGTCAGAACTTTTTCCCCATCCCAATGTCCGGGGTATTCTTCAATAACTAACAATGCCAGCAAACTTAAAAAATGGCTATGTGCAGAGACGGATTCCGGGATAGATACACCTCGTAATAAAAATCCTGCACGCGGAACACGGTCCAAAGGATGTATTTCTTTAAACAAATGTAATACTCTCTCACAAAAATCTACCATATTGTTTTATTTCCTTCAATAATACTTCTTATTAATTCAGATTTTGTATTTCTTCCGATAAAGAGGACATCATATTCTTAAATTGTTTATCAAAAACAAAATATGCGGTGATATTTGAGAAAATTAAAAAAAATGCGATGATAATTATCATTTTGTAATTAGGAATAGAATAGAACAAAAACAATAGAAAGAAAACATCTACAATTGGAGAACCGAATAGGATAAGATTCCGAATCCATACATAATTTTTTATAGAGCAATTAACAATAACGCTACCACTTTTCCCCTCGATATAGATTTTATCTATCCAGGGATATATGAATACTTCGCCTTTTTGTCCACGAGATACAGGACGAATTAGTTCAATATTATCTTCCCATTCACGCTCAACAATAAAGCCTTTGCCTAAGAACAAATTCCGCAGTTTCTCAATATAGTTTTTCCTTTCTGCTTCATTGACTTCAATCTCTATAGCAAAATTCTTTTCCATATCCATGCTCCTTTAGAAACATTGCCCTTATTGTTTTTAGTCTTTATATATATAATATATTATAACTATTTAACAAACCAGTAAAATTTATATTACCTGTATGATGAAAAAATTAATCGTCTTTTTTGGAGCCATTGGTGACACAATATTACTTGCTCCAGCAATTCAGAAATTATCAAAAAATGGAGTTATCCATGTGGTAGGCTATCCGGAACGGATGGCTTTATTAAAACAGGCTGGCTGGATAGAAGAAATATATGATGCGGATACCATTGATTTCACTTCTATTTTTTCAACACCATCCAACAAACTATGTGATTTTCTGATACAATTTGATACCGTTTATTTCTTTTTTCAGGATGGGGAATCTTTAGTGCAAAAAGCCAAATCTATTGGTGTCCCATCTTCCTATCATTTTTCGGGTAAACCTCCCAATAACTGGAAAAAGCACGCTTCAACTTACTATCTCCAATGTTTTGGATTTCCATCTATTAAAGATTTTGTTTTACCTATTTCTCCTAAAAAGATACACAACGAAGTTATCATTCATCCGGGTAGTGGGAGCAAAGAGAAAAATTACCCAATAGATTTCTTTATAGAGATTACAGAACAATTGCTTAATAAACATTTTAAGGTTCGTTGGTGTTTAGGACCTGCAGAAAAAAAATTAACCCTATCTCGAAAAATTCCAACACTTCAAATAGAACGACTTACACAATTGGCAGAATATATTGCAGGTGCAAGTGCCTATATAGGCAATGACAGTGGTATTTCTCATCTTGCCGGGGCATTGGGAGTAAAAACTATTGCTCTTTTTTGTTCCACAGACCCCAAGGTATGGTCTCCCCTCGGACCTCGTGTTTTTACATTTACACAGGGAAATTTTTGTTTAGAAGAGATATTAAGAATTATCTGTGAAGGCGTTTAAAAAATTTCTATCTTTGCCAACTATAGAGGATATGAATTAAAATATATACAAATTTCCACAAAATTTAACTTAAATGAAGGTTTTTTATCATGAATAAAGAAGAGGTTGAACAACAGGAATATTTATATAAAATACGGCATTCGTTAGCACATGTATTGGCACATGCTGTTTTAGAAATCAGACCGGATGCAAAATTGGCGTTTGGTCCTCCTGTGGAAAATGGTTTTTATTATGATTTTGATTTTAATGGCAATCCTATTGGCGAATCAGATTTGCCTGAACTTGAAAAAAGAATGCGAAA
>Ga0123519_10004319_pt1 | contig 23126 bp, 21 predicted proteins | sample YelNatPaOPRAMG02_FD_87396 | JGI IMG/M metagenome (GOLD analysis project Ga0123519, IMG submission 87396) | Hot spring microbial communities from Yellowstone National Park - Yellowstone National Park OP-RAMG-02 (version 2) | ecosystem: Environmental > Aquatic > Thermal springs > Hot (42-90C) ...
ATAAAAAAAGAATTACGAATATTTCTTCTCATAACTTTTATAATCTTTTTCCCTTATTTAGGATTTAGTGTTTCGGATTTAGAATTACCCAAACAAAGTGATACGTATCTTGTTACAGGTAACCAATTGAATGAAGAAGGTAAAAAATATGATAGAGAAAAAGTTGTATTTTCCGGAGAAGTTATTGGAGATATTTTCAGAAAAGGAGATTATTGTTGGGTTAATGTATCTGATGGAAATTTTACTATTGGTGTCTGGATGAAATATGAAGATGCAAAAAAAATAAAATATCTCGGAAGATATGGAATAAAAGGTGATATTTTAAAAGTTGAAGGAACTTATTATGAAAATTGTCCAATCCATTATGGAGAAAATGATATCCATGCAGAAAATGTAACTATAATTAATGAAGGAAAAATTGTAAAAGAAGAGTTGAATATAAAGAAGATATTTTTAAGTTTGATACTTGGAGTTATTGTACTAATTTTTATCCTTATTCCGAAAAAATTTCTCCTGAAAGAAAATGAGTAAACCCTTCCAAAATTTTAACTTTTAATATTTTACCAATTTCAGAACTATCTCCTTTAAAAAAAACTGGTTTATTTGTTTCTGTTTTTCCAATTAAATATCCTTTTTTCTTATAACTTTCCTTTTCAACAAAAATTTCTACTACTCTATCCTTATAATTTTGGTTTATTTGTTGAGTAATTTTCTCTTGTAAATTTAAAATTAATTTATGTCTTTTTTCTTTCTCTTCTTCTGGAACATCATCTTTTAATTTTGAAGATTCTGTTCCATCTCTTGGAGAATATTTAAAAACAAAAAGTTCATCAAATTTTATTTTTTCTATAAATTTGTATGTTTCCATAAAGTCATCTTCTGTTTCAGAAGGGAATCCTACTATTATATCTGAAGTTATAGATATATCAGGTACAAAATTTCTTACATTTTCAACAATTTTTAAATAATGGGAAATAGTGTATTGCCGGTTCATAAGTTTTAAAATTTTATCAGAACCTGATTGAAGAGGAAGATGAAAATGTTTACAAAGTTTTGGCAAATTTTTAAAAGAACTTATTAAATTTTCAGGCACATCTTTCGGATGAGAAGTTAAAAACCTAATTCTTAAAATTCCATCTATTTTATGTATTTCTTCTAATAATTTAACAAAATCAATACTGCCTATATCTTTGCCATATTCATTTACATTCTGTCCAAGTAAAACAATTTCTTTCACTCCTTTTTCAACAAGTTTTTTCACCTCATCTAAAATTTTTTCAGGTGGTTTACTTATAAGTTTTCCTCTTGCATAGGGAACAACACAGTAAGAACAGAAATTATTACATCCTTTTGTAATAGAAACTTCACAAGAAACCTGATTTTTAATATTTGGGATCTCTTCTAAAAAAGGATTATTTGATTCACCTTGCAATACTACTTTTTTTTTATAAGAAGAAAATTCTTGCAAAATTTTTATACTTTCAAAAAATCTATTCGGACTACATACTACATCAATAAAAGGATATTTTGATAAAATTTTGCTTCCATATAAATTCGCAGTGCACCCATAAAGACAGAAAATTTTACCTTTTTTCTTTAATGGTTTTAATGAATTTAAGTATCCAAACATCCTGTCTTCTGCATGCTTTCTTACACTACAACTATTAACAATAATAATATCTGCTTGCTCTGGAGAAAAAACTTGAACAAACCCATTTTTAACAAGAAATGATATTAATCTATGAGAATCAGCAAAATTCATCTGACATCCATAAGTTTTAATATAAAAAAATTTCTCCATAAGGTTGAAGGAAGGTAAGTTTTTTTATAATTTTTTAATGCTGTAAAATGCTCCTAAAACCATTCCTATAACACTTAAAATATTCAGTTTAAATTGGATAACAAAATTCATATCAAGAACAATTAAATCAAATTTTTTCATCTCCCAAGCAGGAAAAACTGAAGTGGAAAAAAGATGTGATAAATAAGAAGATGTAGGTACCAGGATATATATCAGTTCACCTAATGCAGTCCCTATTAAAGCAGAAAGAAAAATGATAATCAAAGCATATATTATTTTCATTTTGTAATATTTTAAAATAAAGATTTTAAAATGTCAAAAATTTTTCGGGGAAAAAGCCGATTTGTAAATCCTTAGTGAAACCCGTTATGGAAGTGTATAGTTAACAGTTTACTGTTTACAGTTCATAGGGGATAGTACATAGGGGTTAGTACATAGTACATAGTTAATAGGAACAGGGTAAGTAAAGCAAAAATCAAATATCAAAAATCAAAATGGAAAATTCTAAATCCGAAATACGAAGCACGAAACAAATTCATACATCCTCAAGGAAGATAGGTATGTTTGTTTTATGTTTAATGTTAAATGTTTAATGTTTTTAACATAACACATGAAACATTACACAAGAAATACGAACGGTGTTAAGTGAGTATTTCCGTTGATAGTTTGTAGTTTGCTGTAAACTGTACACTGTTCACTGTAAACTGTAAATACGAACGAAGTTTAGTAAGTATTTACGCCGATTTTTTTTACATTAAGTGATAAGAGTAATTTTTAAAAGTTTTTCAATATAATATCTATAGTTTTCAAATGATATATCTGAAGAAATGGAATGGTCAATACCAGGGATATAACCACCTTCATATATAAGTTTTTTATTCCTTTCAAGTTCATTATCAATTGCTGTTTTACCTTTTGTTATTTCTCTTTTATCAATTCCACCTAACATTTTTAATTCCTTTCCAAATTTTTTTCTTAATTCAGGACAACTCATACCAGCAGCAACTTCACATGGAGAAAAACAGTTTATACCTACTCTAAGATAATAGGGAATAAGTTGTCTCAAATCTCCATCACTATCATACCATGTTAAAAAAATACCTTTTGAATGAGCAAAATCCATAACTTTTTTATATCTTGGAAGAATAAATTTTTCAAACATATCTGGTGAGATTAAAGGACCATTTTTAAAAGCAATATCTTCTCCAAATCCAATTATATCAATTTTTATATATTTGGTTGCTCTTTTTATCCCTTCAATACAAAAGTAGTTTATTCTCTCAAATAGTTCATCAACAATTTCAGGAGCATCATAAAATAAATAACTGGCTCCCTCCACTCCTGCAATTGACCTTAAATTCCAGTAATAGCAACCACCATCTATTAAAATTAAACCATCTTCCGGATTTAACTTTTTGAGTTTTTCAATCCACTCTTCTGTGTATCTATCTTCAATCTTATCTATATTAAATCTTTCTTCAATTATTTTTTTAAAATCATTTTTATTCTTTACAGGAAATTCCAACCAGTGAGGCATTGAAGTGTGTTTTTTAAAATCTTTTACAGTCCTACCATAAGAATCTATGCAAATCTTTTCTTCTTCATTTTCAAAAAGAACTTTTTCTTCAAAAAAAGGCCAAAGACCTGTTTTCCCGGAAATATTTATAGTTTTAACACCAAACTCACTTATTCCCAGATATTTATGGACTTCAATTCCTTCTGGCAAACCTTCTTTCTTCCATCTTTCAACGGTATCCTGCCATGGCCCTGCCAAAAATAATGGGACTCTATCAACTCTTTCATAATTTAGAATTTTTAAAAATTTTTCTTTATTTGTCATTGGTTAAGCAATATATTTAGCCCAGTATTCATCCAATTTTAGATGGAGTTTTTTTATTATTTCCTTGTCTTTTTCTTTCCAGTGCATCCCTGTATAACCAAAAAGTAATCTTGGATTTTCCTTTGCTCTATCTAAATCTCTTTTTATAAACTCTTCTTCTTTACCTTTTGGTAACTCCTGACCTATACTTAATATAATTTTTCTTTTACCTATTTCTTTTAATGCATCATCTACAGAAATTGAACCGGAAGCAGTTTTTTCTATATATCCTGCCTCTGTGTATACAACATTTTCTATATTTCTTATTGTTGCATAAAAAACATGTGGACCGCTACAAGGATGAATTGCAACTTCTTTATAATATTTTGCTATTTTTTTATCATATGGGAGAACAAATTCTTCATACATTTTTGTTGAAATCATGTTTACTGAACATTCTGCTATCCTGTGAATATTGTTTGGAAATTTAAAATATCTATCTTCAGGTATCCATTCAATTAGTTTTTTATGAAAAGAAATAAAAAATTCAGTTATTATATCCATAAATTTATGAAATTTCTCTGGTTGTGTATATGGTAGTGTAAATATTTCATCACCAAGACACATACAAGCAATATTAAATGGGCCCTGCATATCAGGAAAACCAATTTTAATCCAGGAAGGTGTATATGAAAGTATTATATCAATTTCTTCTTTCATTTCAGGGATTAAACCACTTTTTTCAACATCAGGAACTCCTTCAGAAATTAATTGGTCAATATTTTTATAACCTTTTGGATAATAATTTAGTTCAGGAATAAGTTTCATACCAAAGGAAGCAGGTAAATTTCCAACACTTCTACCAAGAGAAATTTCTGGTTTGATAGGATTTAAAAGTTCTAAAGGTGAAAGTATCCCTTTTAATTTTTCAAGAACTCTTTCTTCAGGTGTTTGTCCTTTGGGTTTTTCCTTACCAAGAATTTCTCCAGCAGATGGGTCAGGACCACGATTTAAAGATAAAAATGGATAAGGCCTTCTTTCTCCTTTCATCACATATTCATAAGCAATATCAAGACGTCTTTCAGGATTTTTTTCTAAAGATTTTTCAATCTTTTCTATAATTTCTTTAAACATTTTTTATCTATATACCAATTTATTACATTAAATTGTAGAAGTCAAATTTACTTGCCTATTCTGTAAAAATTCTTCAATTTTATTTCAAATATTTGTTGCTAATTTTTTTATTAAATGATATCATTTTTAAGCAATGCCAACTATTATATTTCAAATTCTAACACTAATTTTATTTTTAATCATTATTTTCTTTCTTTTAAAGAAAAAAGAAGAAAAGGTAGATATTGATGAATTGAGAGAAAAAATTTCCATTCTTTCAAAAGAATTTTCTGAACAACTTTTAAATTTAAGGCACCAACTAAATCAAGAAACAACTCAAATTCTTAAAAATACTGAAGATAGAATTTTTAGAGAAGTAGATAAAACTGTTTCTTCTATTGCTTCAACAGATACAAATATTCAACAAAAGGTAGAAAGTTTAAGGAATCAAGTCCACCAAACTCTTTCAGATACAGTTAAACAACTTACTTCAAATATAGACGGAAATACTATGAAATTAACCAATGCACTTGATAATAAACTTGAACAACTTAATAAAAGAATTTCTGATACAACAGGTTTAATAAAAGATTTAAGTTTATATTTAGGTAAACTTAATCAATCAACAGAAGAATTAAGAAAGGTTAATGAAGAATTGAAAACGGTCTTAACAAGTCCAAAATTACAGGGAGAAACAGGAGAACTTATTCTTGAAAATATTTTAAAAGAAGTTTTACCAAAAGAAATATATAAAATTCAATACTGGATTTCTCCAAATGAAAAAGTTGATGTTGCAATTAAAATAGATGATAGAATTATCCCTATAGATTCAAAATTTCCTGTGGATTCTTATAAAAAAATGGTAAATTCTCCATCTGAAGAATATGAAAAAAATAAAAATGAGTTTATAAAATCTGTAAAAACTCATATAGAACAGGTTAGAAAATATATTCAACCAGAAAACAAAACATTTGATTTTGCATTTATGTATATACCAAGTGAACCAATTTTTTATAGCCTTTTAATCTGTGAAGATAAAGAAGGTTCACTCTTTAATTATGCATGGAGTCAGAAAAAAGTTTTACCTGTTTCTCCTCAAAGTTTGTTTGCTTATTTAAGAATGGTCTTATTGGGATTGAAAGGAAAAACAATTGAAAAAAATGCTTCTTATATATTAGAAAGTGTTGAAGGTATGGGAAAAATTCTTGAAAATTTAAAAAATGCCTTTGATAAAGCATCTAAACAACTTAGATATACAGGGACAAATTTTGAGGAAGCAAAAGATTATCTTGATAAATTTGAAAATGAGTTTAGAAATCTTACCAGGATAAAGATAGAAAATCCTGTAGATGAAAAAACAAATTAAATAATAGGAATCTTCTTATTATTTTTTTTAGTAGAAACATTTTCTTCTTCAAATGTTGTAATTTTATTCTCTTCCAACTCCATAAGTTTTTTTAACATTTCAAGTTTTTCCTTTTCAAATTCCGGCATATATTTTTTCGGTAATGGATATGAGGGTGGGAATTTTAATTTTAGAAAATTAATAAATTTATTATTATTTTTCACTCTGAAATCAAGATGTGGTCCTGTAGCAAGTCCTGTAGCACCAACATAACCAATAACCTGACCTTTGTTTACCCTTTTCCCTATTTTTATTCCTTTAGCAATTTTTGAAAGGTGCCCATAATAAGAGATAAATCCATTTGGATGTTTTATTTGTACCATTTTACCAAATCCTCCTTTCCAACCAGCAAAAATTACTTTACCATTTCCGATAGTAGAAACAGGAGTCCCTCTTGGTGCTGCATAATCAATCCCTAAATGTGGTCTATAAATTTTTAAAATTGGATGGAACCGTCTATATGAAAAATAAGAAGAAATTCTTCTATAATTTAAAGGTGCTTTTAAAAATGCACTTTCAACTGAATTACCCTTTTTATCATAATACCTACCTTCTCCATTTGGAATTTCAAAATAAAATCCGAAATATGAATCTTTGTTATTTTTATAGTTAGCTGCAATAACTCTTATATCTTTTACAAGTTCACCATTATGAATATAAGAATTCCATAGTAATGAAAATTCATCTCCTTTTTGACAATCTGTAAAAAAATCAATTTTAGAAGAAAATATTTCTGCAAACTGAATTATAATTTCTGGACTAATCCCCAGAGAAACCATACTTTCATAAAGGGAACTATTTATTTTCCCTTTTGCACCTAAAAGTTGTATTTCTGTTTCTAACCGATGTTTTTCAGATATATAGGTATTTGTTTCAGGATTGTAAGAAACAGTATAATAATCAAAAGGACCATTCTGATATGTAAATTTTAAAAAATTTTCTCCAGCAAAAATAATTTCCCATTTATCTCCTATATTACATCTCTTCATATTTAAAATCTTTTTTAAGGCATTTACAATTTCATAAGATTGTTCTTGTGGAATGTTATTTTCTATAAGTAAATTCAATAATGTATCGCCTTCTGAAATGATGCCTGAAATGGTTGTAATAGATTTTTCTTTTTTATGATAATATTTGAAAAAAGAGGATAAAAATAAAAGGAGTAAAATAAAAACAAGTAAAATTTTAAAATAAAATCTCATTTATAATAAATAACATATTTTAGAAAATAAAGCAAAAATTTTTGTTTTTTAATTTGTAAATGATAAAATTCTAACACCTCAGGAGGATATTATGAAATTAGTTAAAGATTTTATAAAAAAAGAAATACCAATTTTGCACAAAGATACTCCTTTAGTAGAAATCATTAAAATTTTTTCTAATTCAGAACATAATATTTTGCCTGTTGTAGATAAAGATGGAATTTTAACTGGAATAGTTAGCCTTGAAGATATTATTGAAAACCTTCTTTTTTCAAAAGAGGAAACAATCTTACTGGAAAAACTTTCTTTTTTGGCAGATCTTTTTTCTGAATCTTTTGAAAATTTTAAATGTGTTTCACCTTTGATCGTTGCTGAAGATATAATTCAAGCCAATGTCATATCTGTAAAAGAAAATGATTCAATGTTGAAAGCATTAATTTTAATGAAAAAGAAAAATGTCCATAGGGTTATTGTAGTTGATAAAAACAACAGGCCTATTGGATATATAAGTCGTAATGAAATATGCAAAGTTTTAATCTGTTGAAATGGATAATAAAGCAATTATAAGTTTAGTAGTATTTATTTTAGTTTATTTTCTGATAGGGATTGAAAAAACTCCAAGGATGTATGTTGTAATTGCAGGGGTTATCTTTCTTATTCTTTCCAATGTTTATTCTTTTGAAGAAATACACTCATATATTGATTGGTCAACAATTGGATTTTTGTTTGGAATTTTTATAGTACTAAAGATATTAGAAAATTCAGGGTTTTTTAATTATCTTTCCTTAAAAATTGCTAAAAAATTTAATTACAATCCATTAAAAATATTTATTGTATTCCCTTTTCTTGCATGGTTCCTTTCAGAGTTCGTTGGTTCAATAACAGTTTTAGTTTTTATGTCTCCTTTGACCTATGCTTTAAGTAGAATACTTAAATTTGACCCTATACCTTTTGTTATTGCAGAAGTATGTCTTGCAAATATTGGTGGTGCAGGAACTTTAATGGGAGACCCACCAAATGTTATTTTAGGGTCAATGTTTAGATTGGGTTTTATAAATTTTATAATAAATAACTGGATTTTAAGTTTTTTGGGAGGGATAGGAGCAATTTTTGTTTTTTTTAAAATGAATAAGAAGAATTTAATTGATATAAAATCAAATATAAAAAAAGAAAAATTTGAAGAGTTAATCCCTGAAGAAGCAATAGAAGATAGATTATTAATGAAACTCGGTTTAACAGGTATTTCTGTTACAGTTTTTTTATTAATTTTAAGGGATTTTTTAATGAAACATTTATCCTTTAATATAGCACTTTGTAGTTCAATCCCTGCTTTTGCAATTCTTTTTTTAAAAGGTGGGAATCCTAAATTAAAAAATATTTTGAAAGAAATAGATATAGAAACTCTTATTTTTTTTATTGGTCTTTTCGCAATTGTAGGCAGTTTAGAAAAAACAAAAGTAATCCAGTCAGTTGCATTAAGTTTTGGGAAATTTTCTCAGAAAGGGATACAAACTATTTCATTATTATTCTGGGGAAGTGCTTTTACAAGTTCTGTTATTGATAATGTTCCTGAAGCAATGAGTATAGGATATTTAGTTAAACATCTTCTCTCCCAAATTCCTTATAGTTTCACAATACTTATCTGGTCTTCAAGTTTAGGTTTGGATATAGGTGGTAATTTAACTCCAGTTGGAGCAAGTGCAAATGTTGTAGGTTATACCTTCTTAGAAAAACAAGGAGTTAAAATAGGATGGAAAAAATGGATTAAATTAGCAACTTTTCCTACAATGGTAAGTTTATTTATATGTTGGGCAGGGCTTTTATTAAAATGGAAACTTGGTTTTTATTAACAGAATTATTCCAAGTAATACTAAAACAATCCAGTTTATATACTCTTTATTTTCTTTAAACTTTCCCCATGAAAAATTTTTCAAATCTACTTTTTTAAATTTAGGGAAAAAGATAGGAGTTAAATTTTGATATTTTTCATATTCATCTTTGAATTTTTCTTTTAAAAATTTTTCTTCTTTTAAAATAGTTGGGATATACAGAAGCGGGAAAAAAACAATAAAATAAATCCAGATAAAAATATTTTTTGCAGTAATAGAAAGTCCTAAAGAAATTAAAAAACTTCCAAAATATAAAGGATGCCTGCACAGTTTATATACTCCTTCTACCGCTAAAATTTCATTTTTTTTTATAATTCCTGATGCAAGTGTCCTTATAGTTTCTCCGATGAAAATAAATACAAATCCTATAAGGATATGTTTTAAAGTCCCTTTAGAAAAAATTGCAACAAGAATAAAAAGTAACCAACCGAAAGTTGTTCTTTTTGGAAAAATTTTCATAAATAAACCAGTTCTATTTCCCCCCATGCAAAAAGTTCTTCTTCAAATATTATTAAAATTCCTTCAACAAAAGGGAAATTTTTAATTTCTTCAAGGATTTTCATAAAATCATCTGGGCTTTTTACTAAATTCCCAAAATATGTTGCTGCTCCATCTGAAAAAGTAGCAGAATTTGAAACAACAGTTACTGAATCTGCATTACCATAACTGAAAGAATGTCCTATCTTCCCACTTGATGTTGCTATTCCTTTTGGAAAAGGAGATGGTAAAATTTTTATTCCGATTTTCATAGAAAAAGGAGAATTTCCTGCAAAAATTCCTACAATACACTCTTTATTTGTTTTTAAGTAAATATCTCCCCCATTTTCAACAATAACCTGATTAGAAAATTTAAGAAGTTTTTCTCCTACTTTTTCTGCTATTGCTCCTGCTACAGAAGCCATAGGTCCTGTATTGGTTAAGAAAGAGGACTGACTCATTAACTTTACAATTTCTGGTGCAGATTTTTCTACTGGTCTTGGAGAAAAAGAAGTATAAAATTCAGCATCCTTTATAATATAATCTTTTAAAATCCTTCTTTGTAAAGAAAGTTCTTCTTCTGCTTCTCTTTTCAAGTTTTTTTCAGCCATTATAAAAAGGTCACTTTCTTCAATTCTTACTTCAAATTTTATTAACTCATTTTCTCTGACGAAATTTCTATAAAACCTTTTCTTAATATTTTTTTTCATTTTAATTATTATAATTTTATAATTAAAAACTTTCAACTCAATTAAGAGAGTGATATAATAATTTAAATGAGAAAAACAGATATTTTTATTGTTACAGGTCCAACAGGTGGCCACTTTTTTCCAGGGCTTGCATTAGGAGAAAATATTTCAAAAATTTCAAATTATAAAATTACTTTTGCTGTGCCCAAAAGGGATTATTTAATTAAATGGCTTGAGAAGAAAAATTTTTCTTATGTTTTAATTCCTGAAGCAAAATTAATAAAAAAAAATTTTTTTTATTTCCCTTTTAAATTTTTTTATTCTTTCCTCTATTCTTTAAACAATATCCTAAAAGAAAATCCAACTATTGTATTTGGAACAGGAAGTTATGTAAGTTTGCCTTTTATTTTCGCTTCAAAAGTACTAAGGAAGAAAATTATTATTCATGAACAGAATTTTTCTTTAGGAAAAGCAAATAGAATATTGTCTTTGATTTCTTATAAAGTTGCTTTAACTTTTCCGAATAAAAAATATCTTTTTAAAAGAAAATTTTGTCTTACAGGTTTTCCATTAATTGAAGAGTTTAAAAAAAGATATAACAGACAAGAGATATTAAAAGAATTTGGTTTTGAAAAGGAGAAAACAACTATTCTGGTAATGGGAGGAAGCCAGGGTGCACAATTTATAAATTGTTTAATTGAAGAAAATTTATATTATTTCAAAAATAAAAATTTCCAATTTATTCATCTTTCTGGGAAAAATAAAGAAAAGTTAGAAAAATCTTATGAAAAATATGGAATAAAAGCAAAGGTTTTTGATTTCTTTTCAGATATGGATAAAATTTATAACATTACTGATATGGCTATTTGTAGAGCAGGTGCAGGAACTTTGGCTGAATTGTGTGAATGGAAAATACCTTCTCTTCTAATCCCTCTTCCTATTGCAGGTGGACACCAGAATGAAAATGCAAATTATCTTTTTGAAAATGGTGCTTGTTTAGTATTAAATCAGAATTTTCAAGAGATAAAAAAATTCCCTTTTATTTTTGAAGAATTTTTAGGAAAAATCTCGGAAATAAAAAGAAGTTTAGAAAAAATAAATCTTTCAGATACTAATAATAAATTAACTTATTTGATATTAAATAGTATGTAAACACTCAACCGTTCGTATTTCTTATGTTATGTTTTAAAACATTTAACATGAAACATTTAACATTACACAACTATACTACCCAGCATCCTTGATTATTAATTGTTTCGTATTTATATTTCCCATCCCTTTTCGTAAATATTTATTTTAATTTAGGGACTAAAACTTTTTTCAATCTACCAATTTTAGGAAGTTTACCAACAAGAGGTTTAGCATACTCAATAAATTCTTCTGTTACATTATTCCCTTCACTGTTTATAAAATTAGAAGACATAGACCTTGTTTCTTTTGCAACTTTTTCCAGTTCCACTCGTTCATAATAAACTTTATATTTCTTGCCTATCTCTCTTTTAATAGCAACTGAACCATTTTGATATTTAGAAATAGCATACTTCACCGCAATTTCTCCAACATCTCTTGCTTCTTTTTCATCTACTTCAGAAAGTATTGTAGGAAAACACCTTTGAAGATACCCAAATGTATCTGCTCTTATTCTATTTATTTCTGCTTTTTCTCTTATTTGAGATGCCAAAAGGTCACCTAAAGCACCTGTTCCACTTAATTGAACATTTCCATGAGCATCAACTTCTTTTGTAAACTTTGCAGCAATAGGTTCTCCATTTTCATCAACTATCCCTTCAGAAACAACAACAAGACATCTACCTAACTTTTCATAAACTTTTTGCACATCTTGAATAAATTTCTCTATAGAAAAAGGTCTTTCTGGAAAATAAATCAAGTGTGGTCCATCATCTGAATAAATTCTTGCTAAAGAAGACGCAGCAGTAAGAAAACCAGCATGTCTACCCATAACAACATCTATTTTTACACCAGGTAGGGTTAAATTATCAAGATTATCTCCCATAACAGCCATAGCAACAAATTTCGCAGCACTTCCATACCCAGGAGTATGGTCATTTTCTTTTAAATCATTATCAATTGTTTTTGGAATATGGAAACAACGGAATTCATAATTAACTTTTTTTGCACTCTCATTAATAATATAAGTCGTTTCTGCAGAATCATTACCTCCTATGTAAAAGAAATATCTTACATTATATTTCATCAAAATATTAAAAATTTTTTCACAATCTTCTTCACTTGGTTTTTTCCTAACACTTCCTAAAGCACAGCATGGTGTTTTTGCAACTGCTTCAAGTGTAGAACTAGATTCTTTTCTAAGATCAATTAGATTCTCTTCAAGAATACCTTTTATTCCATGCAGAGACCCATAAATATTTTTTATCTCTTTATGCTTTTTTGCTTCAACAATTGCTCCTACCAAACTTTGATTTATTACTACAGTTGGTCCTCCACTTTGTGCAATTAACATATTTCCTTTCAATTTTTCCATCATTCCTCCTTTATATTCCACATTATTTGTTTCTCTATATTGAAAATTTTATCAATTTAAAAAAATAAAGTCAAACATAATGTACGAATTTATTTCGGATTTAGAATTTTCCATTTTGATTTTTGATTTTTGCATTTTGATTTACTACTCCTTAAACTATTAACTATGTACTGTCTCAACACACCCATCTTCCTGATGAGACCAATACATAAGATGGTCGGGGCGGGTGGATTTGAACCACTGACCCCTTGGTCCCGAACCAAGTGCTCTAATCCAGACTGAGCTACGCCCCGATGCTCACTCAATCCCGTCTCTATCATTAAACAACTTCCATACCCATCTTCATTGATTATTAATTTGTTTCGGATTTAGTGCTTCGTATTTCGAATTTCTCATTTTGGATTTTGCATTGTCATTTTGATTTTTGATATTTGATTTTTGCATTTTGTTTCGTGCTTCGTATTTCGTATTTTCCATTTTGCATTTTGATTTACTCCCCTGCTGCTCCCAACTATGTACTATCCCCTATGTACTGTTTTACTGGCTTCACTACGGACTTACCCCAAATTATATTTTCTATATTCAGAGAAAATATAGTTTATCCATGCAGATACATTTTCACCTGTTTCAGCAGAAATTTTTATAATTTTTAAATTTTTGTTTATTGTTAAAATATTTCTCTCAATCTTTTTTATATCTGTCTTTAAAAACTTTAAAAGGTCAGTTTTATTTATAAGACATACATCAGAAATTTTAAAAATTAAAGGATATTTAACTGATTTATCTTCTCCTTCAGTAATACTTGATACTACAATATTTTTTTCTATACCTATTTTAAACTCTGCAGGACATACTAAATTCCCAACATTTTCAACAAAAAGGATTTTTATTTCATCAAGAGGTAGTTTTTCAATTCCTTTTTTTATCATAAATGCATCAAGATGGCAGACCCCACCTGTGTTAATCTGGACAATAGGAATTTTAAACTTCTCTAACCTTTTACTATCAAAAGTGCCTGCAATATCTCCTTCTATAACTCCACAACCGAATTTTTTTTTAATATATGGAATTGTTCTTTCAAGTATTTTTGTTTTTCCTGCTCCAGGAGAACCCATAAGGTTAAAAGATAAAATTCTTTTCTCTTTAAGTAATAAAAAATTTTCTTCAGCAATTTTATCATTTTCTGCTAAAAGATTTTTCCCTATATTTATTTTTTTAATTCCCATTTTCTGTCTCCATTTCAACACTTTCTACAATTACTTCTCTACTTATAAAATCAATATTTCTTGAAATATAAATTTTAGCATTTTCAAGTAATCTGTTATTCTTTACTAAATTTGAAAAAATAAAATTTATATTTTCTTCATCAAGACAACTATATGGATTTATTTTTAAGTTTATTGATAAAACTTTTTTTGCTTTTTCTTTTCTGGATAATTTTTCAAGAAATTTTATAAGATTTGTTACAATTGTAAGTTCATGCATTTTTTATTATCCAAAATATGTATCTTTTTCTACGATTAAATATTTGCCTTTTATTTTTTTTATAAATTCTTCCTTGTCAATAGCATAAAGAGGACTAATTTCTATTTTTGCCTGTCTTGAAACTTTTACTTTTGCTTCTTTGAGCCATTTTTTATAAAGATTGGTAATTGCTTTTTTGGCTGTTTCAGGAGAATCTTTGCCATATTTATTTTTTACAGGAGCAAACTCTTCTTCCCTACTGGTTTCCATACAACAAACTTTTTTAGCCAATGGAATTATATCAAAAATAAATGTTTCAAATTTCCATATTTTTTTCTTTATAAAGTTTCCATTTGTCCCAAAACATTTAACTTTTTTTACTGCACAGTGATATGGTAATGAAATACCTTTTTCATTTAACCTTTTAATAAAATTAAGAGAAATTATATGGATTGCAATACTACCTGCCCAATAAACTAAATTTCCATTTTTATCAACTTTTTTCTGAATTTCATCAGGAATTTCACTATACTCTATCACTTTTGGTTTTCCATCTATAGAAAGGTAAACACCTAATTTCTCTTGCCAATCTCTTTTTTTTATTACTTTTAAAGAAAACTCTGCTTTTTCCATTTTATGATATCCCAAAAAAACAGGGTCAAGAATTTTTACTAATGGATTATCAATTTGGCAATAGAAAATATCTGTAATTCCTGCATCAATCAAATTTTTTAAAATACCCGATTTGTAAATTCCTTTTAAAAAACCTCCGTGCCCATTAGGGTTTGTATAAATATTTAATTCATCTTTCAAGATAAATTTACCTGTAGGTGTTATTGATGGTATTCTTTCCTGCTGAAAAAAATAAATGAAATTTTTGTTTAAATCAAAATAATTTTGTGATTTAAAAAATTCTTTTATTTCTTTATCATTTTCATAACTTGTCATAATTATCACTGGAATAAAAGCATTATATTTGATTGAAATGGCTTTTATATATTCAGAAAATAATTGAAATAAAGATTTATGTTTAATAGGTGAAATAGGGAATTTTCCTTTTGCACCATTATATCCAAGTCTTGAACCCTGTCCACCTGCAACAATTCCAACAGCAACTTTATTTTTTTTGATAAGATTTTCTCCTATTTTTTTTGCTTTTTCTTGAATTATTTTTTCTGCAGGTGTTTTAGGAATAGTTATAATTGGTGCTTGCTTTATTTTTTTGAAAGATAAATTTTTTTTATTCTTATCATGGAATTTTTTATACAAATTAAAAGAAAGAAAAAAATCCAGCCCATTAAGTTGATTTAAAAATTTTTTTTGTTTTTTAGAATCTAAATTATTAAAATGATTCAAAAGATGAATTTGCCCAAAATCTTTACATAAACTCAAAAATTGTTCTTTCTTCATTTTATATTAGTTTTCTCCATTAAAAAATTAAATTTATAAACTTTTAATTCTGTAAGATATTTTATTTTTTTCAATAAAATTTGACAATAAAAAATTTAAATCGTAAAGTTTAATATTATGGCAAAACTACATCCTGACTTAAAAAATAAAGAATTTTGGTATAAAGACATTACTCTTATTCCTAATAGACTCCCTGATTTTGAAAGAGATGAAGTAGATTTAAGTTCCTTTTTTACAAAGAGAATAAAACTTAAAACCCCTTTTGCCTCTTCTCCTATGGATACAGTAACAAGTAGTGATATGGCAATTCTAATGGCTCTCTTTGGCGGAATTGGAGTAATTCATTTTAATTATTCAACAATAGATGAGCAGATAGAAGAAGTAGAAAAAGTTAAAAGATTTGAAGCAGGTTTTGTTTTTAATCCAGTTGTCCTCTCCCCTACTCATAAAATTAAAGATGTACATTCTATAAATGCAAAATATGGATTTTTTAGCGTCCCAATAACAGAAGATGGTACTCTTAATTCAAAATTAGTAGGAATTGTGACTCATAGAGATATAAGATACAGAGAAGATTTAAATACAGAATTAGGAAAAGTAATGACACCAAGAAAGAAATTAATAGTGGCTTTCAAAAAAGATACAGTAGATAAAAATGATTTGTTGTATGCGAATAAAGTAATAAAAAAATACAATCTGGATACTTTACCAATTGTTGATGAGAAAGACAGAATAGTTGCTCTTGTTACAGATAGCGATTTGCGAAAAAATGAAATGTATCCTTTGGCAACAAAAAATGAAAATAAACAGTTAAGAGTATTTATAGCAGTAGAATCAAGATTAAAACTTGCAAAAGAAAGAATCGGAAAAGGTTATGATGCTGGTGTTGATGGGATTGTTATAGATGCTGGTGTTGCATTTAAAGAACAAATTGAAATTGCAAAATACTGTAAGAAAAATTTCCCTAAACTTGAAGTTGTATTGGGAAATGTTGATTCTGCTGAAATGGTAAGGACAATAATAAAAGAAGCAGGAGAATACTGTGATGCTTTAAGAGTTGGAATAGGTCCTGGTTTTGCTTGTATTACACAACAAGAACTTGGAACTGGTAGATGCCAAGCATCTGCTGTTTGGGATTGTGCCAATCAAGCAAGAAAGATGAATAAAGAATATGGTTTTATGCCTATTATAGCAGATGGTGGTATAAAAATTCCAGATTCAGTTGATGAAGATAAAATAAAAGATATAAAAGAAAAATCTGATGTAGGTAAACCGGGTGATATATCAAAAGCTCTTGCATTAGGTGCTAATACAGTTATGATAGGTTCTTTGTTTGCAGGACTTGATGAATCTCCTGGAGAAAAAGAATTTGATTATGAAGAAAATAGAATGGTAAAAAAATACAGAGGAATGGGTTCATTAGAAGCAATGGAAAAAAGGTCATCTGTAAGATATGGAATAGATACAGCAAAAATAAAAGTCCCTGAAGGAAAGGTGGTTAAAGTACCTTATCGTGGTTCAGGATATGTTTTTCTTCCAGAACTTATTGCAGGAGTAAAACAAAGTTTACAAAAACAGGGATTTAGAAATATAGAAGAACTTCAGAAATATGCGGATATCAGACCTATTTAAACTTCCCTAAAATGATAACATATAAATCTTCTGGAGTAGATCTTAACTTAGGAAACATTTGCTCAGAAATAATGTCAAAAATCTCTGATAAAACATTTAAAAATAGAAAAAATAAAATTGGAGAGATAAAAATTTTAGAAAAGAAAGGGTTACACAGAATTATTACAATCTCTTTTGGGAAATACAAACTTATGTTAAACAGTGATGGTATTGGAACAAAGGTGGAATTTTCAGAGAGAATGAATAAATACGAAACAATGGCTTATGACTTATTTGCAATGTTATGTGATGATTCAGTAAGATATGGCGGAGAACCAGTGGCTATTTCAAATATACTTGATGTAAACCATATTGAAAAAAAAGCAATTGAAAAATTAGCATCTGGTATGGAAAAAGCAGCATATGACGCAGGAATAGCAGTTGTTTCTGGCGAGATTGCTGAATTAGGGAATAGAATTTCAGGTTATGGAAAATTTAATTATAATTGGGCTGGAACAGTATTGAGTTTTTTAAAAAAGGAAATTACAGGAGAAAAAATAGAGGTTGGCCATACAATTATAGGATTGCAAGAAGATGGATTAAGGTCAAATGGAATTTCTCTTGTAAGAAAAATTATGGAAAAAAAATATGATAAAAACTGGCACAAAAAAACAGTTGAAGGGAAATTACTTGGAGAATGTGCTTTAACGAAATCTAAAATTTATACTAAATCTATCCTTGAAATACTTGATTATGTTTCTGGGATTGTTCATATAACAGGTGGTGGAATACCTGAAAAACTTAAAAGAGTATTAAAAATAAAAAACTATGGTGCTTTTCTTTTTGATTTATTTGAACCTTGTTGGTTAATGTTGCACTGTCAAAAAATAGGAGGAATTGAAGACATTTATGCATATAAAGTATGGAATATGGGACAAGGGATGCTTATAATAACAGATACTCCTAAAAAGGTCTTAAATAAAATTTCTAAATATAAAATAAAAGCGAAAATTGTTGGAGAGATAATAAAAGAACCTGTTATAAAGATTAAAAGCAAGGGTTATTTTAAGAAAAACGAAATTCTTCAAATATAATTTTGTGTAATCTGGCATGAATACCACCTAACCGTTCGTATTTACAGTTTACAGTGAACAGTGTACAGCGAACTATTAACTGTAAACAGTAAACTGTTAACTGTACACTCACATACCCGGCTTCATTGGGATTTACAGGAAAGGAGAAAGATGGAGTTTTCAAAAATAGTTGGTGCAGGAAATGATTTTGTAATTATGGATAATAGGGACAATAAAATATATAAGAAAAAAACATTTGCAAAAAAAATATGTAATAGAAAATTTGGTGTAGGTGCAGATGGACTTATTTTGTTAGAAAATTCAAAAAGAGCAGATTTTAAAATGAGAATTTTCAATCCTGATGGTTCAGAAGCAGAAATGTGTGGAAATGGTTTAAGATGTCTTGTAAGATTTATAAAAGAGGAGAATATATTAAAAACAAAAGAAATAAAAATTGAAACTAAAGCAGGAATATATTATACACAGATTGATGAAGATAAAATTAAAATAAAAATGAATATTATTGGAAAACCAAAAATGGATATAAAAATTTCTGTAAAAGGAGAAAACTATACTTGTTATTATTTAAATACAGGTGTACCTCATACAGTTATTTTTGTAAAAAATATAGAGAAAGTAAAGGTAGAAGAAATAGGTCCAGAAATAAGGTATTCAGAAATATTTAAACCAAAAGGAACAAATGTTGATTGGGTAGAAGTAATAAATCAAAAAAGCATAAGAATAAGGACATATGAAAGAGGAGTTGAAGGAGAAACTCTTGCTTGTGGCACTGGAATTGTTGCAGGTGCTATAATCAGTTTTTTAACTGGTAAAATTTCTCCTCCGGTAAATGTAATTCCTGCTTCAGGAGAAATTCTTAAAGTGTATTTTTCTTCTGACCTTAAAGAAATTTTTTTAGAAGGGAAAACAAACTATATATTTAAGGGGATTATAGTAAATCCTCAATGAAGCCGGGTATGGAAGTTTACAGTTAACTTTCATACCCAGCTTCCCTGAGTGAATTTGTTTCGTGCTTCGTATTTCGGATTTAGTATTTTGATTTTTGATATTTGCATTTTGATATTTGATTTACTACCCTACTGCTTTAAACTATGTACTGTCTTAACATAACGGGTTTCACTAAGGATTTACGATGATTTATTGGGCTGGACCCCAGATATATTTTCCTGTTTTATCAATATAGCCTTCTTTATCTTCTATTTTCACTTTTGCTAATCCATTTGAAAAAGAACTTACTTCATCAAATTGTGGCTCAATAACTATTTTCCCTGTTTTATCAATATACCCATATTTCCGTTTTATTTTTATATCTGCTAATCCTTCAGAAAAAAAACCAGCATTTTCAAATTGAGGATTTATAACTATTTTCCCTGTTTTATCAATGTAACCCCATTTCCCTGTGAGTAAATTTCCTATTCTAACACTGGCTAATCCTTCAGAAAAAGAATTTGCATCATCAAATTGCGGTTCAATAACTACTTCTCCTGTTTTATCAATATATCCATATTTTTTTTCAATTTTTACAAGAGCAAGTCCTTCAGAAAAAGATTTTCCATCTATAAATTGAGGATTTATTACAAACTTCCCATTTTTATCAATATACCCATATTTTGCACCTAAAAAACCACCAATTTTTACTCTTGCTATTCCTTCACAAAATGGTAAAGCACCATCAAATTGAGGTTTGATAACTATTTTCCCTGTTTTATCAATATATCCATATCTATCACCAGTTTTTATAACAGCAAGCCCTTCAGAAAAAGAACTTACTTCATCAAATTGTGGTTCAATAACTATTTTCCCTGTTTTATCAATATACCCATATTTCCCCTTAAAAATATTTCCTTCTTTCACAAAAGCAAGTCCTTCAGAAAAAGGACCTGCTTTTTGAAACTTTGGACTTATAACAAATCCACCTTTTGTATCAATATAGCCAAATAATGACTCCAATTTTATAGGAGCAAGACCTTCAGAAAAAGAACTTACTTCATTAAATTTATATTCTATAACTAATTTTCCCTCCTTATCAATATACCCCCATTTTCCACCAAATTTAACAGGAAAGAGAACTTCTTCACTATTAAGGAAGAAAGAAAAAAAGAGAAAAACAAAATATACAAAAAGAAATATTTGTTTCTTTTTTTTCTCCATTTGTCCTCCTTTTTGTACTTTCATTCATTTTACATTATTTTAAGAAATAATTAAAATTTTTTAAAAATAAATTCTGCCCAATACAAGTTTTTCTATCTTTTCTTTTATTTCATCTCTTATTTTTCTAAAAAATGTGATATCCTTTCCTATAGGGTCTTTAACATTAAGCACTATTATTTTTTCTTCTATTTCTGGATGGTAAAGAGTAATTCTTTTTGCATGTTTTTCTTCCATAACAAAAATTAAATCAGCATCATTAACCATTTCAAAATCAATATGTTTTGGATAAAAACCATCCATTTTTATTCCAATTTCTTTCATAACAACAGTTGTATTTTTATAATTAGAAGAAGGGAAACTACTAAATCCTACCCCTGCAGAATTTACTTCTATCTTTATATCTTTTCCTTTCAAAAATTCTTTTAAAATATATTCTGCTATTGGACTTCTACATAAATTACCTTCACATACAAAAAGTATTTTCCCTCTTACAAGTTTTGGATTATTACCAGATATGTTCCAAATTGTAGATTCTTTCCCTCTTAATTTCCCTCCATCTATAACAATATCTACTTTTTCTTTTATATCTTTTGGTATTTCATCAATTATAGAAGGAGATTTTTCAAAAGAAATATTTGCACTTGTTGATGCAAGAATTTCAATGTCTTTTAATATTTCAAGTAAAAAGGGGAAACCAGGTACTCTTAGTCCAATATCGTCTAAGGGAGATACAAGATATGGAATATTTATTTTTGCTTTTAAAATGAAAGTTGTTGCACCAGGCCATTTTGAATTTATAAAAGAGACAAAAGAAGGAGAAATTTCAGCAAACTTTTTTGCTTTTTCTATATCGGATATAAAACCAATTAGAGGTTTTTCTTTTGTCCTTCTTTTTAAAAAATATATTTCTTCTTTAGATTTGTCATTTAACCCATCACATATTAAACCATAAACTGTATCTGTTGGAGAAACAATAATTTTTCCTTTTTTAATTTCTTCTTTAATATAATTTGCTTGCTGAACTATTCTTTCATTCTCCAGTTTAATAATTTGCATTTATCCAATAAATTCTTTATGGAGTGCTTTTAATCCTTTTTCTCCATCTTTCTTTTTTATTACACAAGAAATTTTTATTTCAGATGTACTTATCATTTCTATATTTATTCCTGCTTCAGCAAGTGTTTTAAACATCCTGCCTGCAACTCCTGGTTGATTCATCATTCCTATACCTATTATTGAAAGTTTTGCAATATCAGGGTCAGATATTACATCTTCTGCATTTAATTCCTTTGCTACTTTTTTTGTTATTTCAATCGTTTTATTTAATTCTTCAATGCCTACAGTGAATGAAATATCAGCAAAATTATCCCTTCCAATATTTTGAACAATCATATCAACATTTATGTTTTGTTTCCCCAATTCTCCAAATATTTTTGCAGCAATACCTGGTCTATCTGGCACACGAAAAACAGTTATTTTTGCCTGCTTCTCATCAAGAGAAACAGCAGAGACAACAGCACCTTCTTTTACTTCTATTTCTTTTACCATTGTTCCCTCTCCTTCTTTAAAAGTTGATTTTACAACAAATGGTACATTATATTTTTTTGCAAATTCTACTGCTCTTGATTGCATTACTTTTGCTCCTGTAGAAGCCATTTCCAACATTTCATCATAAGAAATCTTTGAAATCAATTTTGCACTCTTTATTTTATTTGGGTCTGCAGTAAACACTCCTTCAACATCAGTATATATTTCACATATATCTGATTTTAATGCTGCTGCCAGTGCAATTGCAGTCAAATCAGAACCTCCTCTTCCTAATGTAGTAATTGTACTTTCTGGACTGATACCTTGAAACCCAGCAACTACAACAATTTTATTTTTTTTAATCTCTTCAAATATTTTTTTAGGTTCAATTTTTTTTATTCTTGCTTTTGTATGTAAACTGTCTGTTTTTATTCCAGCAAAGTATCCAGGAAATCCTTCTGCTTGTTCTCCTAATTGTTCAATTGCCATACATAAAAGTGCTACTGATACCATCTCTCCAGTTGAAAGAAGAATATCCAATTCTTTTTCAGGAGGATTTGAAGTTATTTCTTTCGCAAGATAAATTAAATTATCTGTGGTCTTCCCCATCGCAGAAACAACAACAACAACATCATTACCTTTTCTTTTTGTATTAACTATTTTTTCTGCTACCAGTTTAATTTTCTCTGTAGTCGCTACAGAACTTCCACCATATTTTTGAACAATTAGAGCCATTGGATAGTAAATTTCGGAAAAATTCCAAATTCTAAGCACAAAATCCGAAATAATTTCTAACTCACTCAATCATTCATATTTAAGTAGTCAGTAGCCAGTATAAATACTTAATCAACACCGTTCGTATTTACAGTTTACAGTGAACAGTGTACAGTTTACAGCAAACTATAAGATAATCAGGGTGCTTTCCGGGGTGCTTCACCATCTCAGCACCCGTGCCAAACAGTGCTCCTTAT
>Ga0123519_10004320_pt1 | contig 23120 bp, 23 predicted proteins | sample YelNatPaOPRAMG02_FD_87396 | JGI IMG/M metagenome (GOLD analysis project Ga0123519, IMG submission 87396) | Hot spring microbial communities from Yellowstone National Park - Yellowstone National Park OP-RAMG-02 (version 2) | ecosystem: Environmental > Aquatic > Thermal springs > Hot (42-90C) ...
ACTTTATTTCTCTTAAAAACATATTGTCTCACTACTCTAAAATAGCACATTATTTCTTATTTGTCAAGTATTTTTATAAAAAAATTTTAAAAAGTTTTCACTACACTTTTAAAAAATAAAAAAATAATACCTACATTTTATGCGTATTTTGGAAGATAAAATCCCTATTCGAAGCTATAAACTGTCAAACTCAGGAAAATACACCCCACTTTCTCATTTTTAAACACTAATGTCTCATTTTAAGCCGTCCCACTTAAGAGCCTTTACAGGGGAAGAATAGGATTTATTTCTTTAAATAAAGTGTAATTTGTATGCCCTCTCCCTCGTGAATACTTTCTAAGAGAAAATTCTTTTCGGGCAAATAATTCTTTTTAATCCAGCGAATAAGAGTAAGGTCTGGGTCTTCTATCCATGGCATATCAAGAACAAGCCATATTCTTTTAGCTTTTAAAACTTGCGGCGGTAATTCATTACTGTTTTTTATACCATATACTTCATTAACACCTCTATAATAATATAAAAAAGGGAATACCACATATATACGCTGTATTAATATCAGATCTCCTGGTGCCTCTTCTACAGTTACTATTTCTGCTGCTCTTTCCCAGTCCGGGAGTTGAACCAGAGGATTAAAATATAAATGAAACAATGCAGATATATTAAATACACTCCATAGCACCAGAAATAAAATAGCTAAGCCTTTACCAAAACCTTTAAAAAACAAATTCTTAAATCCAACTCCAAGAGAAAATGCTATAAATGGCCACAAATAAAAAATGTATCTTGATGCATATAAATGCTTGGAACTGGTAGAAGAAATAATTAAGACTATCAAATAACCAAATGCTAATACCCTCATTAAAATCCTGGCTATGTCATCTTTTTCTTTTACATATCCATAAATTATCACTCCTGTAGCTACTAATATCATAATCAATTCAATCCACATCTCCCATTCCACTCCAACCATCCCCGACCAGCTAATTATCTCTCCATATAGTAAATAGTATAGATGAAAAATCAAAAGCTTCACTGTAGGGTATGGGAATACAGAACCCATCCCACGCTTTGACTGATGAAACATAAAAGGAACCCAAAAACTAAACAACACTATTACCAGTGCCTGACTTAAAATAAATTCTTTTAATTTATTGCGAGCTTTAAAATAAAAATAAAATAAACTCTCTAAACCTAAAAAAAAGTATGGAATTAAACTTATATAAAGTGTATAAAAAGATGCAAGTTCACAAGCAGAATATATCACTAAAGCACTTTTACTTCCACTCTTAAGATATTCTATCCAGCAGTAGATACTTATAGAAATAAGAAACATAACTAGCACATACATTCTAGCCATCTGACTTATAGATACACAATAAAAAGATATACCCATAAACAGGGCAGCAGCTAACCCTGCAATGGGTGAAATTAGTCGGGAAGTAAATTTATATATAAATAATATAGCAAATAAATTAATTAGTGGGAAGGGAACTCTAATAAAAAATACATCCTCCCCAAATCTACTCCATAGTCTAAATAAAAGATAAAATAAAGGGGGGTGTGCATCAATATTATTAATAACTTCTATCATTCTACTTAAAGACAATCTGCTTAGCCATAGGCCAAAAGCTTCATCAACCCAAAGGCTTTCGCTTGTAAGATAAGAATATCTTAGCAACGCAGAGATTACTAAAACTATAAATAACCAGAAAATATATTTTTTATATTTAAACATATAACCTCTTCATTTTGCTTACTATCTATCTGACTTCTAATTATAAAAACTTCTTTATAACAGCCGCTTTCCCTTTTTAACTTACAAAGTAACTTAATATAAAAATTCTTTAAAAATGCCTTTAAAAAACTTTACAAAAATAATAATTAAGTGATATAATAAATATGAAAAATCAATAAAAAGGAGGTGTTTAAAAAGTGAAGAAGGGATTATTCTGGGGCTTAGTGCTTCTACTTATCATTTGTGTAATTACTACATCCTGGGCAGGTGTATCTAGAATTCAGGCAGTTAAGAAAGGTTCTGGACAAATTCAAAGAACTGCAGAACAGGCTGCCACTGTTAATACCGGGGCAATGCGTTGGAATGGAAGTGAATTTGTGCTTGACCCTAATTATTATCACACTGAATATTTAGATTTAGCTACAGGACAACCATTAGTTGAATTTAGCACCTTCACATTTGATAGTGCAGGAGGAGTAAGTTGCGATTTTAGTAATGTATGGACACAGAATTATCAAAATCAAGTAGATGCATATAATCAGTATGTTACAGATTATAACAATTGGGTTACAAGTAGAGAGGCAGTTTTATCGCAAAATGCTACAGCTATAGAAAATGCAGTTAATGATATTATAGCTTCAAGTCCGGAGCTTACAGAAGAAGAGAAAGCAACTATTCAAGAGCGTATTGCAGGTTATATTTCTCAGGGAGATAGTGCAGGACTTTCTAATTATATAACTGGAGATACTGCTAATGGTGGACTTGGGTTAAAGGCAACCCCAAACGTATTGCTTGAGACAGCTAGTGCCATATCAGAAATTGGACCTCCACCACAAGAAGTTACTCCGCCTCCTCCACCATTTATTGGCTCGTCATATAGTGCAAACGAGGTTAGAACAGAAATAGAAGGTGGAATTACCGTTATAAGAAGGGCTTATACTTATTCCATTGCGGAAAATTATATTCGCTCAGGCTATACTACACCGGGTAGTTATACTTACCAGGCTGTTGAGTATGAAGTAAATCTTCCAGATGGAAGTGCAGTTATCTTAAAGAGTAGAGGAAGTGGAAATGGAACCAGCGGCGGATACTTTAATGTTTACTTTAATTCAGCAGATAGTCAAGATGTTTATGCTATGAGGGGTGACCCTGTGTGGTTTAAGTATGAAGGTGCTGGAGAAGGAGCAGAAGGAGTAAGAACTGCAATAAATATAGCTGAGAATGTAAATTCTGCTACGGGACATTATGGAGAATTACCTTCTGTAGGTGATTATTATATGGATTACCGTGGAGGAGCTTTGCATGGTGGAGCCAGTTTGGAGATGATAACAGGTAGTATCAATGCAAAAACTACTAATTTAGGTTCTACATTTGCTACTCAATTTAAAATTCAACTTAGCACTCCTGCAGGTCCTAAAGAGCTTGTATTTACACCTGCTATTATACAGGAAACCTATACACCTGGTGCTGTTCCAACTTGTTGCTGTATGAAGTAATATGGTTTATAATTAAACTACAAACCAAAGAGTCTATATATGCTCTTTGGTTTGTTTTGTTTTTTATAAAAAATTTTAGCAGAAAGGGGGAGACAATTAATGAGAGGCATATTAAAAACTGCTTTTATAGCCTTTTTTTTATTGCTAGCTTTTATTTTTGAGTGTAACATCATTTTCTCTAAGGAACAAGCTAAGTTATATGGTGTTACAGGAACAATTCTAGAAATAAATTCTAAAGAAGGCTTTTTAACAATAAAAACTAAAGGTAAAAAAGAAGAAATTAAAAAAATATTGATTACACCAAAAACAAAATTTACTAAAGCCCTTCAAAATGCAAATTTAAAAGATTTTAAAGTAGAAGAAGTAGTTACTGTCTCTACTCCAACCCCCTTAACTGCAAATGAACTAGAAGCTAACACTATATTTGACCAGGAATCTGCCTTTTTCTTAGCTACAGGTCAAATGACAGTATATGAATATAATGGTAAAATTCGTGAAATTAAAGGTAATATAGTAGAAATCGGGACAACAGACGGACAAATAAAAAAATTATATATTTATCCTACTACGACCTTGAGAAAAGCACAGAAAAATGTTAAATTACAAGATTTTAAAACTGGAGATGAGGTTTTCGCTGAAGTAAAATTTAGAGGGACCCCAAAATATGAGCCAAAAGAAGTTCCTGCAACTTATCTGTTTGATGGTGTCTCTTATGTAATGTATCTTATGGAAAATAGATACGGTCCCCCACTTGTAGAAGGTAAAGTAGATGCAGTAGACGTAAAAAGAGGGTTACTTTTAATTGGTAAAGAGAAAGTTCAGGTAAACAAATTTACCACACTTCATATTCCACTTACTTTAAAAGGTATAGAAGAGCTTAAAGGTAGGGATATAATTGTTTACAGCGCTACCCGTCCTATACCTGGAAGGACTATAATAGCAGCTGGAATTTTAGATAAAGAAGCAATACCACAAATAATTCAAGGTCTTATAATGTCCAAAAAGGAAGCCTTAAAAAGAGAACATAGAATTATAGAAGGAGAAGTTTTTTCTCTAAACATTTCTGATAACAGTATAGTAGTAGTTAAAGATAATAAACAGAAAAAGATAACACTTACCCCTAATACTAAAATTGTAGATAAAAGTAATACAAAAATATTAGATTTACCTATAGAATATCTGAGGCAAGGAGATAAAGTTTTTGTTGATGGTTATAGTGAAACGCAACCTACTTACATAATAATTACCTCAAAAGCTGAAAGTGTTGTGCCTAGAATTGATTTTACCCTGAGAGTATTGTTTTTTACAGATTTTCAGGGGTTTTTAGAGCCAACCATTACTAATGCTATTTATCTTGGGCTAACTAAAGAGACAACACCTGCAGACTTCTTAGATTTTTCTCCTGTTGAAGCAGGTGGAGCAGGGTATTTAGCTTACGAAATTAGTAAGTTACGCACTCCAAATACTCTGGTAGTAAGCAGTGGTGACTTTTCTTATGGCACACCAGTGGCTAATTTGACCAAAGGTAAAGCAGTCGTAGATGTATTTAATAAAATAGGATTAGATGCTGTAGTACTTGGGAAAGGAGAGTTTTATTATGGAAAAGAAGGATTAAAGGAATTAATAAAAAGAGCTAATTTCCCTGTATTAGGTGCTAATGTTGTAGAAAAAGGCACAGATACACTTCTGGAAGGAGTTAAGCCTTACATAATAAAAGAAATAGCGGGTAAAAGAGTTGGAATCCTTGGTATAATTACTCCAGAAATAAGCAATAAGGTGCCCTCGGAATTTATGGAAGGTATGGAAATACTCCCTATTGATGCTGCTTTAAACAGGTTTTATGGCAAGATGTTAGCAGAAGGCGTAGATGTAGTTATTTTACTTGCCAATCAAAGAGCCTATGATAATAGATTGCTGATAGAAAATTTTATTGCAAATTATCCACAGTTTGAAGTTTTGCCCACCCTTGTGATAAGTGGAGATGTTCATTCTTTTATAGCTCTTCCCGAACCAATAAAAACAGAGATAAGTTTAATTTCTGAAGCGGGTACAAAGGGCAGGTATCTTGGAGATATCACACTAAATTACCATGCAGCTATGAGTAAATTTAGTTATGTTCCTCTTTTCCACCCAATAGGACCTGGATTTATAAAAGAAGAAGATGTAGAAGTAGCAAATTTAGTAAAATCTTATAAGCAGATTTTACCACCTGAATATAATGAAGTTGTAGGTGAAACAATTGTCCCACTTGCAAGAGCTAGAAATAAAGAATCTAACTTTGGAAACCTAGTTGCAGATGCTCTAAAAACAGCTGGTTCTGCTAGCTTAGGTATTTATTTTTCTAATGGTTTAAGAGAAGACTTAAGTCCTGGCAAGATTACCAATGAAGATATATTTAAAGCAATTCCTTACGATTATAAGCTTGCAGTAGTAGAGATGCCAGGTAAAGCCATTAAAGAAGTGCTTTCTTTAAGTTTAGACAGAGGAGAAGATATATTACAGGTTTCTGGCATAAAAATAGTTTATCATAAAAAAGATAAAAATATAGAAATCCTACTTGATAATAAAGAGTTAGAAGATAACAGTTTATATAAGGTAGCTACCTGTGATTATTTAACTGAGGGAAAAGAAGGTTATACAACTTTTACCAGCTATAAGCCAGCTAATGTAGGAGAAACAGTAAGAAAAATAGTTACTGATTATATAAAATCAAAATCCCCTATTAATATAGGGGTAGAAGGAAGAATAAAAATTGTTAGATAAAGAAAAAGCTCTAACAGCAGGTATTAGTTTACTTATAATCTTAATCTTATCCCTTCTTATGCTTCTGGAAGTAAAAGGAAAATCACAAAGCAGTCTTTTACCAAATGAATATAGAATTTACTTTGCTTCTGATAGAGATGGCGATTTTGATTTATACTCGTTAAAATATCCAAATGGCATACCAGTTAATATTACCAAAAACAACACATGGGATGGGGAACCTTGTGTATCATTGGATGGAGAAAAGGTGGTTTACTCTTCTTTAATTAAAGGGGTTACTCAGATTTGTATGATGAATTACGATGGAAGCAACAAAGTACAATTAACTAACTCTGATATAGGTAACAACATGCCATCTATATCCTTTGATAAAAGAAAGATTGTATTTATTTCTAACCGCGATTTAAATGCAGAAGTATATACAATGGATTTAAAAACTGGCAAAGAAAAGCGACTTACTTTTGACCCACCTGCAGGGAAAAATATAACTTATGACAAGCCACTTCCTCCAGAAGTAGAAAAAACCCGTGAGCGAGACCCTAGCTGGGACCCCAGGGGGGGGAAAATTCTCTTTACATCCTATCGTGATGGTAATGCAGACCTATTTTTAATGAACGCAGATGGAACCGCTCAAAAGCACTTAACCTATACCACTATTCATTATCACAACATTCAAGGGGTATTCACTCCTGATGGTAAAAAGATAGTTTGGGCATCTGACAGGGAAGGAGATTACGATTTATATATTATGAACAGAGATGGAACAGATATTAAACATTTAACCAGTGGAGGATTTGGCTCTCACTACCCAAGGTTTTCTAGAGATGGTAAAAAAATAGTATTCTGTTCAGACCTTCAAGCTCCTAACTGGGAAATATTTATAATGGATAGTAATGGCAATAACATAGAACAAGTTACAGAAGATGATGCAGAAGATTGGACACCTTGTATATATTAATTTATTATTAATACTGGCTGTAGGGGTAAGTGTTGATGCTCACCCCCTTGGCACTTTGCGAGTAGATGCTATAACAGAAATAACTATAACTTCTTCAATTATAATTAATTATAATTTAAGGCTGCCAGAGGCAACAGCTTTCCCTCAGATAAAATTGTTAGATAAGGATGGAGATAAAACTTTTACTTCCTTAGAAAAAGAAGAGTATTTAACTCAATTAACACCTAAACTTTTAAAAAATATAAAATTAGAGGTGAACTCTAAACCAGTTTCTTTAACACCTGTTAATAGTGCAGTAAAAATTATCTCACAGCCCGGTGGGTTGTATATTATGAAAATAAATTATGTCTTCAAAGCAAAAACAGACAAAACAATGCCTCCTGAAGGAGAACTTCGCTGGGAAGACAACAATTTTACCGGTACTCCTGGATGGAAAGAAATTAAAGTGAAATCTTCGCAACACTGGCAAATTATAAACCCTCCTTCTTCTCCTAAAAATATAAAACAAGCTAATATGACTAAAGTAAATCTTAATTTCATCTCTTCTCCAGCTGACAATATAAAAGAAGAAACCACAAAAGAAGGTGTAGAGAATATTTTTCCTGCAATTCCAGAGAAGAAAGGAGGTTTGTTGGATTTATTTTTAAATTTTTCTCAAGGTGTTGTTCCACTTTTATTATTAGGAGGAATAGCAATACTGCTAGGTAGCGCTCATGCTCTTACCCCCGGGCATGGGAAGACACTTGTGAGTGCTTATCTAATTGGGACACGGGGTACAGTTGGGCAAGCTATTTTACTTGGCATAGTAGTTACTATTACCCACACTTTCAGTATAATACTGCTTGGCTTAATTTCCCTTTATGCTTTTAAATATCTAATGCCTGTTAAAGTTATACCATGGATAAGCTTTTCTTCTGGGCTATCAATATCTATTATTGGGATAATTCTATTATATAAAAAAGTTTTTACTAGCATTACTTCCTGCCGCCCTCATCCCCATACTCACGGAGACAATCATTATCATAGCCACAACCATACCTCACACCACCACCATCACCATTCTCAAAGCGAAGTTACACTGGGAGGGCTTTTATTATTAGGTATTAGTGGAGGAATAGTCCCCTGCAGTGATGCACTGCTGGTATTATTAAGTGCTATATCTCTTAATAAGATAGCATTGGGGCTGCTGGTGATTTTAATGTTTAGCCTTGGACTAGCTATAAGCTTAATATTAATAGGAATTTTAGCTGTTAAAGCTAGAGCAGTTCTGGAAAAGTTTACACCTTCTCAATCTGTTTTATCAAAAATAACTGCCTTTTCTTATATAATACTTATAATTCTTGGCTTTTTATTAGCTTATCAAGCATTAGCTTCTGCTGGAATTTAGAATTTAGTGTTTGTTTTCTGCAATGCAAACTGTGCAAAGCAATCTCTTGATTTCTGCAAATTCCAAATGCATTACTCGAGATAAAAATACCTGCCTTAAAGGAAGGACAACTTTTTAGTAGAAATTTACTTTGTGTTTCTCTTAAGTTTAGGAATTGTATTTTTTTATTCTATAATTTCTTCTTCTCTGGGGCTTGGGGGTGGAGTAGTATTTACACCTTTATTTCTATGGCAGGGTTATTCATATCATTCTTCAGCTACAATGAGTCAGCTTTTAATTCTGTCCATTTCTTTGGGGGCTTTTTATCATTACTCACCTTTTATAGATTACAAATTAGTAGCTATTCTTGAGCCATTAACAATGGCAGGAGCCTTTGCTGGAGGGTGGGCTTCGTCTTTTCTGTCAGAAAATTTCTGTAAGCTTCTCTTTGCTATACTTTTAATATTAAGTGTTTTCTCACTTGAACATCGCAATAAATTACCCACAACTCATTCTACTTCAAAGGAACATTTTAGAATACTTTTCCCAGTAGTATTTTTAGCCGGGATGCTTTCGGGAATTTTGGGTATAGGCGGAGCTTCTATAATAATTCCAGCTATGATTCTGCTTGGAGATATACCACTTAAAATAACTATTGCAAGCTCTTCGCTTATGGTAGGGATTACAGCTCTTTTAGGATTCTGGGGACATTATATTTGTGGGCACTTTACAAGGGGATTTTCCTGGTGGTTTATGGTGGCTGGTTTTAGTGGAGCTTTTTTAGGTTCATTTTTTTCAGTAAAAATATCTTATATTTATCTTAAAAAAGCACTTGAAGTTGTATTAATATTAATTGCTTTATGGGTATTAATAAGTAAATAAAAAAAGTTTTAAAAAGGAGGTATGAATATGGAAAAACTGGTTGTTTTAGGCGGAGGGCCAGGTGGTTACGCTTCGGCTCTTCGAGCTTCGCAATTAGGATGCCAGGTAACACTTATAGAAGAAAAAGAGCTTGGTGGAGTTTGTTTAAATGAAGGCTGCATACCAACTAAAGCTTTAATAAAAGTAGCTCGTTTTATTGAAGAAATTAAAAAAAGTAAGCGACTGGCAATTGAAATTAAGGATTACAGATGGGACTGGAATAAAATTCAAATTCGGAAAAAACAGATAGTAGAAAGATTGCGTCAGGGTCTAAATGCACTTTTTAAGAGCAGAAAGATAAATTTAATTAAAGGTAAAGGCAAAATTATTAAACCAAACAAAATTATAATAAATGAAGAACAGGAGATTAATTATGAAAAAATAATTTTAGCTACAGGTTCTCGTGCTTTTATTCCCCCACTATTTAACTGCTCCTCTCCATATCTACTTACAAGTAGAGAAGCCCTGGCTTTAACAGAGTTGCCGGAGGAGATTTCTATTATAGGGGCAGGTGTAGTAGGGTGCGAGTTTGCTTATTTATTTTCTGCAATGGGAGTTTCAGTTACATTAGTGGAGTTAGAAGATCACATCTTACCAGGTGCTGATAAAAAATGTGCTTTACTGCTAGAAGGGTTCTTACGGAAAATGGGTATAAAACTTTACCTTTCTACAAAGATAACTAACCTTATTCCCGAAGAAAAAGGTATTCAAATAAAACTGGAAAATGGTAAAAACTGGTTTAGCCCACTTGTTTTAGTTGCAGTAGGAAGAGAGCCAGTAGTAGAAGCATTTGATACACTAAATTTAGAAAAAGAAGGAAAAGTAATTAAAGTAAATGAATATCTGCAAACTTCTCTCGAGGGCGTTTATGCAGTAGGAGATATAACTGCAGGTCCACAACTTGCACATAAAGCAATAGCACAAGGAAAACTTGTAGCAGAAAACATAATAAAAGGGGATAAAAAGAGTTTTCTCTCTACAATTATTCCAAGTTGTGTATATACTCACCCTGAATATGCCAGTATAGGTAAAACAGAAGAAACACTAGAAAGAGAGAATATAAAATTTAAAACTATTACTCTACCCATACAAATTAATGGCAGAGCATTGTGTGAGGAAGAAAAGGAAGGATTTATAAAACTTATCTATTCCCCTTATGACAAAAAAATCTTAGGAGTTCATATGCTAAGTGCATTAGCTACTGAACTGATTTCGCTGGTTATCCCTTTTATACAAGCTGGAGCTACTCTAGATGTAGTAACTTCCTGTATCTATCCCCACCCTACGATGTCAGAGCTCTGGGGTGAAATTGTAGATAAAGCACTCGGGCAATCAATACATAGTTTATAAAGCTAAAGACTTTACTACTTAGCTTAAAGTGCCAGATAATGCAAAGGTGTTACGATAAGAAATAATTTAAACTTATATTTAAGAGATAATCTGACTGATTTTCTGGTCAGATTATTTTTTATTAAGAATTATCTTAACTGATTTTAGATAATTTTAAAGGGATTATTTTGACCATCAAAGCCAAGTATTTTTCCAAAATCGAATTCTCCATTTTTAGGTTGTGGATACTGCCGCTCTGGGAATAGTCCTTCGGCTTATCCCCATCGCTTGGAGATCCTGAAAACTTGTTCGGGATGCCCACAGTATCCACAACCACGATTATACCTTTTAAAACTTCCATATTTGTCCCCAACTTCGGAGAACATCCCCTGGCATTAGAGGTAATACCTGTATACTTACTCTAGAATTTGAGGTGCTACGCACCCACTTCGTGTAGGTGCTACGCACCCACTTCGTGTCTGTAGCCTTTTCTCCGGAATTTATTATAGCGTTGAGAAATTAAGAGATTGCTTCCCCTTCGCTTCTGGCAACAACCTTCCATCTCGGCTCGGAAGGAGGCTTCGCAATCTCAAGGCTCTTAGAAGATTTTTCAAGAGCAACTGCATTATTTGGGTTAAAATTTAATTTTGTCAAACTCTTGACTTTTTAAAAATAGTGTGATAAAATACATATAAATGTAAAATACATATAAGTGCAAAAAGAAAGGAGGTGAATAAAAAATGAAAGTTGCTATTAGTGCATCTTCTAAAAGTTTAGAATCTCCTATGGACCCTAGATTTGGTAGAGCACCATATTTTATAATTGTGGATACAGATACTCTGGAGTGGGGGGCTATAGAAAATCCAGCAGCAGAGGCTATGGGTGGAGCAGGGATTCAATCTGCACAAATTATAATAAACAATAATGTAAAAGCAGTAATCACTGGAAACTGCGGGCCAAATGCTTTTCAAGTTTTAAATCAGGCAGGGATAAAAGTATTTAATGCTTATACTCGTACTGTAAAAGAAGCTATAGAAGATTATAAAGCAGGGAAACTGTCTGAATTTTCTTCTCCCAGTGTTTCGGGACACTACGGAATGAAGAAATAGATAAAGTAGTCCTTTTTAAAAGATGTTTTTTTATTAAAAAAGAAAGGAGTGATAAATATGCCAGGTTTTGATGGAACAGGTCCTTTAGGACTGGGGCCAAGGACAGGTGGAGGATTTGGCTTTTGTCCTCCTGTAGCTGGCAGAAGGTTTCCAGTTATGGGAGCAGGAAGAGGAGGATTCCCCTGGGGAGGAGGAAGAGGTAGGACTTTTGGGGGAGGTAGAGGATGGTGGTGGAGAACTGCCGTTTCTCCCTATTTTTCGCCGTGGTATCCGTGGTATCCATCCACACCAGAAGAGGAGAAAGCCAATCTGGAAGAGGAACTTGCCTTTTTGAAAAACCGGATAACAGAAATAAATGCCCACCTGGAGGAACTCAAAGAAGAACTTAAGGTAAAAGAAGAGCCACAAAAGTAACCAGTGGGAGAGAGGGAAGTGTATCTTCCCTCTCTAAAACGAACTTTTAAACGAGGTGAATGTGGTTATGCCTATTTATGAATACAAATGTGAAGACTGCGGAAAGACTGATGAATTTTTGCTCGGTGTCACAGAGAAGGATGAGCCTGTTAAATGTAGAAAATGTGGAAGTTCAAATCTTAAGAAAGTCTTTTCTGCTCCCTTTGGTGTAAGTAAAAGTTTTAGCGAAAACTTTTCTACCTCTGAGTGCTGCGGAATGACAAACCCTTGTGAAAATCCCAAGAGATGTTGTGGGAGATAGTTTCCCCTGCTAACTGAATTTGGGAAAGGAGGAATAAATTGGAAAACCTTTGTGATGGAAAATGTGAAAACTGTAAAGAATTAAATTCCTGTGAAGACCCAAGAAAAGAGTACTATCTGAGAGAAAAAAAAATAAAGGCAGGAATGTCTAAAGTTAAGCATAAAATAGCAGTTTTGAGTGGAAAGGGAGGAGTTGGGAAAAGCACAGTTACAGCTAATCTGGCACAAACTTTTGCTTTAAATGGGAAAAATCAAGTAGGTATCCTAGATGCTGATATTACCGGTCCAAGCATTCCAAAACTTCTGGGGATAAGAGAGAAAAAAGTAAGCGCAGGGCTTCCGGGAATCTTTCCTGTAAAAGGACCTCACGGAATAAAGGTTATCTCTATGGATTTCTTCCTTGAAAAAGATGAGACTCCTGTTATCTGGCGAGGTCCTATGAAGTCAATTGCTATAAAGCAGTTCCTGGGGGATGTAGAGTGGGGATATCTTGATTATCTTTTGATTGACTTGCCACCAGGAACAGGGGATGAGGCTCTCACTATTATGCAGTCTATACCAGAGATAAATGGAGCGGTGATAGTCACCATACCTTCCGATTTATCTCAGATAGTGGTAAAGAAAGCGGTTACATTTTGCCGGCAATTGGAGATACCTGTAATTGGAGTTATAGAAAATATGAGTGGATTTGTCTGCCCGAAGTGTGGCTATGAAGAGAAAATTTTTAGTTATGGTGGGGGAAAGAAGATAGCAAATGCTTTAGCAATCCCCTTCTTGGGTGAAATCCCTCTGGAGAGAGGGGTCTGTGAGGATTCCGATAAGGGAACTTCTTTTCTTGTAAATCATCCTAATTCTCCAGCAGCAAAATCTTTCTTAGAAATAGCAGGAAAAATTTGTGATTATCTTAATTTAAATTGAGGAAAGGAGGTGCATTAAAATGTGTAAACAGTGTGGATGTGAGAGACCAGAAAAATTGAAGGGGAAGCCACAAGATTGCACTCCAGAGCAAATAAAAGAATGCCACGGAGAAGTATCATACCATCCCTGTGAAGAAAAGAAAAGAGAAGAAGAATGAAAGATTTAAGAAATTTGCAAGTATCGCAACTGTTAGAAGAATTAAAGAGGCTAAAAGATTTGATTTCGCAGGAAGGGATAAATGCCAAGGCTAAGGTTAGAGACGAACTGGAAAACTTAATAAAGAGACTGGATTCCGAAAATCTTGGAAGAGAAGGTGAAAAAGATGTTTAACGGCGGTGGAACTGGTTCTTATGATTGTGTTTACTGCTAATTAGGCAAAACAGTAAATTTAACATTGTAAAAATGCTGGAGGAATTTAAAAGTAGGGGAGGAGATTATGGAAAAAAGCATTATAGAAAAATTTAAAAATTTGGTGAAAGAGAGAAATCTACTTGGAGAGCTGGTGGAGGTTAAATGCTGTCCTCTGGATGCAGAGCGTGCTATAGGTAAAACAGAGAGAACAGATTTTCCTCTCTTGAAAGGCAAAGAAAAATTGATGGAGGCAAATTTTTTAGGAAGCCGTGGGCAGGCTTATACCGATGATTTTGGTGATTTTTCCGCAACTCTCCAGGATGTTCTTTCTTTGAGTATGGAAAGGTCCTTTCACAGAGCAGTGTTTATTTCTACTCTCAATGCAGTTATGAGACATCTCCGCTTAATCAGTGGGACTATTCACTGCAGAGATCAGGGACCTGGAAAGTGTGCCGAAAAAGTTGTGGATATGCTTTCCAGTAGATTTGGTTCTCCAAAGGTTGCTTTGGTTGGTCTTCAGCCGGCTATTGCTGAGAGGGTCTCTTCCAGATTTTTTCTGCGGATAGCTGATTTAGATCCTGATAACATCGGGAAAAAGAAATTTGGGACAGTTATAATGGATGGAGAAAAGGATGTAAAAGAGATTTTAGATTGGTGTGATGTAGCTTTAGTTACAGGAACTTCGGCAGTTAACAACACATTAGAGCCAATTCTTAAAATATGTAACTATAATAAAAAAACAGTTATCTTATATGGAGTAACTATTGCCGGAATCTCTCATCTTCTGGGAATGGAGAGATTTTGTCCTGAATCTTCTTAAGAGAGGGGAAAAGAGCTCTATGAACTTTGAATTTATTGCTGGACTACTTCTGACCGGGATTGCAGGAGGCTTTCTTGCTGGGCTTTTGGGCATTGGAGGAGGAATTGTTATGATGCCAGTCCTGCGTTTTCTCTATCACCTTTCTCCTCCACTGGCTGTAGGAGTAAATATAACTGCTGTAATTTTTACTACTGGGTTTGGGAGTTTGAGACATTTTCAAATGAAACAGGTGGACCGGTTTATCTTATATTATATTATCCCTGCAGGGTTAGCAGGAGATGTAGCTGGCTCGTTTCTTTTTACTCGTTTTTGTGGTCATAAAATTTTTTTAGATCTGGCAATGGGTATAATCTTTAGCCTGGTAGCAGCTAGAATGATTTATGAGGGAGTGAGAAATAACAAAGAATTAATAAATTATGAGAGATTAAAAGTGTCCAATTTAGCTATGGTTAAATTATCTTCAGGTTTCGTAGCAGGTTTAATCCCTGGATTGCTGGGGATTGGAGCAGGGGCAATTCTAGTTCCTATACTGGTTTACATTTTAAAACGCCCAATAAAGATTGCCATTGGAACTTCGCTTGCCTGTTTTTTCACTTTTGCTATCATTTCTTCTTTATTTAAGTTATGTCAGGGAGTTGTTAATTTCCCTATGGCTTTAATTATGGGTATAGGGGCAGCAGCAGGTTCTTACTTTGGAGCATCACTAACCAGGAGCATCAATCCACGAACGCTTAAAACTTTATTTGGAATAATTTTCTTTTATGTTGCTCTAAAATACATTCTCATTAGTTTTGGTATTTCAATCTAAGAGGTAAATTTCCAGTGTTTGGGAAAATCTTTAGATGTCGAGGTAAAGGGCGGGGAAGATGGGGCAGATGGGGAGTTGGGGGTTCTGTAGCATATGAACTTATTAAGTGGTGGTTTAAGAAGGAGAAGAAAGATACATACCAGAAATCTAGGGCAGATACTTCCTTGAGGCAGATCCTCATAGTGGATAAAGAAAAATGCACAGGTTGCAAGAGTTGCCTTTCTGTATGCCAGCGAGGGGCTATAGAAATAAAAGAAGACTTAAAGGCAGAAATTCTTATGCAAAAATGTAATTTATGTGGGGAGTGTATGAAAGTCTGTAAGAAAGAGGCTATTTTGCTCTTTAAAGAGGTAAAAAAATGAAAATCATAAAGAAAATTCTGACAGTATTTTGCTTCTTTTGTCCTTTATGTATCTTAAAAAGGAAATTTCCATCTTCTGGTTATTCCAATCTTATGGGAAAAGTAGAAAAATTCTGTCCTTTCTGTAAGGCATATAATGAAAGAAGGGGTAAAATTGGAGGAAATTGAAATTCAGATAGTTTATGATAATGAAATTCATCCATCTTGCAAGAAAACTAATATTGGTAAAGGATGGGGGTTTTCCTCTCTGGTAAAGACAGGCGAAACTTTTATTCTGTTTGACTGTGGATGGAATGGAAATATGTTAATATCTAATTTAAAAAAATTGGCAATAGATATAAAAAAGATAAGTAAAGTTGTAGTTTCTCACGACCACTGGGATCATCTTGGGGGGCTAACGGCGATACTCCCTTTTAATAAAGATGTTGAAGTTTTTGTCCCGCAGTCTTTTTCTAGGCATCTTAAAGAAGAAATAGCTTCAATGGCAAAAGTCTATGAAGTTTCACAATCCCAGCAAATCTTTAAAAACATCTACACTACAGGAGAAATGGGAAAGACTACCAAAGAGCAGTCCTTGATTATCAGAACAATGAATGGAGTTGTAGTTTTAACTGGTTGCGCTCACCCGGGGTTAGATAAGATTTTGGAAAGGTCTAAAACTTTTGGCAGTGTATACGGGATAATTGGTGGCTTTCATGGATTTAGGGAATTTGATTTATTAAAAGAAATTTCTCTGATTGTTCCCTGTCACTGCACTCAATATAAAAAAGAAATTCTAAACATATTCAAAGAAAAGTGTAAAATTGGTGGAACTGGCTTTAAAATAAGCTTTTCCAATGAGCATTATCAAAAAATCTTGGAACTCTTTGAAAAGAACTGGAAAAGTTATGATGACTGGTATGATGAAAATAAAGCAGTTTACCTTTCTGAAATCAATATTTTTAAACCTCTCATTCCTCAAGGATATGGTCTTGAAATTGGAGTTGGGCCAGGAAGATTTGCACAACCTCTGGGTGTGCAAGTTGGAATAGACCCATCTTTTTCTATGCTTAAAATTGCAAAGAGTAGAGGTATAGAGACTTTTAAAGGTTTTGGTGAATTTTTGCCTTTCAAAGAAGAAAGTTTTGATTTTGTTTTAATGGCTACAACTTTGTGTTTCGCAGAAGAACCCCAAAAAATAATAGAAGAAGCAAAGAGAGTTTTAAAATCAAAAGGGAAAATTATAATTGGTATAATCAACAGGGAAAGTAAATGGGGAAGATATTATGAAAGTATTAGAGAGAAAAGTGAATTTTTTAAGTTAGCAAATTTTTATTCACCTCAAGAGGTAATTAAATTAATTGAAGATACTGGCTTTAAATATTTAACTGCTTATCAAACTCTTCTAAAAGGGCCTTGGGAGTTTTCTGAAATTGAAGAACCAAAAGAAGGTTTTAATGAAGGAAGCTTTGTGGTCATCGTTGGAATGAAGCCCGAAATAAAAAGGAGGTAAAGTTTATGAAGGTAGCAATATCTACAGATGGAAATTTTGTATCCCCTCATTTTGGAAGATGCCCCTCTTTTACCATTTTAGAGATTGAAAATTGTAAATTAATCAAAAAGGAAGAAATTGCTAATCCTGGTCATCATCCTGGATTTTTACCTGAATTTTTCTCCAATATGGGGGTAGAGGTCATTGTAGCAGGTGGAATGGGGACTAGGGCTTTAGGACTTTTTTCTGAAAAAGGAATAAAGACCTTTATGGGAGTAAGTGGAAAGATAGATGAGGTGGTGGAGAAGTTGCTTACAGGAACTCTTGAAGGAGGAGAAAGTCTCTGTAATCGGGGTTTGGGGAAAGGTTATGGGCTGGATAAAAATGAGTGTGACCATTCAAAGGAATCTCATAAAGATGATATGTCATAAGCTTATAAATCTGGTTAAAGAAAAAGCAAAAAATCACTTTATAAAAGATATAAGGATTGGGCTTAAATATAACGCAGTTTTGCTAGATGAGGTATTGAAGTCATAAATCCGGAAAAACTCCTTCAAATAATAAGCGAGGGAGGAGGCACTCCACATTTTATAGATTATGTAAGAAAAGTTAATATTTTACTTAGGAGAGGTGAAGCTAAATGACCATTTCTGTTTCCAGCGGAAAAGGAGGAACAGGAAAGACTACGGTTGCAGTAAATCTTTTTTTGTCTCTTGAGGAAAAGTTACAATTTTTTGACTGTGATGTAGAAGAACCAAATGCTAGCTTATTTTTAAAAATAAGATTTCTTTCTAGTTTTAAGTTTAATATCCCTGTGCCAGAAATTAATGAAGCAAAATGCGATTTGTGTGGAAAGTGCGCAGAATTTTGTGCTTATCATGCTCTAGCAGTTTTAAAAGATAAGGTCATCTTTTTCCCCCAACTTTGTCATTCCTGTGGAGGTTGTCTGCTTGTCTGTCCTAACAATGCTATTAAAGAAAAAGAAAGACCAATTGGAATAATGGATAGGGGAATGGCTTTTAGCCCTATTTATAAAAGAGAATTTGAGTTTTGGCAGGGTATATTGAATGTAACAGAAGCTATTGCTCCACCGTTAATACGTGCTTTAAAGAAAAATATAGATAGGGATAAGCTCTGTATCATAGATTCTCCTCCTGGCACTTCTTGTTCTATGATAGAATCAATAAAAGGAAGTGATTTCTGTATTCTTGTAACAGAACCTACTCCTTTTGGAATTTATGACCTTGAAATGGCTTTAAAAGTCATAAGGACCCTAAAAATCCCTGCAGGATTAATTATCAACCGTTCTGAAAGTAAAGACGAATTGATAGAAGATTTCTCCCGGAAAGAAAACCTTCCTATACTGGGGAAAATTCCTTTAGATAGAAATATTGCCATTTTATATTCTGAAGGAATACCTTTCGTTTTGGAAATGCCAGAGTATAAGAACTTTTTTAAAAATATTTACCAAAATATAAAGGAGATAGTGCGAAATGAAAAAAATAGCTATTCTTAGTGGTAAAGGAGGAACTGGGAAGACCTCTCTTTGTGCTTCCTTTGCTCTTCTTGCTGGGAGAAAAATTATCTGTGATTGTGACGTTGAGGCGCCAGACCTTCATCTTGTATTACAACCGAAAATCCTGCACAGAGAGAGTTTTTATGGAATGCCAAAGGCAAAACTTTATGAGGAAAAATGTCAGTTATGTGGGCTTTGTGTAAATTACTGCAGATTTGAAGCTATCTCAAAACTAAATGGTACTTATTTCTTTGATTCTATCTCTTGTGAAGGTTGTGGAGTATGTGCAAAATTTTGTCCAGCAGAAGCCATAAAAATGGAGAGAGTTCTATCTGGAGAATGGTTTATCTCTATGAGCAGAGCAGGGATTATGGTGCATGCAAAACTGGGAGTAGCAGAAGGGGGTTCTGGCAAATTAGTAAGCACAGTGATAAAAGCAGCAGAAAAGATGGCAGAAAAAGAAGTTTTTGAATACATATTGATTGATGGACCTCCTGGTATAGGATGTCCAGTAATAGCTACTTTGAGCAGAGTAGACCTGGCTTTAATTGTTACTGAGCCAACAACTGCTGGAATTCATGATTTAGAGAGAATTTTAGACTTAAGTTTACATTTTAAAGTTACTCCCAGAGTTATTATAAACAAATTTGACCTTAATATGAAGAAAAGTAAAGAAATTGAAGGATATTGTCTAAATAAAGGGATTCCTCTTCTGGGAAAGCTTCCTTATAATCCTATTTTTTCAGAAGCTATAAGATGTGGTAAAGCAGTAATTGAAATTGATGAAGAAATTGCAAGAACAGTTTCTTCTATATGGAATGAAATTAATATAAAGAAGGAATAAATTATGCAGAAAAGATGGTGTAAAAGACACGGACATACACAGATTCCTTGTGCCTATTCAATGGGGAAAGTCTACAGGATGGTTGAGCCAGTTTTATTGCTTATATTGAATAAAAAATCCGCTCACGGATATGAACTTGTTGAACTTGCTAATCAATATGCTTTAACGGATTCATTTATTGACGCTGCAGTAGTTTATAGAACTTTGCGAGAACTAGAAGTAAATGGATATGTGATTTCAAAATGGGAAATTAAAGAAGGCAGGCCTGCAAGAAGGACTTATACAATAACAGAGGCAGGCAAAAAGCTTTTAGCAGACTGGATTATTATAATAGAAAATCAAAAAGAATCACTAGAAAAATTCTTAAAGGAATATAAGGAGGAGAAATAACAAGAAAATCCTTATTTTACGCAAGTTTGATTGATAAGATAATATAAACCTATGACTGCCCCAGAAACAGAAGCTTATTGCCTGATGGATATACCTCACAAAATAGATGTAATTACACTTAATTCGGTATAAATTAAATCTTTCCCAGTGCTTTAAGTATCTTTTCTCCTGTAAATGAGGTTTCGTAGAGCCTTACGCCTGTTGCATTATAAATTGCATTAGCAATTGCCGGAGCAGGTCCGTTTATGCCTATTTCTGATATACTTTTTGCTCCATAAGGTCCTGTTGGCTCATAGGAAGGGACAAGGATAACTTCTATCTCCGGAATATCCAGAGCAGTTGGAATCTTATAATAACGAAAAGAAGTATTAAAAATCTTCCCTTTCTTATCAAATATATAATTTTCGTAAAGAGCATGGCTTAAGCCTTGAACTATTGCCCCTTCAACCTGCCCTTCAGCAAGTTGTGGATTTATAGGTGTGCCACAATCTACAGCAGCTACATATTTGAGTAGCTTTATCTTTCCTGTTTCTGTATCTACTGTTAATCTTACAAAATGAGCAGCAAAAGGAGGTGGGGAGAGTGTAGAGATTGCAGAAGAAGAACCCATAATCTGAAATTGATTATGCTCATAAAGTGAATAACAGGCAATTCTTTCGTAAGAGACTTCTTTACCTGTTATATGGCTTTTAACTTTCTTATTTATACAATAAAGATTCCTTATGGGCTCACCTAAAATTTCTCCTGCAACCTGCAGTATCTGTTCTTTTACTTTATCTGCTGCTTCTTTTACTGCATTTCCACTTAAATAAGTGGTGCTAGAGGCATAAGCTCCTACATCAAAAGGTGTAAAATCGGTATCAGATGAATAAACTATAATATCTTCAGTATCTACACTTAATGCTTCTGCAGCTATCTGAGAAAGCACTGTATCGCTGCCTGTTCCTAAATCAGTAGCACCAATTAATAAGTTAAAGGAGCCATCTTCGTTCATTTTTATAAATGCCCCTCCCATATCTACAAAGGGGATGCTTGAACCTTGCATCATCATAGCCATTCCTAATCCTTCTTTTATAGGATTATCTGGGTCATTTACCGGTTTATCCCACCATTTAATTTTTTCTGCTCCAATTTTTAAGCATTCTTCTAATGCACAACTTTTGATTACTTGTTCCACTCCTTCTCTGCCTTCACCAAGGATCTTAAAAATGGGAGAGCTTCCGCCTACATCAATGTGATTTTTACGCCGAATTTCTAAAGGATCCATATTTAGCTTTTCTGCTAGCATATCAATCATACTTTCTGTAGCAAAATATCCTTGAGTAGCTCCATACCCACGATAAGCTCCTGCTGGGATGAGATTAGTATAAGCTATCTGCGTTCTAAAATACATTACTGGAGCTTGATAAAGCGGTAAGACTTTACTGCCTGTATTAGAAGCCACAGTAAGCGCATGCCCTCCATAAGCTCCAGTATTACTTATTACATCCATAGAAAGAAGTGTAAGTTTTCCTTCTTTAGTAGAAGCCATTTTTGTTTTTATATACATACCGTGACGAGTTCTTGAACTATTAAACTCTTCCTTTCTTGTATATTCTAACTTTGCACAGCGACCTGTCCTTAAAGTAACTATTCCAACTACTGGCTCTAAAAATACCTCTTGCTTTACTCCAAAACCCCCACCTATACGAGGTTTAATTACCCTTATCTTTTTTACAGGTATCTTAAGTACCCGAGCCACAATTCTTCGGACATGAAAAGGCACTTGGGTAGTTGTAATTATAACTAGTCTCCCATTTTCATCTAAAAATGATAAAACTGCATGAGGTTCTATAGGGCAGTGCTGACTTATATGATAGTAAAACTCTCCTTCTACTACTGCATCTGATTTTTCAATAGCTTCCTTTACATCTCCTATTTTTACCTCTATAAAGCCTGCTAAGTTTCGTTTTGCATCATAAATTCCCGTTGAATCTTCTTCATCATGAATCACAGGAGCGCCTGGCAGGAGTGCTTCTTTTGGAGAAAAAACCGGAGGCAATTCTTTAAATTTTACCTTTATCTTAGATAAAGCCTTTAAAGCCACTTCTTCAGTTTCTCCTGCTACTATAGCTACTTTATCTCCAACAAAACGAACCTTTCTATCAAGTAAATAGCAGTCATAAGGGGAAGGTTCTGGTGCCCCCTGCCCTGCTGTTGTGTGAGGCACTCTGGGAATATCTTTATAGGTAATTATATCTATAACACCTGGAATTTCTTTAGCTTCTCTAACATCAATTTCTTCAATATATCCATGGGCAATTGGACTTTGAAGAATTTTTGCTACAAGAGGAGCAGTTAAATTATAATCTGCAGTAAATTTAGCAGTTCCACAAGCTAAACTTAATCCATCTACTTTTAGTACACTTTTATTTACTTCTTTAAATTCCATTTTTTTATTCCCTCCTTAATGATTTTTTTCTATAAAATGTAAAGATTTTGACTGCACATAATCCTCCTTTTTCATCTCTTCGTTAGCAAATTGAGCTTTCTATCCTGGTAAAATGCATAAGTAAAAAAGCACAATCTACTGGGTCCACATCATACCTCTTATGAGATTCTTTAACAGTTTAAGTTAGTCCTCTTTGTAGATAAAAAAATGGTTTAAGAAAAAACATAACCTTTATTGATATAAGAGAAAGGAATTTGCAAAGTTTTATTGAATTACTAAGTAATGAGGAAAGTAGCCCAGATTTCTTTTTCAAGAAGAACTTATATTAAAGTTGCATTGCTTTTTACAGTATTTTTCTTCCTTTTTCTAAATATTGGAGTAAATTTTTACCATAATCATAGCGATGCAAAGTTTCACAATGACTGCCCTGCCTGTATGTGGCTAAGTATTTCTATATCTGCCTTTTTAGCTATTCTTATTCTCCTTGATTTAATTTTAAGACCTGAAATTTTCTTCCCATTATATATCACAGAAATTTTTATTTTCACAATCTATCTAACCCTTCAATACCTCCGCTCTCCGCCAGTATTAGCTTAATTTTCTATAAGTTCTTTCATTTAACCTCTCATTTTTAAAACAAATCTTTTAATAGCGGAGGTGAATAGTAATGAGAAAATTTTTAATATTTATTATTCTTATTTTTAGCTTTTCTCCTCATTTATATGCTCAAGAAAATGATATTAATAAATTGCAGGAAGAAATAATGTTATTAAAATCTCAATTTGAAGAGATAAAAACAAGTTATGAAAAAAAGATTGA